>ENA-OQES01000999-OQES01000999.1-human-gut-metagenome-genome-assembly--contig:-NODE-999-length-11235-cov-2.129006_pt1 | contig 11235 bp, 15 predicted proteins | sample MGYA00242798_ERZ504641 | MGnify/ENA primary metagenome ERZ504641 (study PRJEB26092, sample SAMD00036327) | human gut metagenome | host: Homo sapiens | study: EMG produced TPA metagenomics assembly of... | reverse complement strand
GAAAATTATATAAAAAACGAATTTGCTGATATAGCAAATAGACACAGGAGGATGACATCGTGGCTTATCAGATAGAGACAACTTGTATTTGCGGAGATCCGGAAACTTCTAAAAACCATTCTTTTGGCGCTGTTTCAGTGCCGATTTACCAGACGGCGACTTTTGCCCACCCGGGTATTGGGGAATCAACCGGTCATAATTATACGCGTGAGAGCAACCCGACCAGAGACGAGCTGGAAAAGACTGTTTCGGCGCTGGAAGGAGCGGTTGATACCGTTGCCTGCACATCCGGTATGGCGGCGATCTCGCTGATGATGGAGCTGTTTGACAGTGGCAGCCATTTTGTATGTACCGAGGATCTGTATGGCGGTTCCGTCCGTATTTTTGAGGCACTGGAAAAGAAGCGCGGTTTTTCATTTTCCTATATAAATACAGCCGATGTGGAGGCGGTTGAGAAGGCGATCACGGATCAGACGAAGGCACTCTACATCGAGACACCGAGCAACCCGACGATGCAGGTGACCGATCTGGCGGAAATGAGCCGTCTGGCGACGAAGCACGGACTGCTTCTGATCGTGGACAATACCTTCCTGTCCCCGTATCTGCAGAATCCGATCGCGCAGGGCGCGGATCTGGTTGTCCACAGCGGCACGAAGTTTTTAGGCGGTCACAATGATACGCTGGCTGGATTTTTATGTACGCCGATCAAGGCGCTGGCAGAGCAGATCCGGTATCTGTTCAAGACGATCGGAAGCGGACTTTCTCCGTTTGATTCTTTCTTAGTCCTGCGCGGCATCAAGACTCTGTCAGTGCGTGTGGAACGGCAGCAGGAGAATGTGATGAAGATCGCGAGCTGGCTGAAAGAGCAGAAAAAATGTAACGGATGTCTACTATGTAGGACTTCCGGAGCATCCGGGTTATGAGATCAACCAAAAACCAGAGCCGCGGCGCGGGCAGCATGATTTCGTTCCGCACTGATACAGAGGAGACGGCGAGAAAGGTGCTGGAGCGCGTGAAGCTTATTTCCTATGCGGAGAGTCTGGGCGGCGTGGAGTCCCTGATTACCTATCCGATGCTGCAGACACACGGCGATGTGCCGGTTGAGATCCGGGAACGTCTTGGAATTACGGAGACATTTTTACGTCTGTCTGTCGGTATTGAAAATGTGGATGATCTGATTGCGGATCTGGAGCAGGCGTTAGCGTAAAAAGAGGGTAACTGTTCAGTAGGTCTGCGCATTTACTGCGCTGACCGTACGAAAACATGGGCCAGCAGGCAAAAAATCCCATTGCCGTAGGCAATTTTTAATGGATTTTTGCGCGTGACTGTGAAGGTACTGAACAGTTACAAAAGAGGATAGATATGTTTGGTATCGGTCTTGCATGGGCAGTGGGATATGGGCATGGATGACAGGATGCCAGAGTGAAAACCGTTCATTGACAGGAACGATGGATTGGGAGGAAAATGCATGAAATACGATTTTGACAAAGTGGTGGACCGGCATGGTACCAACTGTTTAAAATATGATTTTGCCATCGAGCGAGGAAAACCAGCGGATATTTTACCGCTTTGGGTGGCTGATATGGATTTTCAGACGGCTCCGGCGATTTTAGAGCGGCTGGAAGAGACAGTAAAACATGGTATTTTCGGCTACAGTGATGGAAAATGAGGGCTATTTTGCGGCAGTCCAGAACTGGTACCGGGAGCGCTTTGGCTGGGAGACGAAACCGGAGTGGCTGGTGAAGACACCGGGCGTTGTATTCGCGCTGGCGGCGGCTGTCCGGGCGTATACAAAGGAAGGTGACGGCGTACTGCTTCAGCAGCCGGTGTACTATCCGTTTTCGGAAGTAATTACGGACAATGGGCGTAAGATTGTCAACAGCCCGCTGAAAATCACGGATGGCTATTACACGATGGATCTGGACGCTCTGGAAACGAAGATCGTGGAAAATAAGGTCAAATTGTTCCTGCTTTGCAGTCCGCACAACCCGGTCGGACGTGTCTGGAGCGAGGAAGAACTGCGCCGGGTCGGCGAGATTTGCCTGCGTCACGGTGTGCTCGTGGTCAGCGATGAGATCCACAGTGATTTTACCCGCGAGGGACATCCGCACACAGTATTTGCGAAGCTGGGTGCAGAGTTTGAGCAGAACTGCCTGATCTGCACGGCACCATCCAAGACGTTCAATCTGGTGGGACTGCAGATTTCCAATATCTTTGTGCCGAACCCAGAGCTTCGGAAGAAACTCTTAAAGGAGATCGCGGCGGCAGGCTACAGCCAGGTCGGTCTGATGGGACTGGTAGCATGCCAGGCGGCGTATGAAGAGGGAGCGGAGTGGCTTGCACAGCTAAAAGCGTATCTGGAGGAGAACTGGAAGTTTGTGAAGGCGTATCTGGAAGAGCATCTGCCGGAAATCCGTCTGATCGAGCCGGAGGGAACCTACCTTCTGTGGCTGGATTTTAAGGCGCTTCATTTGAATGAAAAAGAGCTGGAACATCTGATCGTGGACAAGGCACATCTGTGGCTGGACAGCGGCGCGATGTTCGGACCGGACGGCGAGGGCTTCGAGCGGATCAATATCGCATGCCCGCGGGCGACGGTGGAGAAAGCGCTGAAGCAGCTGGAAGCGGCGATCCGCGGATAAAATTGATTGGGTCACGAATCAGAACCCGTATAAATAAAACCCTGCCGCAGGCAGACTGTATCCCCCATATAAACAGTCTGTCTGCGGCAGGTTTTTTGACTCATAGGAACATTATTTATGAGAACCGGAACACCGCAGTTCCATACGCCGGAAGCGGGTACGCGAAGGAGTATGGCTGTCCGTCACATTCGCTCTTGATGGAGCGGTAATGGCTGATCTTATCGCCGCGCTTGTAGTAGCCGTGTTCCTGGTCAAGCAGCAGCGTGTAGGTGCCGCGTTTCGGAACGCCGACGCGGTAATCGTCGCGGTCTACCGGGGTGAAGTTGCAGATGAAGAGAAGATTCTTTTTCTGTGTTTCATCGCGGCGGATAAAGCTGAAAATACTGCGGTCTCCGTCGTTGGCGTTGATCCACTGGAAGCCGTCATACTCCTCGTCTAGGCGGTAGAGCGCCGGATATTTGTGGTAGAGCGTCAAAAGCCCTTTCACATAATTCTGGAGGTCGGCATGGAATGGCTCTTTCGTAAGGTACCAGTCGAGGGAGACTTTTTCATCCCATTCATGGAACTGACCGAAATCCTGTCCCATGAAGAGAAGTTTCTTGCCCGGATGTCCGAGCATGAAAGTGTAGCCGACTTTCAGGTTGGCAAATTTATCCTCGTATTCGCCCGGCATTTTGTTGATCATCGAGCATTTGAGGTGGACGACCTCGTCGTGCGAGAGCACCAGAATGAAGTTTTCGCTGGTGCAGTAGGTGATGCCGAAGGTCATTTTGTTGTGGTTAAATTTACGGAAATACGGGTCGAGCTTCATGTATTCGAGAAAGTCATGCATCCAGCCCATATTCCATTTGAAGGTAAATCCAAGACCGTCCTCCTCCGGGCTCTTGGTAACGTTCGGCCAGGCGGTGGATTCCTCGGCAATGATGATGGCGCCGTCCTTCCGGCCGCGGATCACGCTGTTTAAATGTTTGAAAAACTCGATGGCTTCGAGGTTTTTGTGTCGCCATATTTATTTGGTACCCACTGTCCGTCCTGGCGTCCATAGTCTAAGTAAAGCATGGAAGCGACGGCGTCCACGCGCAGACCGTCGATGTGGTATTCATCGAGCCAGTAGAGCGCGTTGGCGATCAGAAAATTGGATACCTCGTTTTTGGCATAATCAAAGACCTTGGTACCCCAGTCCGGGTGCTCGCCTTTGCGCGGGTCGGCGTACTCATAGAGCGCCTGTCCGTCGAAATCGGCAAGTCCATGTGCATCTTTCGGAAAATGCGCCGGAACCCAGTCTAGGATGACACCGATGCCGTTTTTTATGTCAAGTAATTGACGAAATACATAAATTCCGCCGGGTTCCGTAGCGGGAGGTCGGGGCAAAATAGCCGATTACCTGATAGGCCCCAGGAGCCGTCATACGGATGTTCGGCGATTCCCATGAGCTCTACATGGGTGTAGCCCATTTCCAGGACATAGTCAGCCAGCTCATGCGCGGCTTCCATGTAAGTGTAGTAACCGTCCTTTTCCGGGCGGCTTTTTCGTTTTTCCAGGATCCTAAGTGAACCTCGTAGATAGAGATTGGCGCCTTGACCGGATCGGTGCCCGCGCGCGATTCCATCCATTTGGAATCGTTCCATTTGAAGCCGCGGATATCGGCGGTCACGGAAGCGGTTCCCGGGCGGTATTCTGCCGAAAATGCATATGGATCTGCCTTAAATAAAATCGTTCCCGTGTGCGTGGTGATGGCGAATTTGTAGAGCTGTCCCACGCCAAGTCCCGGTACGAAGAGCTCGTAAATGCCGCTGTCTGCGACCGGCTTCATCGGGGTTGCATCCGGATTCCAGGCGTTGAAGTCGCCGACCAGGCTGACGGCGGCTGCGTGCGGCGCCCAGACCGCGAAATAGTAGCCGTCCTGTCCGCGATATGTATAAGGGTGTGCGCCCAGCTTGTGGTAGAGCTGGTAGTGGCGGCCTTCTCCGAAGAGATACCGGTCAAGCTCGCCGATCACGCCGAGTCCCTCTGTCTTTGGATTTTTCGATGTGGATTCGTTTAGTAGTGGAAGCTGCATTTTTTCATAAGGTTAACCCCTCCGTGATTCCGAGAATAACAGCGCTGTTACCCTCTAATTCTATCTGAATTTTGTTTGTATTCTTATCGATCAAAAATGACTTTTCCGGTAATCAGATCCGTAGCTTGTTCCGCTGTCGTGTGGAATGGAAGCGGAACTTGTAAATAAGCGGCGTTGTCATCGTTGTTGGCAGCGGTAAGGATCGCCTGGTGGTCACCGTGTCTGGCAAATGCGTACTGCCGGTTTGTCAGCAGAAGTTCCTGATAACGCCCACCGTGAAGCGCCGGTTCGGCGGCGTGGATGGCGGCGAGTTTCTGGATCAGAAGTGTAAGCGGTGTCACGGTGCCTGCGCTGGTATCTGTGTTTGAGTCTGTGGTGCTTGAAGTGGTCTGGCAGCAGGTGTTTGCGCCTGCGTGTATGTTTGGGCCTGTGGCGCTCGAAAAGCTCTGGCAGTTGCCATCTGTGCGGATGCCGGTGTTTTGTCCGTCGCTGGTCTGCATTTCTTCTGCAAGCGGTCTCGGCGGCAGGATTCTCGGACGGAGTTCCGTATCGGAGTTGTGTCCGCGGCGTCCCTGAATGCCCCATTCACTTCCATAATAGATGGACGGAATGCCCGGAAGAGTGAACAGCAGCGTGTAAAGCGGCGCAAGATGTGCCGGATTTAACAGTTTGCTTGCGATCCGGTCTTCGTCGTGGTTGTCCACAAAGGTGTAGAGATCCCGCCCCACTGCTTCGAGGCGGCGGACATTGTGTGCCAGTTCGAAATAATTGTGGTCGTTGTGCGCGGAATAGATACTTTTGTGCATCTCGTAGTTGGTGACGGAATGAAGCATCTGCGGATTGACCCAGCGGGCGTATTCGCCGTGGATGACTTCGCCCATCAGCCAGAATTCCGGCTTGATTTCATTTGCCAGCCGGCGCAGTTCCTGCATAAATTCAAAGGAAAGATCGCCTGCGCAGTCGAGGCGGATACCGTCGATGTCAAATTCCTGCACCCAGAAACGGACAGTGTCAAGCAGATAGTTCCGCACTTCCGGGTTTTTGTGGTTTAAGCAGGGAAGCTCCCAGATGCCGTGCCAGGATTCGTAGCCGAAGGAATCGCCCAGCGGGCTGCCCCAGTCGAAATTGACGTTCCTGTACCATCTGGTGTAAGGGGACTGGTCACGGTGCGCCTGCAGGTCGCGGAAGGCGAAAAATTCGCGACCGGTGTGGTTGAACACGCCGTCCACGACGACGCGGATGCCATGCTCATGGCAGCAGTCCACGAAAGATCGGAACGAGACGTTGGTTCCCAGCCGCCGGTCGATGAGCCGGAAATCGCGGGTATCATAGCCGTGCGTGGATGATTCAAACAGCGGTCCGATGTAAAGCGCGGAAATATGCAGGCTCTCTAAATAGGGAATCCACTGCATCAGTTCGTCCATGCGGGAATCGGCGGAAACGTCCCAGGTGCCATCCGCTGTCTCATCGGAGGCGGGATAGGGATTGGCAAACGGTGCTCCGGTCATGCCCAGAGGATACATATGGTAAAATGATAGCTTTGTCGTACCAGGCTGTCATGAGAAAGGTCCTCCTTGTGTCGGTTAAATGGTATTTTACCTGTTGTTTAATATGTCGTAAAAGGAACTGATACCGGAGGTGTGCGGCTTTCAGTTCGTAGATATAGCAGTCAATCAGAGTCGGATCGACGACCTCTTCAAAATGGTTGAAAACGGTGTTGATCGTGCTCATGGTCTGTCGCAGTTCTGTCAGCAGCTCTGGGTCAGGGTGGGCGGAAAAATGTCCGTGCTGGTGCTCCCGGAGCAGTGGGTGCGGTTGTGCTTCATGGTTTGATGCTCTCTTTCTGAATCCTATAAATTGGTACAACGATCAGTATATTCAGAAAATGGAAAGATATGCATCCTGGTTCAGGCGTTCATGGAAAGCACGGATTCCAGCAGATGTCCGAGCTGCATCAATTTCCGGGTGCTGTCTTCGATTGAGAGATAATAATAATTGCAGGTTCCCTCCCGGTGGACATCGATCAGCCCGGCTGTCTTTAAGATCTTCAAATGGTGGGAAACTGCCGGGCGCGACAGGCTGGTTCGTTCGGTGATCTCCCGGACGTTTAAGCCATGCGGACGGGACTGGGCGAGCAGGCTGATTGGACGGTCATTGTTCTTATCAGGCTGATTTTTGTTCACATCGTTGTTTTTTCGTGCGCCCCGTGAGGGCTTCGTCCGTCAGCGCTTCGATGATCGTCAGCCGTATTTCATCGCCCAGCGCGATAAAAAGAGGCATACAGGTATGAAAATGCTGTTTGAGTTCTATTCCTTTTTTCATCGCGGCTCCTCCTTCTATAATGGTTTAAAAATTTTAAACTAATAGTATTTTACCATTTTTTGTTTCGTCAGTCAATGGAAAGGAAATTGCTGGAATGGGTATTTATAGATAAAAAATAAAGAGATATTTTGGCAATTATTTTCAAATGACGAAATTGTCTAGCTAAAATAATGGGTTCAGATGCACAAAGATTTTTGAGATGCTTTTTGGCGCATATTTCGGGTGTTTTGGGATTGACTTTTGACCAAAAACTGTTCATAATGGAGGAACAGTCATGGATGGGTTCTTCCATCTGTCACGGGAATCCGGATTTCCCGTTGATCTATTATTAAGATTCTAAAAGTTAAGTTCAGAGAAATGTTCGATAATTTTTCCAGGAATGTTTGAAGTGCATACAGGAAATGAATGGAAAAAGGGTGGCGGTAAAAGCTGGCGCAGGACTGGCAGCTATCGTTTGCGGCAGGAGTTTTGAAAAGAGGACATACAGTGCAGAAATTGTTTGTTTCATGTATGCGAAAGAGAAGGAGGGGATGGATTGACCTTTTTGCTGCTGTTGTTTAGTGGCGGCTGTGCGATTTTGGGATTTGGAAAAAACGCCGTGATTCCCAATGGGATGCTTCTGCTTGGCGGCCTGTTGTTTCTTTTGATTCGGTTTGGTCTGGGGATGAAGATGGGATATACGGCCGGATGGGACGGGCGGCTGCCGGGATATGGGGCGGCGCTTATGATGGGGATTGGCGAGACTTGTGGATATTTGATTCGTATCGGGAGTTTACTGATTGTCCTGTTCCCTCTGTATCTGTTTCGCATGATAGGTGCGGGGGACATCAAAATGGCAGCCGTCCTGTTTGGTGCCGCCGGGCTGCGGCAGGGCGGGCGGATTTTCCTGTGCGGGATGGCAGCTGCCGGAATATGGTCGCTCGTATTACTTATCCGGCGTGGGATTGCCAGGCAGCGGCTTACATATCTTGTGTTTTATTTGTACCGGTCCGCGCTTGGGGGAAGCGTCGAGCCGTACTATCTGGAAGCGCGGGATGGAAAAGAGGCATCTTTTTGTCTGGCACCGTGCCTGTTTTTGGGAGTGATTGGGGCGGAGCTGATTCGGTATCTGTAAGGAAAATGGCTTGTGATTAGGGAGGTGGCGGTGCGATGAAGCATATTCTGGCGGTGTATGATGTGGATCCGGTCTATGCGGCGCGGTTTGCAGAGGTAGTTAACCAGAAGGAAAAAAGTACCGTTTGAGGTGGTGGCGTTCAGCTCGATCGAGCGGCTGCGGGCATTTGCGGCGGAACATCCGGTAAAGCTTCTGTTGTTGGGCGAGCATGTTCCGGCGGAAGAAAGGAGTCTATCCGGGCGGAAAAGGGTTATTCTTTTATCGGATAATGGGGGAAAACGGCCAGTCCGTCAGTTCCCTGTGTCTACAAATACCAGTCCAGCAATGCGATTGTGCGCGACGTGATGACCTGGTATGGGGAAAGCCCTGGGGGAGCTGCCGGAGGTGTCCGGGCGGGGGCTGGCGAAGGTCTTGGGAGTGTATTCGCCGGTTGGACGGTGTTTAAAGACCTCGTTTGCCCTGACAATGGGAAAACTTTTGGCACAGGAGGAGCGGGTGCTGTATCTGAACCTGGAGGAATTTTCCGGTCTATCGGTTTTGATGAAAGAAGAATATAAGAGTGATTTGTCGGATCTGTTGTAATTTTTACAACGGTGGAAGCTATAATTCGCTTCGTTTAAGCAGCGTTGTCCACACGATGGGGGAGCTGGACTATATTCCGCCGGTGCGCTATCCGGAGGATCTGGATCAGGCGGGAGAGGAGGCAATCGCAGGGCTTATACGGGCAATTGCCGGGGAGAGTGCGTATGATACGCTGGTAGTGGATATAGGAAGCGGTCGCAGGACGGCGCTTTCGGTAATGAAGCTGTGCCGGGTAATTTATATGCCGATCCGGGAAGATCCGGTGTCTTTGGCAAAGCTTAAGGAGCTGGAGCAGTAATTTTTTCACAGACAGGAAATGGCATGCTAAGGGAACGTATTAAACGCCTGAAGCTTCCGTATCACGGCAGTTTTGGACGGGGCGATTATATTGACCAGCTCTTATGGGGAGAACTGGGTGATTATGTACGGCAACTGCTGCCGGGGAAGCAGTGTGGGCGGATAATGTTCATTGTGGGTTAAATTAGAAGGGGCAAAGTCTTTTGACAGGGATAAATTGAGCGGGAATTTTGCCAGTCATTCTAAAGAGTAAACGGTTGTGAGAGAAACAACTGGCAGGGGGAAGTATGCAGGAGCAGAAAATGGTTTTGAGGCAGCGTCTGATGGAGCAGATGGAGAGCCGTATGCAGGTGGAGGATGAGGAGCTGCGCGACCTGATCGACATGGCGATTCTGGAAGCGGCAGAAGGGGCGTATCTGCCGTTAAAAGAGCGGCTTTGTTTGAGAAAAGAGCTGTTTGATTCATTCAGACGGCTGGATATTTTGCAGGAGCTGGTCGATGATCCGACGATCACGGAGATCATGGTAAATGGCACGGAGCACATTTTGTCGAGCGGCAGGGGCGTGTGGAAGAGTTAGAAAAGCACTTTGATTCGGTAGGGCAGCTAGAGGATCTGATTCAGCAGATTGTAAGCCGTGTCAACCGGACGGTCAATCTGGCATCCCCGATTGCGGATGCGAGACTGGAAGATGGTTCTCGTGTCCACGTGGTGCTGGCACCGGTGGCGTTAAATGGCCCGATTTTAACGATCCGGAAGTTCCCGGAACCGATCACGATGGAACGCCTGATTGAGTTAAAAAGTATCAGCCGGGAGGCAGCGGCATTTTTTGCAGAAAGCGGTCGAGCGGGGACTCAATATTTTTATCAGTGGCGGAACCGGATCGGGAAAAACGACGATCTTAAACGCCATGTCCGGATATATTCCCCAGGAGGAACGCGTCATTACGATCGAGGATTCGGCAGAACTTCAAATCCGCCATGTAACGAATCTTGTCAGCCTGGAAACAAGGGTAGAAAACCGGGATGGTTCGCAGGAGGTTTCCATGCGCGATCTGATCCGGGCGAGTCTCCGAATGCGTCCGGACCGCATCATCGTTGGGGAGGTCCGGGGCGGCGAGGCGCTGGAAATGCTGCAGGCGATGAATACGGGGCACGATGGCTCGCTCTCAACCGGACATGCAAACAGCGCAAAAGACATGCTCTCAAGACTGGAGACAATGGTTCTGATGGCGGCAGAGCTGCCGCTTGCGGCGGTCCGGAGCCAGATCGGTTCAGCGCTCGATCTGATGGTTCATGTCGGGCGGATGCGGGACCGGAGCCGGAAGGTACTGGAGATCACGGAGGTGTAGGCTATGAAAATGGGGAAATCCGCCTTTCTCCCATCTATCAGTTTCAGGAAAGCGGGGAAGACTGCTTCCGGACAGGTGGAAGGAGCACTTGTCCGAGGTTGGCAGATTTGAAGGGCGGCGCAGATTCGCGGGAGGAAGTGCTTCTGATTACCGGGTTTACCACCTGACGGGGCAGGAGTGGATACGTTACCTTCTGGAGGGAACAGCGGTGTGCGCCGTGACGGCGTATGTATTCTACCGTTCATTTCTGGCGTTCGTTCTGATGCTTCCGGCGGGGATGCTGCGGCCGGTTTTTTAAGAGGCGGGAGCTCTGCCGCCGGAGAAAAAGAGGAGCTGCGGCTCCAGTTTAAGGAAGCGATTCAGATCGTGGCTTCGGCGCTGGCTGCAGGCTATTCAGTGGAAAATGCGTTTATTGCGAGCGTGCGCGATCTGGAAGAACAATACGGAAAAGAAGGGATGATTACCCGTGAGTTTTCATATCTGGCAAGCCAGCTTAAAATGAACCGGACCGTGGAGGCGCTGCTTTCTTCCTTTGCGAAGAGGAGCGGTCTGGATGAGGTGGAAAATTTTCTCTGTTATTTTTGACTGTATCCAAACGGAGCCGGGGCGAGCTGGCAAGCGTGGTTCACCATGTCGTTCACGTGATTTCGGATCGCATTCAGGTGCGGGAGGAAATTCTCACGATGACGGCAGAAAAGCAGTTTGAACAGAGAATTATGAACCTGATGCCGTACCTGATCGTGCTCTACGTGGATTTGTCATCGCCGGGCTTTTTCTCACAGATGTATGAGACAGCGGTGGGGCGGGTGGTGATGACCGGGTGTCTGGTGGTCTATCTGCTGGCATGGAGGGTATCGGGGAAAATTCTTC
>ENA-OQES01000998-OQES01000998.1-human-gut-metagenome-genome-assembly--contig:-NODE-998-length-11239-cov-6.615731_pt1 | contig 11239 bp, 7 predicted proteins | sample MGYA00242798_ERZ504641 | MGnify/ENA primary metagenome ERZ504641 (study PRJEB26092, sample SAMD00036327) | human gut metagenome | host: Homo sapiens | study: EMG produced TPA metagenomics assembly of... | reverse complement strand
TTTTGCATAGCGCGCGCAAGCGACGACAGAACAAGGCAGCGCAGCCAAAAATCGATTAATCGGCGCAACCGAAACGGTAGATGGGCCCAAACCCTGGCCGTATTGCGAATAATCGGCAACCTTCACCAACGTGCCGCCATCCACATACGCATCAATCAATTCCTCATTATGGAAGGAATCGTATTGGGCGCGATACGGGAACGACTGCAAGCTTTGCGCTTGGTCGCCCATCGTAAGGAAGTACTCTGGAGCGTCAGTCAGCGGACATACCGTGGCCAAGCACCTGCTGCCCATCGCCGGAAGCAAACGCGGTCTCCACTTTGCCGAACGGAACGGATGGCACATCGGTGCGCGCATTGATGATCGGATACAGCATGCTCGCATTGAACAGCGTCTCCGCATACATCGAGCCGTTCAACGGGTCGGAAATGATGGTGGCCTGACTGCCAGTACGTTCCATGACCTTGCGCAGCACAGTAATCTTCTGCTCGGTGAGCTGCTCGTTGGGGTCGCTTTGGTTCAGACTGGAATGCGCGATGATCGCGTCGCGAGCCGCAGTACGAGACGGGCATACGATCTGAGCGGAAACCGCAAGTATCGCAATCACAAGGAATGCGGCGATTGGGCCGATCCAATCGGAAGCGAAAGAAACGTTCTTCACGGAAGAAACAGCAGACGCAGAAGAAAGAGAGGGAACGGAAGAAGCACTATTCTTCGCGGAGAAGGAAGATGCAGAAGGAACGAAAGAAGCGGATGCGGCACACGCGGAAACGCATTCGGAAAGCGCGTTGACGCCAATGACAAGCAACGGCAACGCAACCAGCGGAAGCATGGTCATAATGCGGTTTTCATCGCGATACCAAGGAGAGCTGATGATATTCGGCAGCGCGCCAACCAACGTGACCGTGCACACATATACCAGCGTGACCAGCAGAAACGCGGCCGTCAATGCGATCATGTCACGCAGACGATCGTTGCGGCGAGGTCGAGGTGGTTCGGGCGGTGCGGATAAGGGGACATCAGCAGCATCGGAACACGAAGCAGTCGGCGGGTCGGAAGCGGAAACCAAGGAAACCGCAGCATCGGAAACCAAAGCATCAGCATCAGCGGAAAAAGCGGGAGCCACAGTGGAAACAGCAGCCGAAAGCGAATCCGAAGAGCGCGCAGCAGCGCGGCGGAAGGCGCAAACGAAAGCGGCAACGGTTCCCGCAATCAGCAATAATGCGAACAAAATCGCAGGAAAACCGTCAAGGCCATCCGTGAAGCAGAACGAAATCGACTCCCACAAATTCTTGGACGGCTGATGGCTATGGAACCAGGAAGCGGGATTCGCCCAACGATCCGATTTGAACGACGTAAGCATCAGGGCCACAAACGCAACCGCGCCGACACACATGACGATAAACGCACCCAGAATCAGCTTCCACGGCAAACGCAACACAATGAACGGCACCAGAATCAGAGCATACGTGAATGCGATACGCGGGTGTGCAACGAGGCAAACCACACCTGCGACAGCAGTGATCACAAGCCATTTCACTATATGCTCGCGTACGGCGATCGCATCGAACAAGCGCAACGTGGCAGCGATAAGAAACGGCAGCAGCGACGTGGCGAAACCGAATGCGATCAGCGGACCGGCATTCAGCAGTCCGTACGGGTGGCACACCGAGCTGACGGCAAGCACGGGCACGAACAGTCCAATCAGATTCTGCAGAACGAAAGTAGCGTCGGAAGCAGCGTCATATTGCCGATTGCCGGCTGACGGAACCTGCTGATTCGAGATATTCGACGATTCAGATACGGACGACGATTCAGACGTAGACGATGCTTGAGAAATACGTGAAATTGGATTGGAAATTGGATTACCGCGATTCCAACGTTGCGGGAAATACCTGCATAATACCAGCATTCCGGCAGGGAAAATCACGCCCGAAGCAATGATCCACGTGATATTGAATGCCGCGTAGATCGAACATTGCACGCCGAACAGCGCCGCGATCTTAATCACAAGGTAAGCACAGATGTGAAACAACGGCGGATAAAACGAATCATGCGGCCACAAATGCAGAGCCGCCCCCAATCCCTCGTCAAGCAGACGGTGAATGAAATAGTAATGCGCGGGGGCATCGCTGCTGACGATCGGCGTATTCCACACCGTGGAGGGGAACCACGCAATCACCAGGCATAGTGCGGACGCGACGCCGATAATCGACGTAAGCCACGGCAATAACGCGCGGAGCGACACCGGACGCAACATCGCGTGGCACCGCTGCAGGCCATGTTTCTGCCCGGACGGACCGCCCTTGGCCGAATCATTCCTGGCTGGACCATTCGTAGCCGAACCATCCTTGGCCGAGCCATTCTGCCGAGCCTGAGTCTGCACATAAGCCTGCACATGAGTTCGCGCACGAGCCTGAGCCGAGCCACAATCGCCCGACACGGAACCGGTATTCGTAATCTGTTCGGAAGTCATCGATTCCATCGTAGCGAGTGCCGCAACCATGCTCAACGCTTATTCTCTAGAATCACTTTTCAGGAATCATTCAGACTTCATGCAGGGGTATAACAGTGTTGCGCAAGAAAACAATCACGTTGGAAGCACAAGATGATTGCACGGGACGCATCATGCGCTACGGGCCTGCCTTGCTGCGGAGCGCGCGTCCCGGCCAACGCTGACGTCGGCATGCGCCGGCGCGCTATAACAGAGAACTGGAGAAGTACCGCATGTTCGTTCTCAAGAACGCATGGGCGGCGCTTGGTCGCGTCAAATGGCGCACCGCGCTGATCGCCCTACTCGCACTACTGGTGTCTTTCTCGGCTGCCGTGGACTTGGCAGTGATTCGAGCCGACGACACCGCCAATAATGAAACATACCAGTCGCAAAAAGCCACGGCGGTGATTCGGCCGAACGCGCAAACACAAGCCAAGCGCGACGGTGCCGATTCCAGCTATACCGACAAGTATTTGACGTGGGAAAAGTACAGCACGTATGCAACGGCCGCACAGAGCAACAACGTGACCTTCAATTACACGTTGGCAACATCGGTGCCGGTGCGCGAAAGCAAGTCGTTGCAGGCGATCGCCGCGAAAAACGACACCAGCGAAGACAAGACCGGCGGCAACCTGACCCTGCAGGCGTTCTACACGTTGGACGCCGCGAAAATCAACGACTACGGCTACTACAAGGTAGTCAAAGGCAAGCATCTGAGCTATAAGACGCAGAGCGACGGCGTACTCATTTCGCAGGCGCTGGCCGATAAGAACAATCTCAAGGTCGGAGACAAGGTGACGGTCGGCAATCCGTCGAAGGCTTCCGACACATACACGTTCACCGTGCGCGGCATTTACGAATACGACAGCGACGTGCCTGAGGGCAACGGTTCCGACGCGAAATACGCAAAGGACAATCGTGAGAACGTGATCTACACGACGTATATCAACTTCGCCAAGAACGGGCTTGACACGACGGAGGCCACGGGATGGGCCATTCCGAATCTGAATATCATCTTCTCGCTGGCGAATCCTTCCACCTACAACACGTTCGTGCGCTTGGTGAAGAAGGCCAAGTTGGACACGAAGACGTACGAGATCACCTCGCCGTCGCTTACCGCTTACAAGAAGTCGATCGAGCCGCTTGATTCCGCCGCTTCGGCAGCGCGCATCATGCTGATTGCCGTGACGATTGTCGGTGGCATCGCTTTGCTGGCATTGATTGCATGTGCTGCGATTGGCGGCCGCCGCGATGAGATCGGCATGGCGATGATCACAGGTGTGACCAAGGGCCGTTTGGGATGGCAGTTCATGCTGGAAACGTTCATGATGACGGTTCCGGGTTGGATTGTCGGTTTGGTTGCGGGCGCGCTGTTGGCGAAGCCGATCGGCACCGCATGGGCCGGCGGGCAGGCTGTGTCGATGACGTCCGCTTCGGTGTGGAACGTGATCTGGTACGGCTTGGGCGCATGCCTGGTGCTTGGCATCGTGGCATTCGCGCGCGCGGCCTGCTTCAACCTGAACCAACTGTTTGAGGAACGCTCGGAGGTGAAGGCATGAGCGACAACATGAATGATAAGAACGAGAACCTCGACGAGACCGTGGTCGACGAGACTGCCGAGACCGCATCAAACGAGACCGTCGATGATGTTGCGACTGACGATATTGCAGCTGACGCATCTTCCGCTGATTCCATTGAATCCATCGATTTTGCGGTGGTATACGACGATGACAATGCAGATATCGAAATTGCCGCATCTGACGGCGCGGAAATTTCCGACGATGTAAACGATGGCGATACTGCAGTAGCTGCCGACGGCGATGCTGTGGTATCTGCAGATAATGCAGATACCACCGAAGTTGCAGATGACGCTGCAACTGCTGCTGATACTGCGGATGGTTCGAATGTGGTCGCCAACAATGCGAATCAGGTGAGGGAAACGCTTGCCTTGCGTTCTTCCGACGAACCGACCGTGCTGGAATCGCATGAAATGGTGAAAGCCGATTCCGCAACCAGCGTCTCCTCACAGCTCGACCGCGAAATCAAGCATCATCGCAAGAAGGATGCGTTTTTCTTCAAAGCGAATCCGACGTTCGCACTCGATCATGTGACCGTGACCAATCGCAAGACCGGCCGCAATATTCTCGACGACCTATCGCTGTCGTTCCATGCGGGCGCCACGCATGCGGTGCTCGTGGACGCGGAGGATCGCGAACAGCATCAGGCGTTGCTGGCCACCATGGTCGGCATGGTACGCACGGACCGCGGCAACGTGATGCACAAAAGCACCAACCTGAGCGACGTCGAACCGGTCGAAATGTTGGGACACCGTATCGGATTCATTCCGCAACGTTTCGCTTTCCGCCCCGATCTCGACGCGGAAAGCAATGTACTGTACGCCATGGATGCGTCGAACCGCAACTTCCTCAAGCCGAAGCCTGTGATCGCCCGCGAACTGCTCAAGCGCGTGGGCTTCGCCGAAGTGACGTCCGGCCTGGCAGTCGGCGAAGTAAGCGAACTGAACCAGCGCCGCGTGGCCATCGCCCGTGCGCTGAGCTGCGAGGCTGAAGTGATCATCGCCGACGAGCCGACCGCTGGATTGGATGCCGACGATGCGGCCGTGGTGTTGGATCTGTTGAAGAAGTTCAAGCGCGATGCCGACCGCAAGCGCGCCATCATCGTGGTGACCACCAATCCGGAGGTCGCCGATGCGATGGAGCACAGCGTGGAACTCGACTAGCCGCCTAGTGCAACGGGCGCACGAACATAGACTCTTTCGTACGCCCATAGGTAAGCCCTTTGGAATTCTGGTTTTAGCCAAATTCCAAAGGGCTTGCGTGTTCTGGAAACGGTCTGCCCTACTCCACGATACGCATGTGGTACTGCTCGGCGAGCGGCGTGACGTCAAGCACGCCGTATCGTTCGAGCAGCCGCAGCCATTCGCGCCTGTTGCTTTCGCCGAAACGGGCCGCCTTGCGCGCATAGGCTTCGGCCGTCAGGAACTTCGGCGGAATCGACTTGCTGTTGTACTTGTCGGCCACCATCACCACTTCCTGCTCAAGATTCACGGGCACATAGTCGGCCGGAGGCAGCGGCAACCCTTGCGATTCCACCGCTTCTTTGGTGAGTCCCACACCGGTGTGGTTGCGCGCGAACTGCGCGATCGACTCGTCAACACCCTCGTTCAACAAATATTCGTAGCCTTTAAGCCCATGCCGTACGTAATTCGGACCGTCGAATTTCAGCGGCCCACCGTCGGAACCGTCTTGTTTGAGCAGAAAATACGTGCCGATATCATGCAGCAGACCACCGATCACCACCAAATGCTCGTCGATCAGCCTCGGCGGAACGGTTCCGCCCGTAAGCCCGTCCGATGATGGAACGGAAGGAATGCGAAGTATGCCGAACGATTCGCTGCCATTACCGTCTTGCGTAAGCCTAAGGCCGAAATCGCCCGCTTTTTCAGGGGCATCGTCCGGTAGCGTGCAGCGGCGGGTGAACAGTGCGTTCTGCCTGCGTGCCATGCGACGTGCGATGTCGGCAACGACTACGCAATGTCCGTGAATCAAATCGTATGCGGCTTGCGATTGCGCGAGTTTTTTCGATGCAGTTCGTCAACTTGGGCGAGTGTAGGAATATATCCGGTTGTCATACCGCCTATCTTAGGCGCTGTATGACGATTGCCACATGCTGAATCCGGTCGGAAAAAAAAATGTCTGGAAATCCCAGATGAAAATTCCAGTCGGAAATTCCGAAATACGGATTTCAGATTACGGATTTCAGATGGAACGCACACGAAATGCGCCGGTACGGTTGGAAGCGATAATCATCTGATCGTTTTCCAAACGAGTCCAGCCATCTTCGGCACACTGATCGAAACCGGAGCTGGCCACAACCACGCCCTTCAGCTGGCCTGCAGCCTGATCCGCTTCGGATTCACCGAGCGTACGATAGCGCATCACACGATAATCATGCGCCTGGTTGCCACGGCCGTACTGGTCGTAGATTTCCACGATGCGCTTGGACGTGACCTCACGACCGGCCGCGCACAGAGCGATGAACTGGTCTTGGCTCTGGATCATGCAGTTGTAGCTGGACTTCGGATAGCTTTTGCGCAGTTCGCGCACAGCCTGCGCGACCGCCTCGTCGAGTGCGAAACCAAAACCGATGTACTGCAGGATCACTGCGAAGAAAATGGCGGAATCGGAACGGCCGCCGGTAGACTGCACGATGCTCGGATCGACCGGGAACGCACGGTTGGTGATGATATTGCGGCCCTGATCGTCGGAGATATCGCCATTGTGGATGAAGCTCAATCCGTTGGCGTAGAACGGCTGCTGGTTCTCGAGAATCAGCGGCAGGTTCGAGCTGGCCAAACGCAAGTGCCACAGGCCTCCACGAGCCGGAGTGTTCGCAAGCTCGTCGAAAATCGGATCATGTCGGGCTGCGATCGTGTTCTTGTAGATGGCGGTGCCGGTTTCCGGAGTGGGAGCGCCACCGTCACGCAGATACGGCGACTCGCTCGGCACGGTGACTAGCGCGGAGCCCCAGCCATCGTTGTGGATTTCGCTCAGATCGCGGAAATCGCGTACGGCCTGCATGCCGAGCACGCCATTGAGACTGGTGTTGCTTCCTGCTGCCGCGAATCCAAGTAATCTGCACATGGTTGATTACTCTACAGGGCTTGTGATGCAACGCGCGCATATGGCTATCGACATTGCTTATAGCGTGCGAAAAACAGCAGGATTCCAACGATTCTTCGCGATAAGACCATGCAAAACCTACAAAATGCCCTACGAAAACGGCTGCGCGATGATGGCGAATACGATCACCATCATCGCGCAGCCCGTTTCACGGCTTGTTTCACACGCGCTTTAGCCGCGGAGGACGCTGAGTCGCGAGGAACAGCGGCTGTATCTCAATCAGCGGATTGTAAGGCGCAAGGCCGAACCATTTGACCGGAGATCCCGCAAGACGACGAATCGCATACTTGACTTCCAAAGAAATCGCGCCACGCTGCGACACCTTCGACTCAGGCATAAGCGCCTTGTGAATCAGCACATATCGAATCGGACCGATATTCGGATCAGCATCAAGCTTCGGATAGCGGCTTTCCTGCTTCGGCAAATCCCCAGACTTCGACAAATCGTTCATGATCTGATGAATATAAGCTGGAATCGACTGAGAAACCTTGAAACCAAGCCGAATGCGAACACGGAACATGTAATCCGTGCCGAAATTCTCAACTGAATACTCGCGGGTGAACGGCTCATCGGCAGTCTCGACGGAAACCGCCCACCAAGCGCGGGCACGTTTTGGATGGTCAGCGAAAAGTCGAGAAGAAGATATCAGTATCGATACGCTTCGTTTCCGGATCCGACGTGAGGTAGACGATATTGTCTGCAAAATACGGAATCGTATCGTCATCATGCAGCCGCTTCAGCACCGGTAGACATTCGGCGGGCTGCATATGACGACGCTGCGCACGTTCCAGCTTCGTGCCTTCGTTCCACGTGTACATAACCAGCAGAATCGCGAAGGTAAGCAACATCGTGAACCAACCACCATGCAGGAACTTCGCCATGGAAGCGAAGAAGAACATGAATTGGATCGCAAGGAACAACACGGTGAATACGATCGCTCCGAGACGACGCCCCGAATGCCAGATGTAGACGGCGAGCAGAATGGTGGTGGTGATCATGGTGATGGTCAACGCCAGGCCATACGCCGCGGAAATATGCTCGGAATCGCGGAATAGCGCCAAAACCAACAGCGTGGAAACGCAAAGCACCACATTGACCACAGGAATGTACAGCTGACCGCGGGTACGGGCCGGGTAACGGACCTGAAGATGCGGCATCCAGTTCAGATGGGTGGCTTCAGACACCATCGTGAATGCGCCGGTGATCAACGCCTGCGAGGCGATAACGCCCGCGACCACAGAAAGCACGACAGCCACGTAACGCACGCTAGGCGTCATCATTTCGAAGAACGGATTCAAACCGTGCGTGCGGATATAAGCCGAATCATCCCAATGATTGAGCATCCATGCGCCTTGGCCGAAATAACAGAGCACAAGCGCGATTTTGATGAACGGCCACGTGAAATAGATGTTGCCACGGCCAACATGACCCATGTCGGAATAAAGCGCTTCGGCACCGGTGGTTGACAGGAACACCGTACCCATGATGGCAAGCCCGGCGGCATTATGGCTGCTGAACAGGAATCTGACACCGTACACGGGGTTGAGCGCCGCGAACACGCTCCAATACTGACTGAGGTTCGCCAAGCCGACAACCGCCAGGAACGAGAACCAGACAAGCACGACCGAACCGAACGCCTTGCCGATACGCTCGGTGCCACGCGACTGCACAGAGAACAGCATCAGAATGATGGCCGCGGTGATCATCAGGGTCAGCTGCTTGTTTTCAGTGAAAAGTTTTTCAAAAGCTGGTAGCGTCTCCAAGCCTTCCACTGCCGAGCTGATGGACACAGCCGGGGTGAGTACGGAATCGGCGAGGAACGCGGCGCCGCCGAGCATGGCAGGAATCGCAAGCCATGCACCGTACTTTCGAACCAACGAGTACAGCGCGAAAATGCCGCCTTCGCCCTTGTTGTCGATACGCATGGCAATCAGCACGTATTTGACGGTGGTGATAAGCGTGATTGACCAGAACACCAACGAAAGCACGCCGAGCACGGCTTCGCGGTCGGCATGCGCAAGTCCGCCCTGCCCGTTGAGGAACGTCTGCATGGTGTACAGCGGCGAGGTGCCGATATCGCCATATACCACGCCCAACGCCACGATCGCCATGGCGGGCGTGATTCTGTTTGGACCGGATTGCAGACGGCTCCACCAACGACCGACGGGCCCCTTGCTGGCCACCTGGTCAAGTTTGGCGGCCTCCTGCTGTTTCTCCTCGTGCTGCTTGATCAGCACCTGTCGCTCTTCCTTGGTCAGCACCTTGTGCGAAACCTTCGGCGCCTGCGTGTATGTGGCTGCGTGAAACAGCGGCTCATCCTCGTTCGGCTCGTTAGCCATAACGCTACCTCCAAGTGGCGGGCCTTCCAACCCACTCCCCAAAATAAACGCAAAAAGGCACGTTAGGAGCCTTACGAAGTCTTGTCAAATCTTCACATTGTTTCTTGCGATTCTTGATCTCGCACGAAGTAAACTTCCTGTGGGTTTTTTTCTTATTTTACCTCTTGTCTTTCTCTTACTCTCTCTTATTTTCGGATAAATCGTTTCCGTCCTGTCGATTTTCGGAATTTGTTCAGATTCCGTACACTTCGCGCGTGGTCTTTCGCGTTGCCTGCGCGACTTCCGTCAGCGGTTTATCGAGATAATTCGCCAACGACTGCAGGGTGTAGGGGATCATGTATGGCGCGTTGGTGCGGCCCCGATACGGCATCGGACTTAGGTAGGGGGCATCTGTTTCGACCATGACATGGCTCAATCCGACAATGCGCGCCGACTCGCGAATACCATCGTTGCCCTTATAGCTGGATGTGCCCGAAAGGCTGAGATACCAACCGTTTTCACGTGCGATCTCACCCATTTCGGCATCACCGGAATAGCTGTGGAACACGGTCCGTTCGGGAGCGCCGTCCGCCAGTAGCGTTTCGATGACTTCCTTATGTGAATCGCGATCATGGATCTGCATGGGCAGGTTCAGTTCTTTCGCGAGCGCGATGTGCGCGCGGAAGGCTTCTCGCTGCAGTTCTTTGGCGGCTTCTCCGGTGCGGAAGAGGTCCATGCCCGTCTCGCCGATGGCCACAACCTGGTTGGGGTAGGCGGTGGCGAGGCGGTGCACTTCGGCCATGGCGTCTTCGAAGCTGGTGTCGTGCCATGGCTTGTATTTGAGCGGCAACCCGTCTGGGCCCGGCACCCCGCGGTGACCGTGGAGCACGGATTCGTTGGGGTGTATGGCGATGGCCGCATGCACGGTTTGGGGGTGTTCGCGTGCCATGTCGATGGCCGTCATGAGGTTCGGCAGTTCGCATCCGCAGTCGATGACGCCTTCGACTCCGACTTGTTGCGCTTGGTTCAGCAGTTCGTCGACGCTGTATACGGGGACTTCCGGCTGTCCTTTTTGCTTGCGCTTCGTGGCTCATGGCCCGCGAGAACGGCACGACGGACGCCACATGCGTGTGGTTGTCGATGACGTGCGCGTTCTCGGGAAGTGGTTGCGGTGCTGGCGCCCAGCTGCGGTCACGATGGTGTTTGCTCATGCCTCCAGCCTACGCTCGATGGCAGTCTTGCTTCGGAAGCCGCGTTATTCATTGATGGCAGTGGGATTAACCAACGCACCTCCATATGTTTTGCGGCGTAGCGCTGAAACGCTTTCCGCGATTAGTCATGGAGGGTGAGGGTGGTGAAGGACCAGGAGGGGGCGGTGTAGGCGCCGCTGGTTAGGTCGATTGCGGTTTCAACCGGAACGGTTGGCGAAGCCTTGCCGATTTCACCGGCGTACGGGTCGGTTCCGGCGAGCACGGTGGCGGTTGCCGAAGCGCGGGATTCCGCGGAAACACCAAGCTCTTCAAGCACTTGGTTCAGATCAATCTCGGCTTCAGCGTCGAGCGCGTTGACGATACGCACGTAGGTGACGCCTTCAGCATCATTGCGAGCCACGGTGACGGTACGGCGGGGCTCTTCCGGCTTCTCAACACCCTGTGCAACAAGCTCTCCATCGATATACAGCTTCATGCTTTCGCCGCGATCGGCCACTTCGATGCGCACCTGCC
>ENA-OQES01000996-OQES01000996.1-human-gut-metagenome-genome-assembly--contig:-NODE-996-length-11252-cov-2.904629_pt1 | contig 11252 bp, 16 predicted proteins | sample MGYA00242798_ERZ504641 | MGnify/ENA primary metagenome ERZ504641 (study PRJEB26092, sample SAMD00036327) | human gut metagenome | host: Homo sapiens | study: EMG produced TPA metagenomics assembly of... | reverse complement strand
TCGGGAGCGGCGAATGGCGATCATGATAGCTGCGAAAGCAGCGTCAAGCACCGAAGGTGCGAATCATGATATAATGTAACGATTCTAACAAAGGAGTTTAGGAAAGTATGAAAACAATAATCGAATTGATTTCCAATGAAGTAATGACCGCCTTTTAAAGAAGCCGGTTATGATGGAAAATATGGGAAAGGTTACGCTGTCGAATCGGCCGGACCTGTGTGAATATCAGTGTAATGGTGCTATGGCAGGTGCAAAAGTATATCATAAAGCCCCGATCATGATCGCTAATGATGTAGTGGCGAAAACTTGCCGACAGTAAGGTCCTCGAGATGGCAGAAGCTGTTAATCCGGGATTCATTAATCTGAAAGTATCCGGAGCATATATGGCGCAGTATTTGGAAGAGATGAGAAACAGTGAGAAAATGGGTGTGGAAGAAGCAAAGGATCCACAGACCATGATTCTTGACTACGGCGGACCTAACGTTGCAAAACCACTGCATGTCGGACATCTGCGTTCTGCAATCATCGGTGAGAGCATCAAGAGAATGGGAAGATATCTGGGACATAAAGTTATCGGTGATGTTCATCTGGGAGACTGGGGACTGCAGATGGGTCTGATCATCACAGAACTGCATAAAAGAAAACCGGAACTGGTATATTTCCAGGAAGATTACGAAGGAGAATATCCGACAGAAGCTCCATTTACCATCAGTGAGCTGGAAGAAATTTATCCGGCAGCCAGTGGAAAATCAAAAGAAGACGAATCGTATAAAGCAGAAGCGCTGGAAGCAACCCATCAGTTGCAGATGGGTAACAGAGGATATCGTGCATTATGGAAACATATTTTGCAGGTATCGGTTACTGACCTGAAGAAAAACTACGCAAACCTTAACGTAGACTTTTGATCTGTGGAACGGAGAATCTGATGTACAGGGTACCATTGCACCGATGGTACAGAAGCTGAAGGATCAGGGACTGGCTTATGAAGACCAGGGTGCGGTTGTCGTAGATGTAAAAGAAGAGACGGATACCAAAGAGGTACCTCCGTGTATGATCTTAAAATCAGATGGTGCTGCTTTGTATACAACCACAGATCTTGCTACTATCGTGGAACGTATGGAAAAAGTACAATCCGGATGAGATCATGTATGTGGTAGACAAACGTCAGGAGATGCATTTTGTTCAGGTATTCCGCTGTGCCAAAAAAATGCAGGTATGGTAAAAGGATGATACCAAACTGACGTTCCTTGGTTTTGGTACCATGAACGGAAAAGACGGGAAATCCGTTCAAGACAAGAGAAGGCGGTGTGATGCGTTTGGAAAATTCTGATTCGTGATATCAACGAAGAAATGTATAAAAAAGTCGTGGACAACGCAGCATCAAAGAAGAAGATGCAAGAGCGACTGCAAAAATTGTAGGACTTTCTGCAATCAAATACGGAGACTTGTCCAACCAGGCATCCAAAGATTATATTTTTGATATTGAAAGATTTACATCTTTTGAAGGAAATACCGGTCCGTATATTTTGTATACAACCGTTCGTATCAAATCTATCCTGAACAGATATAAAGAAGAAGGCGGTAATCTGGATACCCTGAAGATTTTGGCGGCAGGAAGTGACAGTGAGAAAGCGCTGATGCTGGAAGCATCCAAATTCAATCAGGTGATCACGAATGCTTATGAAGAGAAAGCACCGCATAAAATCTGTTCTTATATTTATGAACTTGCAAATGCATTTAACCGCTTCTATCATGAAACAAAGATTCTGGCTGAAGAAGATCAGGCGAAGAAAGAATCCTATCTGGCTTTGCTGATGCTGGTAAAAAATATTCTGGAAGCATGTATCGATATGCTGGGATTTGAAGCACCGGAAAGAATGTAAGCGTGATTTCCGGAAGGAGGAGCGATTATGAAAAAAGCCTTCAGGAACCAGAGTGAACATCATGATCATGGGAATTGTGGTCGTGGTGCTTGCCCTGGGTCTTGCAGCCATCCTGGGATATGGAAAAGCCAGAAAGCAGATGGAACAGATGCAACAGGCACAACAGGAACAGGAGGCAAAAGAAGCGCAGATAACACCGACGCAGACGGTGACACCGGAGCCTACGGATGATCCGACAGATCCGGCAGTACAGAAAAAGGAATCTGATCACGGAGAATCAAAAATGGCGGTAGAACATAATGATGTAAAAAAGTTATGACCGCAGATCTCCGGTATACATCACAGGAAGGTCAGGTAGAAGCATATACGCAGGAAGATGTGGCAGCTGTTTTACTGCATCTGAAAAACGAACGAGAAAGATTACCAGGCTTTTGTGGAAAAAGCTGCAAGGATGAGAGTGTTATAGTAGGGAGAAGAAGAGGGAAATACAGTACCTTCTTCTGACAGATTCAAATCTCAGGAAAAATTGACCGGGACAGAAGAACCGGCAGAAACCGTAGAGGCGGAGATTGTCACACCGACACCGGCTCCGGAAGGCAATGGCAGGAAAATTGCCATTGATGCAGGCCATCAGGCACATGGAAACAGTGAACAGGAGCCAATTGGGCCGGGGGCGTCTCAGACAAAAGCAAAAGTGGCATCCGGAACAACCGGAAGAACAACAGGAGTAACGGAATATCAGCTGAATCTGGATGTGGCACTGAAGCTTCGCGATGAGCTGGAAGCAAGGGGATACGAAGTCTATATGATCCCGGGAAACCAATGATGTGGATATCAGTAATGCGGAGCGGGCACAGCTTGCAGCGGAATCGGGTTCAGATATTCTAATTCGCATCCATGCCAATGGGTCGGATAATACCTCTGTAGCAGGAGCTCTGACAATGGCACCCTAGTACGGCTAACCCATATCTGAATCAGGAAATGATTGCTGAATGTCAGAAACTGTCACAGTGTATCATCACTGCGTTTTGTGCTTCCACAGGGGCAAATAATCAGGGCATGTATCAGACCGATGAGATGAGTGGGCTGAACTGGTGCAGTATTCCTGCAACCATTGTTGAGATGGGATATATGACCAATCCGGAGGAAGATACCCGGATGCAGACAGCAGATTATCAACAGCAGATGGTGACGGGGATAGCAGATGGAATCGATCAGTACTTTGCGTCCTGAGGATAAGAAAAAGTGACGAAAAAAGAAAGGGGAAATGCCAGATGAAAAAACTGAAAATGATCGGTATGCTATTTGTAATGCTGTTTCTGGTAGGAATTCTTCCGACAAAAGCTCATGCAGAAGGCTGGGTACAGGAAGAAAACGGAAGCTGGTATTATCTGAACCAGGCAGGAGAAAAGGCGAAGGAAACCTGGATCGGCAATTATTATGTGGATGAAAATGGTGTCTGGATCGAAGGAAAAACACAGGCAAAAAATGAGTGGATCAGCAGCGGTGGTCGTTGGTGGTATCGTCACAGTGACGGAGGATATACCAGATCAGGCTGGGAACAGATCAACGGAACCTGGTATTATTTTGACGGTGCAGGATGGATGGAGACCGGCTGGGTAAATGTGGGAGGAACCTGGTACTACATGAACGGAAGCGGAGCGATGGCAACCGGCTGGCTGAATCTGGGAGGAACCTGGTATTATCTGAACGGAAGCGGAGCGATGGCGACGGGCTGGTTGAATCTGGGAGGAACCTGGTATTATCTGAACGGAAGCGGAGCGATGGCAACCGGCTGGCTGAATCTGGGAGGAACCTGGTATTATCTGACAGGTAGCGGAGCCATGGCGGCAAACACCTGGATCGGAAGTTATTACGTTAATGGAAGCGGAGCCTGGGTACCTGGTCAGACAACCGGCACGATAACAGGTGGAGGTTCCAAAAACAAAATTATTGCCATTGATGCAGGTCACCAGAGAAAAGGAAACAGTGCAAAAGAGCCGATCGGTCCCGGAGCATCTCAGACAAAGCCTAAAGTTGCATCCGGAACTCATGGAAATGCGTCCGGACTAAACGAGTATGAGTTGACACTTCAGGTTTCTTTGAAACTGAGAGATGAGCTTCAGGCACGTGGATATCAGGTTTATATGATCCGTGAGACACATGATGTCAATATCAGCAATGCAGAACGTGCACAGATGGCAGCCAATCAGGGAGCAGATATTCTGGTTCGCATCCATGCCAATGGATCTGATAATACATCCGTTGCAGGAGCACTGACGATGGCACCGTCCAACAGCAATCCGTATCTGGGAAAAAGTGTGATTAGTGCCAGCCAGACACTGTCAAGAAAAATAGTAGACTGTTTCTGTGCAGCTACAGGAGCTAAAAACCAGGGTGTAATGCAGACGGATACCATGAGTGGCATCAACTGGAGCTCCATTCCGGTGAGTATCGTTGAAATGGGATACATGACCAATCGTACAGAAGATCTGAATATGGCAAGCACTTCTTATCAGACAAAAATGGTACAGGGTATCGCCAACGGTATCGATGCTTATTATGGAGCATAAGTAACTATCCGGCAGGTATTATTCTGCGGGGTGTTTTGACTCGGAACTGCGAAGGTAATGAGCAGTTCCGAGCATAAAAGAAAAGAGAGCAGGACGTAACTATGTCACAAGTAATATTATTTGACCTGGATGGAACATTGACAGAGTCCGGAGAGGGCATTATTAACTGTGTGCAGTATGCACTGGAAAAACTGGGGAAAAAATGAAGAACATCCGGAAAATCTGCAGTGTTTTATCGGTCCTCCTTTAAAAGAACAGTTTATGAAATATGCAGGTCTCAGCGAGGAAGAGGGAGAAAAGGCAGTTGTATATTACCGGGAACGGTATACTACAACGGGAATATTTGAAAACCGTCTGTATCCGAAGATTCCGGAATTACTGGAACTTCTGAAAATCAATAATAAGATCCTTGCTGTGGCATCGTCTAAACCGGAGGTCTACGTAAAACAGATTCTGGAGCATTTTCAGATTGCAGATTATTTTACTGCGATTGTGGGAAGCGAACTTGACGGAAGAAGAACGGAGAAGGCGGAGGTTATTGAAGAGGCTTTACGGCGGATGCATCTGGAAGAAGAACGGGACAAGGTTCTTATGGTAGGCGATCGGAGTCACGATGTACAGGGTGCCATCAGCTGTGGTCTGCAATGTATCGGGGTTGCCTACGGATACGGAAGCCGGGAAGAACTGGAAAAAGCAGGTGCTGTCTATATCGCAGACAGTGTGGAAGATCTGGGAATCCTTGCCAGTCCGAACGATGAAGAAACCACAGAAAATGTTGAATCTGTGCGGAATATTATTCCGGACAGAGAAAAAGTGAAGAAATATGAAATACCGGAGACACGGAAACTGGGAAAAGAAGAAAAAGAAATGCCGGAATCTGCGCAAAAAAAGGAAAAATTCCGGTATTCCACGGCCGGACAGATCTGGCGTCTGATTTATCCGTTTTTGATTCATTATGGAGCCACACTGCTTGCGACGATCGCTTTGTATCTGGTATATCTGATACAGGCGGGCGGACTGCAGGAAACTGCCAGTGCCGGACAGCGTCTGATCAACAGTACGTTATATGTTACTCTGATCGGTGATCTTACAGCAGCGATGATCCTGTATCTGTTTTACCGGAAAGATCAGATGCATCGGAAAGAAGGATTCAGTGGAACAGGAAAAGCGTTTGTGTGGGCGCCTCCGGTGATCTGGTTCAGTGTGATCATCCTGGCAATTGCCACAGGACAGTTTTTAAATGATCTGATCAACGGACTGCATCTGAACGATCTTTTTACCGGCTACAGTGAGGTGTCAGAACAGGCATTTTCCGGACAGCCGGTAGGCCTTATGATTCTGGTAGTGGGAATTATCGGACCAATCTGTGAAGAACTGATGTTTCGCGGAATCGTATTCCACAGACTGAAAGATTGGGTCAAACCACAGGCAGCAATTACAATATCTGCGTTATTATTCGGCATCTATCATGGAAATGTTGTACAAATTTTTCTATGCAACATGTATGGGGGTGATGCTTGCGGTCATCTATGATAAAACCGGAACTTTGTGGATCAGTATCGTTGCACATATAGCAGCAAATCTGTGGAGTCTTTTCGGAAGCAGTTTCTGGAGCAGTCTGTGGCAGCAGATTCCGGCAGGAATGCTTTGTGGTGTTATGATAGAAATTCTGTTATGTGTGATTCCGACATACTGGTTATTTGGATATAAAAGAAAATCAAAAAAAGACTTGTAACCGAAAAAAGCTTATGCTATAATCAGGAAGATGCATAAAACACCCGTGCCGATTCCGAGAAGGTGCCTGCAAGCAGGTCTCGAAAAGAATGAGAAGTACGGGGAAGATTAAAACCAAAAAGGAGATTGAAATCATGAGCGTTATTTCAATGAAACAGTTACTGGAAGCCGGTGTACATTTTGGACACCAGACAAGAAGATGGAACCCTAAAATGGCAGAGTACATCTACACAGAAAGAAACGGAATCTACATTATCGACCTGCAGAAATCCGTTGGAATGGTAGATGATGCTTATAAAGCTGTATCTGACATCGCTGCAGAAGGCGGCACAATCCTGTTCGTTGGTACAAAGAAACAGGCTCAGGATGCTATCAAAGTTGAAGCAGAGCGTTGTGGAATGTACTATGTAAACGAAAGATGGTTAGGTGGTATGCTGACTAACTTCAAAACTATTCAGAGCAGAATCGCCAGACTGAAAGAGATTGAAGCTATGCAGGAAGACGGAACATTTGATGTTCTGCCGAAGAAAGAAGTTATCGCACTGAAAAAAGAGCTGGATAAACTGCAGAAAAACCTGGGCGGAATCAAAGACATGAAGAGAATCCCGGATGCAATCTTTATTGTAGATCCGAAAAAAGAGAGAATCTGTGTTCAGGAAGCTCATACTCTGGGAATCCCGCTGATCGGTATCTGTGATACCAACTGTGATCCGGAAGAACTGGATTATGTTATCCCGGGTAACGATGATGCTATCCGTGCCGTAAAACTGATTGTTTCCAAAATGGCAGATGCTGTTATCGAAGCAAATCAGGGTGCAACAGGCGAGGAAGAATTCGTTGAAGAGGCTGTTGAAGAGGCAGTAGAAGAGTAAGATTTTGTATCCATTCAGCTGTCGGAGAGGTATTCTCCGGCAGCTGAGTAACTGTAAAAACTCAATTTTAGGAGGAAATCATAATGGCTATTACAGCAGCAATGGTAAAAGAATTAAGAGAAATCAGCGGCGCTGGTATGATGGACTGTAAGAAAGCTCTTACAGCTACTGAAGGTGATATGGACAAGGCTATGGAATTCCTGAGAGAAAAGGTCTTGCAACTGCACAGAAAAAAGCAAGCAGAATCGCAGCAGAAGGTATCGTAATGCTGAAAGTTGCAGAAGATTCCAAAAAAGCTGTCGCTGTAGAAGTAAATGCTGAAACTGACTTCGTTGCTAAAAACGAAAAATTCCAGGCATACGTTGCACAGGTTGCTGAGCAGGCTCTGGAAACAGAAGCAGCAGATATCGATGCATTCCTGGCTGAGACATGGAAATTCGATACAACCAAAACTGTAAACGAAGCTCTGGCTGGACAGGTTGCAGTAATCGGCGAGAACATGAAGATTCGTCGTTTCCAGAAAGTAGAAGAAGAAAACGGTTTTGTAGCTTCTTATACACATATGGGTGGAAAAATTGGTGTTCTGGTTGATGTTGTAACAGACGTTGTAAACGATGAAATCAAAGAGATGGCTAAGAACGTAGCTATGCAGATAGCTGCTCTGAACCCGAAATATACAAACAGATCTGAAGTAAGCGAAGAGTACATCGCTCACGAAAAAGAAATCCTGATGGCTCAGATCCAGAACGACCCGAAAGAGTCCCAGAAACCGGAGAAAGTTATTCAGGGTATGATCAGCGGACGTATCAATAAAGAACTGAAAGAAATCTGTCTGCTGGATCAGGTTTATGTTAAAGCAGAAGACGGAAAACAGTCAGTAGAAAAATATGTTGCAGAAGTTGCAAAAGCAAATGGTGCAAACGTTACCATCAAAGGCTTCGTTCGTTACGAGACCGGTGAAGGTATCGAAAAGAAAGAAGAAGATTTTGCAGCAGAAGTTGCAAAACAGATGGGAATGTAATTTCCACTGCGAACTTGCTTCTTAAAATCCCTGAAACTATAGGAAAATCAAGGGTTTCTGCTCTTTCAAGAGTAAAAAGTCCAGATATCGTAAAATTTCGTAAAATATCGCAATTTTATCAACGGTTTTTTTCGGTACAGAATTGGTAGGGATTTTGGTAAAGAATTTTACCAAAATCTGAAACGAAAAGTTTGCGAAGTTTTTAATAAGTCTAAGGGATGTAGTATTCCGCAATATGTCAGAATGACAAAATAACAGACCTGTATACTTGTAGAGATATAAGTAAGCAGGTCTGTTTTTATATGCAAAACGGATTAGTATCTTTCCGATACACATTTTTAGTAATCTGAATACATATGAAAGAGTGGTTAAATTTAAGAGATTTCTGTTGTGAAATTATGTTCGATTTGATAAGATAAAAGAAGGATGAAACATTTGAATCAGTTAAACATTGTAACTCTACAGGCAGCAGAGGAATCTGCCTAAGATCCTGTTACACCTGCTGTATCATCGGGTTTGGCATCTGTATCCTTTCGGTTTCGCTGCGGGCTTACCCGCTCATTTTCCTTGCGTGGGAAGCCATGGTGTGCTAAACTGTTCAGGGAAATAAAGACAAAGGTGGAACGATACGTAATGAAATGTACGATCATAGGAATAACCGGAGGAACCGGTTCTGGAAAATCAACGTTTACTAATCGACTGAAAAATGAATTTCCGGATGATGTGGCAGTTATTTATCATGACAATTATTACCGGTGTCAGGATGATGTTCCCTTTGAAGCGAGAAAAAAAGTGAATTATGATCATCCGGATTCACTGGAGACGGATCTTCTGACAGAACACCTCAAAAAGCTAAAAGCAGGAGAAAGCATCGAATGTCCTGTGTATGACTATAGTCAGCATAATCGCTCAAAAAGAAACGCTTCATATAGAACCAAAGAAAATTATTCTCGTGGAAGGTATCCTTCTTCTGACGGATCCACGGGTACGGGAACTGCTGGACATCAAAATTTATGTGGATGCAGATGCGGATGAGCGGATCCTCCGGCGCATCATCAGAGATGTAAAGGAACGGGGAAGAGATCTGGATAATATTGTAGAGCAGTATCTGACCACAGTAAAGCCGATGCATTATCTTTATGTGGAACCGATGAGAAATCGGGCAGATATTGTTGTCAACAGTGGAATGAACGATGTGGCTTTCGATGTGGTAAGATCTAAAATCCGGGATCTGCTGTCAGAATGAAAGTAAATTTGGAGAAAGGATATAATGGATTTATGAGATACCATGATATAACGAAAGATGATATGTTAAACGGTGACGGACTGAGGGTGGTTCTGTGGGTTGCCGGATGCAGCCATCACTGCAAAGGCTGTCAGAATCCGATTACCTGGGATCCGGAAGGCGGAGTGCTGTTTGACGAATCTGCAAAACAGGAGATTTTTGAGCAGTTGGACAAACCGTATATAGAGGGAATCACTTTCAGCGGCGGTGATCCGCTTCATGAGAAGAATGTGGATGAAGTTACGGCTTTTGCAAGAGAGATTAAGGAAAAATATCCAAAGAAGAACATCTGGCTGTATACAGGATATCTGTGGGAAGATATTCAGGATCTGCCGATTGTTTCTTATCTGGATGTGATAGTAGACGGCAAATTCGATCTGGAACGCAGAGATGTGAGTCTTCCATGGAAGGGAAGCCCGAATCAGCGGGTGATCGATGTACCAAAATCCAGAGAAGTAGGTCTGGTAGTATTACACGCATAAGGAGAAAAGAATGAAAAGAATCGCAAAATTTCATAAAGTAAGCTGGGAACAGTTCCGGAAGGACTGGGTAGATACCTTCGGGGAACAGCCGGAAGAAAAGATCCGGGAAATATATGAAGGTATTAAACTGCCAAAACGTGCCACCAGAGGAAGTGCCGGATATGAATTTTTTTGCACCGGTCAGCTTTACACTGGCGCCGGGAGATATGGTAAAGATTCCTACCGGTGTCCGGGTGGAGATGGCAGAAGACTGGGTGCTGTGCCTGTATCCGCGAAGCGGTCTTGGCTTCAAGTATCGCCTGCAGTTGAATAACACCGTGGGAATCATTGACAGTGATTAATTTTTATTCGGATAATGAAGGGCATATGTTCATGAAGCTGACCAATGACAGCAAAGAAGGAAAAACGCTGGAAGTTGGACAGAGTGAAGGAATGGTACAGGGAATCTTCATGCAGTACGGAATCACGGAAGACGACGATGCAGATGGAGTGAGAAATGGTGGTTTCGGAAGTACCACCGGTAAAATAAGGGATAGGAAAGATGAAAGCGAGAAACTGGCTTTTTTTAGCTTCTTTTCTTCTTATGTTAAAAGGAGCTATGGATATCAGTATTTATTTTGTGCAGTATCTGAGTCTGGGTCTCAGATATATACCGACTGCACCGGCGCAGATGCACAGGGCCAATGTACTGTGTATTATCTACGGAAGCTATGGAGTATGTCTGTTGATAGTAGGTATTCTGGGAGTGATCTTCCGGGAGAATCCACGAAGACTACGATTCCTGATGACTACGGGGCTCATATTGTTCGGTTTGGGCTTTTTTAACGGCATGGTAAATTATCTGGTGCTTTTATGGGATGGACACAGCATCAGAGATGCTGTGTCCAGTGTGATCACGAGTGTCCTGTTACCGGCAATGTTTATCCATACTACCTATATCGGAAGACTGGAATATGCGGAAGATCTGAAATACGAGGATATCGGTGATGATAAAGACAAGGATGTGTAATTCTTTTACACATCCTTGTCTTTTTTTGGTGTGTACCGGATCCGAAAGGGAAGCGTATGTAAAATCACTTTACAAAGTCCCGGTTTATTTAACGCTTATTTTACGGAAGACAGCTTTCGGTTTTAACATAGATTTTCTATACTCTCTTTGTCAGATAAATAAAGAAAAAAGGTAACTATTCAGTAGCCACTGTCCCGCGAGGTGTTTTGACATGAATATGTCAAAATCCCGAGACATACAAGCCAAAATGCCATCACCGAAGGTGATTTTTATGCATTTTGGCTCGTAACTGTGAAGGTACTGAACAGTTACAAAAGAATAATAATGCAAAACAGAGAGGAGAATAAATATGAGTGACTGTATTTTCTGTAAAATTGCCGGCGGAGATATCCC
>ENA-OQES01000995-OQES01000995.1-human-gut-metagenome-genome-assembly--contig:-NODE-995-length-11261-cov-2.840938_pt1 | contig 11261 bp, 10 predicted proteins | sample MGYA00242798_ERZ504641 | MGnify/ENA primary metagenome ERZ504641 (study PRJEB26092, sample SAMD00036327) | human gut metagenome | host: Homo sapiens | study: EMG produced TPA metagenomics assembly of... | reverse complement strand
TATCCTGTACCCTGGTAATCTGATGTGCTTCCTGAAAATACTGCAGCATTTTCTTCAGATCTCTCTCATAGGACACCACCGTATTGCCGGACATTCTTTTTATATTATGTAAATAAGATATAAATATTTTTATCTCTGTTTCCATATTTTCCCGTGTCCTCATTGTATAATGATAAAGCAAAAATCCTCACCTGTTTTTTCGCCATATAAATTTATTATAACTGTGTTTTTTCAGAAAAGCAAACCCTTATTTTTCAGATTTATCTCTACATTTTCCAATTTTTATCCAAAACTACAACATATCGAACACTTGAATCTTATGTCTACCATATCTTGTAAAATATTTTCTCAGCATAATCGTCCCAGAATCCATCCCATCCATTCCGGATTAATATATGCCTCGAAAAACAACACCTGAAAGACACAGAATCATTACGATCAGACCGGTCAGAAAATAGATTCTTATTACTTTACCGGATTTCTTCCAGATATTTCCCCCTTCTTTGTAAATTTTGTCATCAACAGTGCCACTGCAGGAAAATATACGAAAGCCTGTGGAAATAAAGAACCTGCTAAAAATCCGGAATCCCTCCGGTCCGAGTTCCAGAATCAAAAGGCTTCCCACCGCACCTGCAAGAAATCCCATCCATGCTGCCGCTGCCACCACAACAAAGTGTGCGGCACCTGTAAGTCCCGTCAGTAGAAAAAACAGAACTGCAAACATTCTGTTTTCCAGAAGATACCAGAAATATTCTGTCGATTTTCCTTCTTTCTTTTTAATCTGCATCAGTGCGTACAGTTCTAATATCTGATTTTGTCCGTTTCGGCACGGATATGCAAGATTAGCAAACAGGATCCCGCCTGCCATTCCAAGAGCAAAGCATCCGGCAAGGAAGCCCAGCACGATCCACATCTCCCGCTCCCAGATTTTTTTCATTTTTTACCCCTCCTATGTATCCTATGATAGAAAAGACCCGTTTAGTATGATAAGATAGAAGTATCGTAACTGTTCGGTTTTTAGTGGAATACTATCTTCCGGATAATTACCAAATAATTTTACCAGCAGGAGGAACTTTATATGAACCAGACATCTCAGCAACCGTCTCTGAAAGAAAAAGCAGTCCCACGGTACACGCCTGTTTCCCTGTGCTTATTATCATTTTTGCAATCCCGGTCTCCGTCTTCGTGTCCGCCATCACTGGCATGAGGAAATTGAAATCGTTTATCTTCATCACGGTTCTTTCAAACTGGATATCAATATGGAACCTTACGGAACTGACCGGGAATGTTTTTTATTCATTAACAGCGGAGAACTTCATTCTCTGCGTTCCCTGAGTATGGAATTTGATGAACAGGCAGTTGTTTTCTCACCTTCTATGCTCCTTTTCCAGGATTATGACTCGATCGATGAATCCATTTTACTTCCACTGACGCAGAATAAACTGACATTTCCTCGTTTTCTCGATCAGACCAGCCCCTTTTTTTCCCACCTTTCGCAGCTCTTATCAACAGATCAGTCATATCTTTTCACGGAGCAAAGAGAATCTGCTCGCCGGCGAACAGATTCTTACGGATGATGTCATCTCTCAGCTGCAGATCAAGGCAGGGCTACTTCAGCTCATCGGGATTCTCATGGAAGCCGGTTTGATGTGCCAGTCGTCCAGAACAGAAAGTCAGAAGATCACCGCCATCAAAACCATACTTTCTTATATCGCGGATCATTACCATGAAAAACTGTATGTGCAGGATCTGGCTTCCCAGGTAAATATGAACGACCAGTATTTCTGCCGCTTTTTCAAACGTTCTATCGGAAAAACCCCCATCGATTACATTAACGATTACCGTTTGAATAAGGTCATCCGGCTGTTAGAGACAGGTGATGCACCGGTAACAGAAATCTGTCTGGAATGCGGATTCAATAATATGGGGAATTTTCAGCGGCTTTTCAAGCGGAAAACCGGAATCACTCCTCTGCAATACCGAAAATTATATCTTTCCAAGAAGTCAGAATAATATACTTTTTAATCAGTTTTTCGGTGGTTTTTCTCCTCAGTATTGTCTATAATGTCACTAAATAATTCGCAGGACATACACAAGGAGGATTTTTCAATGTTAGAGAAAAAATGGTGGCATGAAAAAGCCGCATATCAGATTTATCCAAAAAGCTTTTACGATACCAATGGAGACGGTATCGGTGATCTGAAAGGTGTGATCAGCAAACTGGATTATCTTAAAGATCTGGGAATCGATATTATCTGGCTCTCCCCGATCTATTGTTCTCCGCTGGCAGATCAGGGATATGATATCTCCGATTATTATGATATCGATCCAAGATTCGGAACCATGGAGGATATGGACGAACTGTTAAAAGAAACAAAATCCCGGAATATGTATATCGTTATGGATCTGGTTGTCAACCACTGTTCCGACGAACACGAATGGTTTAAAAAAGCCTGCGAAGATCCGGACGGCGAATACGGTAAATAATTTTTATATTGCAGATGCCAAGGATTACAAATTACCAAACAACTGGCGTTCTTATTTCGGCGGTCCTGTATGGGATCTTCTGCCGGGACACACCGACAAATATTACATGCATGTCTTTCACCAAAAAACAGCCGGATCTGAACTGGGAGAATCCCAAACTCCGGGAAGAAATATACAAAATGATCAACTGGTGGCTGGATCGCGGTGTGGCCGGCTTCCGTATCGATGCAATCATGAACATTAAAAAGCCGAATATTTATACCAGCTATCCTGCAGACCGTGATGACGGGCTGGCAGGCATCGATAACATGCTTCATGATGCGGAAGGTATCGATGACTTTCTGCATGAGATGAAAACAGAAACATTCGAAAAACATCATGCATTTACGGTAGGTGAAGTATTTACCGATCGTCCGGATGCTCTGGAAGCATTTATCGGAAACAATGGCCATTTCTCTTCCATGTTTGATTTTGCCGAAACCATCGCCGGTAAATCCGATGACGGATGGTACAAATGCAAACCGGTTGTATGGGGTGAGGAATATAAAAAAGCTGCCTTCGGTACTCAGAAACGCCTGGGGGATATCGGATTCATCTCCAATATCATCGAAAATCATGATGAACCTCGCGGTGTCAGCCACTATATCCCGGAAGCAGACGTCAGTGACACCAGCAAGAAAATGCTTGCCGCTGTCAACGTTATGCTCCGCGGGCTGCCTTTCATCTATCAGGGACAGGAACTTGGTATGACAAATGTTACTTTCCACTCCATAAATGAAATTGATGACTGCAGCACCCTCGATGAATACCAGGTAGCACTGGACGCCGGACTGACTCCGGAAGCCGCTTTCAAAGCTGTTGTTCCTTACAGTCGTGACAATGCCCGCACTCCATTCCAGTGGGATGCAACTGCTAACGCAGGATTTACCACAGGAACCCCGTGGCTGAAAGTGAATCCGAATTATACCGGTATCAATGCCGCCGAACAGGTGAACCGCCCGGATTCCATGTATCACTGGTATAAAGAACTGATCGCCCTCCGCAAGAATCCGGAATACAAAGATGTGGTTGTATACGGTGAAGTTGTTCCATACAAAGAAGAACAGACCAATCTGATGGCTTATTACAGAAAAGGCACTGACAGGACTCTGCTGGTAATTGCCAATTATCAACACGATGCTCAGGATGTTGTTCTTCCGGGAACTTACAAAAAATGTGCTGATGAACAATCTGGAAACACTGGATCTTAACGGAGATATCCTTCATATGCCAGGGTATCAGGTAGTAATTTTCGAAATGTGATGATTCCGATACGTTCTGCGCAGATCGTAATGTAAACCCGGATCCGATACTGTTACATTTTCAAAACTGACGGGAAAGCAGTTTTCTGTTCTATTCCCGTCAGCTTTTGTATCAAACAGTTACCCGTCTGCCGAATAATCATCACCCTTTATCATTCTCTTTCTGATGTGTTTGATATAATCCCACAGACCTGCCTTTTTTACAGATTTTGCAGCCACTATATCCGTTTTGCCAACCACCTTTCCATCCAGCAAATACTGTGCTTCGCCAACGATATCTCCTTTCTTTACCGGTGCTTGAAGATTCTTCATATAAACAATCTTCTTTTCTATCTGCGAAAGATTTTTCCCTTCTGTATCCAGATACCGGAATTCTCCTGTATACCGGCATGCCACCTCCGCTTTCACGCCTCCTTTTATCGGTACCGGATCCGGATTTTTCCTGTTTTCATCCAGATAAAGATTACACTTTCCAAATCCATAATCAAGCAAGGCTGCCGCATCTTTAAATCGCACCTTGGCATCCGGCGCACCCATGACTACCGCAAGCAACGTCATCTCTCCCCTCTGTGCAACTGCTGATACACAGTATTTTGCCACACTGGTACTTCCGGTTTTCAGACCAACGCACCCTTCATAACTGCGAATCAGCTTGTTGGTATTGGTCAGGCAGAATTCTTTCTCTCCCTGTGCCGTTCTGTGGATAATATTTTCCATCCAGATAGAGGAATAGTCAAGGATACGGGGAAAGCGGGTAATCAGTTCTCTCGAGACAATTGCGACATCAGAAGCCGTGGTATAATGTTCCTCGGAATCTGTAAGTCCGCAGCAGTCCTCAAACTGTGTATGTATCATGCCAAGTTCTCCGGCTTTTCATTCATTCTTTTGACAAATTCTTCCTCGCTTCCCGCAAGATGTTCTGCCATTACCACGGATGCATCATTCCCCGATGCAACTACGATACATTTGATCAGGGTCTCCACTGTCTGTTTTTCTCCCTCTTCCAGAAAAACCTGAGATCCCCCCATGCTTTTTGCATAGGCACTGGTTACCGCCTCTTCCTCCAACGTGATCTGTCCGTCTTCCAGTGCTTCAAAAATCAAAAGCAGAGTCATGATTTTGGTAATGCTTGCCGGACTTCGCTGTTCTTCTCCGTTTTTTTCCGTATAAAACAGTTCCTGTAGATGGTTCCATAAGTACCGCTCCCGGTGCGCTGATCTCCGGCGCCGGCTGTACCGCACCCTGGATTTTCACCGGACAGATTTCAGCCGTTATCAGCATCAGAAGTAATACCCATGTGATAATTCTTTTCTTCATCATCTTTGCTCGTTTCGGATCTTTGTTTCACTATATGCCGGAACATCTGCTTTTTGCACGGGAATATGAACGGTTCTTGTTACTGTTCACTCCGTGCCCAGCAACACGCTGCGCGATGCACAGAATTTATGCTGATCGCATAAATTCGCGCGATATGTCTCGGGTTTTCTGTGACCTTCGCTCACAAAAAACACCTCGCGGGATATTACCAGTGAACAGTAACCTGTTCTTTACTTTTTTATACAATTTGCTTGAGATTTTCTTGCTACTTTCTTTCTTTTTGTGTATAATAATTACATTTATGATGTGACTTTCAAAAGTAAAATTTTGCCACTCACTGCTGGACAGTTACGAGTCAAAATGCATTTCTAAACATCTTGCGGAATGCTACCTGCTGAATAGTACCGATAATTATTACAGAATGAGAAACAACGAGGAACTTTATGGATACACCTAACACACAAAACAATACCAGTCGGATGCGGGAATCACGCAAACTGGAACAAAAACGGAAACGCCAGCAACAGGTCCGGCGTCAAAAGATATTTCTTGCCTGTTCCTGTCTGATCCTGACTGCCGGAATCGGTTTATTCGTCACACTCTATCACAATCATCAAAGGGCCGCCGCCCAGGAGGCCGAACTCCGGAAACAGATAAAGCAAAAGCAGGAAGCTGAGCTGCAAAAACAGCAGAAACTGGAAAATAATACCATTCGTTTTGTCGCCGTCGGCGATAATCTGATTCATCAGGGAATCTATGAATCTGCAGATACCACACAGACCGTATGGAATTATGATCACCTGTATGAACACATCCGGGATGATATCTCTGCCGCAGACCTCGCCGCAGTCAATGAAGAAAGCATCTTTGTATCCGATCGTGCAAACATTTCTTCTTATCCCGTTTTCGGAGCCCCTGTGGAAATCGGTGATGCACTTGTTACCGCCGGATTCGATATCGTGGAACAGGCAAACAACCATGTTTTTGACAAGGGAATCACCGGTATTACCGATACGATCCGATACTGGGAAACCAGTCACCCGGAAGTTGCTCTCCTCGGTATCCATGATTCCGCAGAAAATGCCGGTGAAATCACTACCATCCGTTGCAAGGATGTTACTTTTTCCCTCTCAACTACACAACTACAGTAAATAATGAACCTTACGATGAACTTCCAGATTATGCAGTTGATCTTCTCCGCACAGATCAGGTAATATCCGATGTCAAAAAAGCAAAGGAAATCAGTGATATGACCATCGCCTTTCTTCACACCGGAAAAGAATATTCTACGGAACCAGATACAGAGGAGAAAACATTTCTCCAGTTGCTGTTACATCAGGGTGTCGATATTGCCATCTGTGCCCATAGCCATACGCTACAGAATTTTGAGACACTGACAGATGACAGCGGACATCAGATGTTGGTCTATTACTCTCTTGGAAACTTTATTTCCACGCAGAAAGACCCTGCCTGTCTCCTTGGCGGCATGGCAGATATTACCATTGTTCGGGATCCGGTCTCCGATGCTCTTTCCATCCGTAATGCTGATCTGGTCCCTCTGGTTACTCATTATAATCATGATCAGAATATCTATACCGTTTACAAGCTTTCCGATTACACCGAGGAGCTCGCTGCCTCCCATGGTGTTCATGCCGAAAGCACAGAACCTTTCACTCTGGAAACTTTACAGGAACAATATAAAAAGGTGCTGACTCAGGATTATCACACCCTGGGTTAGCACCCGTTTTTTCACTCATTCTGTGACTGTTCAGTATCCTCACAGTTACCTGCGGAATAGTTACCTCATTTTTGCCAATATGAAAACTGACACGTTCTTTCATCTCTTCCACTTTTCTCGGCATTCTGTTCATTTTCGCTTTGAACAGATGCAACGAAAAATCAAATGTATAGATCACAACCACGACTGCCGCCAGGTTTCTGCCGAATCGAACAGAATAGCTGTCGGATACGAAGTTTACAAATCTCTGCAGGAAGCCAAACATAAAGATTGTATAGAATCCCCATGCTATAGTACTCTCCAGACAGATCACCCCTTTATAATTAAAAGGTTTCTCCGTATAATCCCACCAGACCTGTCCAAACAGATTTCGCATAAGCACTGCCGTAATATATTCCAGCATCGTAGCAAGAACCGCGCCCGCCAGATAAAGCACCACATATTGGCCTTCCAGCGGACGAAGCATGCCATACACTGACAAAGCTCCTACTGCATAGATCGGACAAAAGAGTGAAAACGCAAATCCGCGGTTAGTCAGTTTCCTGTTACAAAATGACATATAGATGGATTCCACTACCCACCCCATGAAACTATACAGGATAAACCATTGGATAAAATGATACAGATCCGTGCCATACACTGTATGTGTCCACATAGAAATTTCCCCTCATTTCTTTTTCTGCACTTATCGGCAGATTTCTATTCTGCGAAAATTATATCATATGCCTTTGCAAAAGACTATACAGATTTCAAATCTTAAAGAAATTATAAGATTTGAAAATATATACGTAGAAGAGGGATCCTGCTCGCAGTATCCCTCTTCTCATGGCTTACGCCAATGTGCACATATTAATTATATTTACGTTTTCTTGCAGCTTCAGATTTTTTCTTACGACGAACACTTGGTTTCTCGTAATGCTCTCTTTTGCGGATTTCCTGCTGAATGCCTGCTTTTGCACAGCTACGTTTAAATCTACGCAGAGCACTATCTAAAGTTTCGTTTTGCTTTTACGATAACGTTTGACATAGTCTCACACCTAACCTCCCTCCAGTTGTAGATTGTGCATAATACAACTGTTTGGGTATTTTATTGCACTGGTATTTATTATAACAGATTTTTTTATTTGCGTCAAACTGGTTTTTTAGAAATTTTTCCGGTTTTTTGTTGTTTTTCCGGACTGGGATTATTTCAGCTGTCCCTCTACCAGTTCTGCTACTTTTGCGATAGCTTCCGGAATCTTATCCGGGTTCTTGCCGCCGGCCTGTGCCATATTCGGACGTCCACCACCGCCGCCTCCGACGATTGCAGCCGCTGCTTTGATCAGATTACCTGCATGTGCTCCTTTATCCATAGCACCCTGTGTTGCCATGGCAAGAAGGCTTACTTTGCCATCTTTGGCAGATGCCAGAACTACCACACCTTCACCCAGTTTTTCTTTCAGCTGATCGCCCAGGTCACGCAGTCCATTCATATCTACGCCATCAACGGCAGATGCCAGAACTTTCACACCTTTTACTTCCACAACCTGATCCATAACATTTCCCAGAGAATCCTGAGCCATCTTACTCTTCAGAGATTCATTTTCACTCTGCAGTTCTTTTACTTCTTTCTGCAGATGTGTGATCTTTTCTGTGATCTCAGCAGGACTGGTCTTCAGTGTTTTTTCGCGATTGTATGCAGATTTTCTTCCATCTGTCGATAGTATTCGATCACGTTGTTACCTGTCAGTGCTTCGATACGACGAACACCTGCCGCAACACCTGCTTCGGATACGATCTTGAACAGTGTAATATTCGCTGTATTTGCCACATGAGTACCACCACAAAGTTCTACAGAGAAATCGCCCATGGATACCACACGTACCTCATCACCGTATTTCTCACCGAACAGTGCCATAGCACCTGTTTTCTTAGCTTCTTCGATACCCATGATCTGTGTGGTTACCGGCAGTGCAGCCTGGATCTCTTTATTTACCAGAGCCTCTGTTTCTGCAATCTCTTCCGGAGTCATTGCCTGGAAGTGTGCGAAATCGAAACGCAGTCTGGTCGGATTAACCAGAGAACCTTTCTGTTCTACATGAGCGCCAAGAACAGTCTTCAGGGCTTTCTGCAGCAGATGGGTTGCACTGTGGTTCTTACAGGTATCTTTTCTTTCCTGCTCGTCTACTTTCAGTGTTACTTCATCTCCGTTGGAGATCATACCGGATTCCATCACACCTACATGGCCGTATTTGCCGCCACGAAGTTTGATGGTATCTTCTACACGGAATACACCGTTTGCAGTGGTGATCACACCGGTGTCACCTTCCTGTCCACCCATGGTAGCGTAGAACGGTGTCTTTTCTACAAAGATGGTTCCTTTCTGACCTTCCATCAGGGAATCCACGATCTCTGTCTCTGTGGTCAGAACAGTTACTTTGGAGGCAGCTTCCAGTTTGTCATATCCGTCAAATTCGGTTGTGATATTGCGGTCGATCTCATCGTATACAGTTGCATCTGCGCCCATATAGTTGCTGACTGCACGGCTTTCTCTTGCACGTTTTCTCTGCACTTCCATCTCTTCTTTGAAGCCGTCTTCATCAATAGTGTATCCTTTTTCTTCCAGAATCTCTTTCGTCAGATCGATCGGGAATCCATACGTATCATACAGACGGAAGGCATCGGAGCCTCCAAGGACGGACTTTCCTGCTTCTTTCATCTCAGCTTCCAGATCGGCGAGAATCTTCAGTCCCTGGTCAATGGTCTTGTTGAACTGACTTTCTTCGTTATGCAAAACGTTCAGGATAAATGTTTTCTTTTCTTCCAGTTCCGGATATCCATCTTTGGATCCTTCGATGACAGTCTCACTCAGTTTCTCCAGGAACGGTCCTTCGATACCAAGAAGACGTCCGTGACGTGCTGCACGGCGGATCAGACGGCGAAGAACATATCCTCTTCCTTCATTGGTCGGCATAACCCCATCAGAGATCAGGAAGGTAGCGGAACGCATATGATCCGTGATCAAACGGATGGATACATCGTCCTCGTGATTGACACCATAAGTTTTTCCGGCAACTTCACAGACCTTATTTCTCAGGGCACGCAGTGTATCTACATCAAAAATAGAATCTACATCCTGAACAACAACAGCCAGACGTTCCAGCCCCATACCGGTATCGATATTTTTCTGTTTCAGAGTCTCATAATGACCTTCCCCGTCATTTTCGAACTGGGTAAATACGTTATTCCATACTTCCATATAACGGTCGCAGTCACATCCCACGGTACAGCCCGGTTTACCACAGCCGTATTTTTCTCCACGGTCATAGTAAATCTCAGAACACGGACCGCAAGGACCTGCGCCGTGCTCCCAGAAGTTGTCTTCTTTTCCGAAACGGAAGATTCTGTCAGCCGGAACACCAATTTCTTTATTCCAGATATCGAAGGCTTCATCATCCTCTTCGTATACAGACGGATACAGACGGTTCTCATCCAGACCTACCACTTTGGTCAGAAATTCCCAGGACCATGCGATGGCTTCGTGTTTGAAGTAATCACCAAAAGAGAAGTTACCAAGCATCTCGAAGAAAGTACCGTGACGGGCTGTCTTTCCTACGTTCTCGATATCACCGGTACGGATACATTTCTGACAGGTAGCCACACGGGTTCTCGGCGGAATCTCTGCTCCGGTAAAATACGGTTTTAATGGTGCCATACCTGCATTGATCAGCAGAAGGCTGTTATCATTCTGGGGTACGAGGGAAAAGCTGTTCATTACCAAATGACCTTTGCTCTCGAAAAAGTCCAGAAACATCTGACGAAGTTCGTTTACTCCATACGTTTTTCACTGTATGTTCCTCCTCATATTTATTGCTGTCAGAAGCTCCACGATTCCGGAGCTTTTCCAGAAACATTCCGGAGCTTCCACAATTTTTCTCTATTTTTCTACTTTAGCACAATTGTGATGTCCGTGCAAGTGACACCCTTCTTTATAAGCAGATTTTTCATGAACTTTTTTCTTACCACGTTTTACAATAAGACCTTCTTCTGTAATATCTTCATTTTTTCACGTTGTAACGGATATCTGTAATTTTCTCTCCGTCTACGGATACACCTCCCTGCTCGATGGCACGACGTCCTTCAGAACGGGAAGTTACCAGACCGGCTTTACACAGCAGAGAAATCAGGTCGATGGCACCATCCTGAAAATCCTCGGCTGCCAGTGTTGTGGATGGCATATTAGCTGCATTACCCGCAGAGAACAGTGCTCTCGCGCCTTCCTGTGCTTTCTTTGCTTCTTCCTCACCATGTACCAGGGCAGTCAGTTCGTAAGCCAGGATCTCTTTTGCCTGGTTTAACTGGCTTCCTTCCCATTTATCCATTTCGTCAATCTGCTCTAACGGCAGGAAGGTGAGCATACGGATACATTTGAGGACATC
>ENA-OQES01000994-OQES01000994.1-human-gut-metagenome-genome-assembly--contig:-NODE-994-length-11267-cov-2.149102_pt1 | contig 11267 bp, 15 predicted proteins | sample MGYA00242798_ERZ504641 | MGnify/ENA primary metagenome ERZ504641 (study PRJEB26092, sample SAMD00036327) | human gut metagenome | host: Homo sapiens | study: EMG produced TPA metagenomics assembly of... | reverse complement strand
CAGCAGTTCCAGCCTTACAAACAGCGCTGAAAAGAACAAGAAACTGGAGCTGGCAGGCGCCGGAGCCATTGTTTTGAAATCAGTTTTCGAAGAGCAGATCATGATGGAAGCACATCACATGGCTACTTATGGCTCTCCCGAAGGAGATGACTACTTGAGCACATATGTACGCTCTCATGCATTGAACGAATATATTTCATTGATTGAACAGACTAAAAAGCTTTGCACCATTCCTGTCATTGCCAGCATCAACTGCTTCAGCAACTCAGAATGGACAGACTTTGCCCGTACCGTGGAAGCAGCAGGAGCCGACGCACTGGAAATCAACATCCTTTCCTTGCAGACCGCAAAAAGAATATCAATACGGTTCTTTCGAACAGCGTCATATCGATATCGTAAGCAGTATCAAGAAACAGATTTCCATCCCCGTCATTGTGAAACTGGGCAGCAATCTGACCAACCCCATCGCACTGATCAACCAGCTTTATGCCAACGGAGCCAATGCTGTGGTATTGTTCAACCGATTCTACCAGCCGGATATCAATATCGACACCATGACATATTCTGCAGGCGATGTATTCAGTACTCCTGCCGACTTGTCCAACGGACTGCGCTGGACTGCTATCGCTTCGGCACAAGTTCCTCAGACAGACTATGCCATTTCGGGCGGTGTGCACGATGGAAAAGCGATAGTCAAAGCAATTCTGGCAGGCGCTTCCGCTGTAGAACTGTGCAGTGTCATCTACCAAAGAGGCAATCAGGCCATTGCAGATATGACAAATGAAATGACCCAATGGATGAACCGGCAAGGCTACAAGGACATCAGCGAATTCAAGAGCTCGATGAACGCACTGTCTACCGGAGCCAGCAATCCGTTTGAACGTACACAGTTCATGAAGTATTTCAGCAGCAAAGAATAAAAATCAGTGGTTAGTGATTAGTGGTTCATATCCATGCGACATCACAGCGCAGCTCATTAACCACTAACCACTAATCACTATTTTTCCTTCTGTTTAATTTGTATGCTCCAAAGAAAGTCTTATATTTGCACATTTGATTAAAGTTTGTGCAAAATATAAACAAAAGAGTATATACAATGGAGCAGAGTTTTATTGCCTTCCTGGAAGACAGTATAAAGGAAAAACTGGGACTTGGATGCCCTTACAGATTATAAAGGTGCCACATTACAATATAAAGATGTAGCCCGCAAAATAGAAAAGCTACACATCATCTTCGAATTAAGCGGCATCAAGCAAGGAGACAAGATAGCTGTCTGTGGCCGCAACAGTTCTCATTGGGGAGTTACTTTCCTGGCTGCCGTTACATACGGGGCAGTGATTGTTCCCATTCTTCACGAATTCAAATCGGACAACATTCATAATATAGTCAATCACTCGGAAGCACGCCTGCTGATGGTGGGCGATATGGTATGGGAAAATCTGAATGAAAATGCCATGCCGTTGTTAGAAGGGGTTATCTTGATGAATGACTATACCCTGCTAGTTTCCCGCAGTTCCAAATTGGACTATGCACGCGATCATCTGAACGAACTGTTCGGAAAGAAATATCCGCGCAATTTCCGCCGGGAACATGTCAGCTACCGCCGGGATACACCGGAAGAACTGGCTGTGATCAACTATACTTCCGGCACGACCAGTTATTCCAAAGGAGTGATGATTCCTTACCGCGCATTGTGGTCGAATACCCAGTTCGCTTTTGATGTCTTGAAAATGAATCCGGGTGACAAGCTGGTTTCCATGCTCCCTATGGCACACATGTACGGACTGGCTTTCGAGTTCCTTTATGAATTCTGTGTGGGATGCCATATTTATTTCCTGACCCGTACCCCAGTCCGAAAATCATCTTCCAAGCCTTTCCGAAGTGAAACCCAATCTGGTAGTAGCCGTTCCATTGATTATCGAAAAAATCATCAAGAAGAATGTACTGCCCAAACTGGAAACCCCGGCTATGAAGATTTTACTGAAAGTTCCTATCATCAATGATAAAATCAAAGCCACAGTCCGCGAACAGATGATAAATGCCTTCGGAGGTAATTTCTACGAAATTATTGTAGGAGGTGCCGCCTTCAATCAAGAAATAGAGCAGTTCCTGGAAAAGTATAGATTTACCCCCTATACCGTGGGATATGGCATGACCGAGTGTGCTCCGATTATCTGTTATGAAGATTGGAAATATTTCAAGCCGGGTTCCTGCGGAAAGGCGGCTCCCCGTATGGAAGTCCAAAATATTGAGCCCCGACCCTGAGAATATAGTAGGTGAGATAGTATGCAAAGGACCTAATGTAATGTAGGCTATTACAAGAATCCCGAAGCTACCGCCGAGGTGATAGACAAGGACGGCTGGTTGCATACCGGCGACCTGGGTGTTATGGATGCGGAAGGCAACGTTACCATCAAGGGACGCAGCGAAAAACATGCTGTTGGGTCCATCGGGACAGAATATTTATCCGGAAGAGATTGAAGATAAATTGAATAACATGCCGTTCGTTTCAGAAAGCATTATCATACAGCAGGCAGACAGCAAACTGGCGGCTTTGGTTTATCCCGATTTCGACGATGCCTTTGCTCATGGGCTGGATAATGACGCGATAGCACAGGCTATGGAAGAGAACCGTATCAACTTGAATACAGAACTTCCTGCATATTCACAAATAGCCCGTGTAAAAATCTATCCGGAAGAATTCGAGAAAACTCCTAAAAAGAGTATCAAACGTTTCTTATATCAGGAAGTAAAATAACACCTGGCAGAAAAAAGAACCTGCCTGCAACATATATAATGTATAAGTCTGAAGATTATAGATGTTGCAGGCTATACATTATAGATGTTACAGGTTATACATCCGCATATATGGACACCTGGATCATGATGCGTGAAAGGAGACAATACAAAACAGAATTTTACTCTTGCACCCCGATCAATTCTCCCCATAATTCCCCCTTATATCTACATTTTTATTACATTTGCACCCAAGAAACTAAAAATGTATGAAAATGAATATGCGTATAGCAGCAATACTCCTTTTAGGATATTGTGCAGGTATGTCAACTCCTGCTTTTGCCCAGAAAAAGGACAAGCTTAAAAAAGGCCCCAACATCTCCTTGAACATTTCCGCGAAGAAAGACAGTGTCAAAAGCCACTTATCTGAATATCGGTCTGCTTACAAATATCTATCAACTGAAAGGAATCGGTATCAACGCTGTATCCAGTGTTGTACAAAATCGATATGACGGGTTTCCAAATCTCCGGCCTTGCCAAGCATTACCGGAACGCCACGCCTCCGGTTTCCAACTGGGAGGTATTGCCAATGTAGCCGGAGGCAATGCCAATGGCATCATGCTCAGCGGACTGATGAATGTTGCCGGAGGGAAAGCCAACGGTATCCAAATTTCCGGATTAGGCAACATTGCCGGAAACATATCAAGAGGAGTTACCATCGGCGGTCTGATGAATCTGGCCGGCAACAAAGCCCAAGGAGTTCAGATAGCCGGCTTGGCCAACATTGCCGGAAAATCACAAAATGGCGTCGCTATCGGCGGACTGATGAACGTATCTGCCGAGAAACTGAACGGAGCACAAGTTTCCACCCTGCTCAATATCAGTGGCGGAAAAGCCAAAGGCGCTCAAGTCTCAGCCATTGGTAATGTAGGTGTAAACGTGAATGGTATGCAATTCTCCGCCATCAGCAATATCGCTGCCGGAGAAATCAGAGGCTTGCAGCTTTGCGGTGCGGTAAATATCGCCGTCAAGACGGAAAATGCCCTGCAATTCTCAGGACTGACCAATGTTTGCCAAGGCAAGTTACGCGGTGTGCAGTTCGCTCCCGGCAACTACGCCGGAGAAGTAAGCGGCGCGCAAATCGGTTTACTCAACCTGTGTGGCGGGAATGTAAAAGGAATACAAATAGGAATCATCAACCATAGCAAGGATACTACCGCCCATAAACTAGGTTTGGTGAATATCACTCCCAAAACCCGTATCCAGATGATGCTGTTTGCAGGTAACACCAGCAAACTGAATGCTGCCGTGCGTTTTAAAAACCGCCGGAGTTATACCATGCTGGGTATCGGTACACACTATCTGGATTTGAATGACAAATTTTCGGGCTGTGTGTTCTACCGTGCCGGTCTTTACTATCCCATCGCCTCCAAACTGGAACTAAGTGGCGACTTAGGTTATTTCCATATAGAAAACTTTGAAAATGAAGATGCGGAAACACCGGAACGCATGTATTCATTGCAAGCCCGTATCAATCTGGAATATAAATTCAAATCCAGAATCAGTTTCTTTGCATCGGGTGGTTACGGCATGACGCGCTACTATGATAAAAATAAGTTCTACGTAAAAAAAACCTATTTTCGAAGCAGGTGTTATCTTGTTTTAAGCAGCCCCGTCACCCTAGTATAAACTAATCCATACAGTATGAAACTACAGCATATCGCATTAGTCTGCCTGCTGGCATTAAGTGCCGGGAACGTCACAGCCCAGATGCTCCACCGCCCCGATTCCATGTATACATTCACCGATCCTCGCCTGCAAAAAAAAACACCCTTGGCGTGCCGCCGCCGAAACTTTCGGAATGAATGTCGGAGTATGGGCATTCGACCGTTATGTAATGAACGAAGACTTTGCCAAAATCAGTATCGGCAGCATACGGCGCAATATCAAGCATGGTTTTGTATGGGATAACGACCAATTCTCCACCAACCTGTTCGCCCACCCCTATCACGGAAATCTTTATTTCAATGCAGCACGCAGCAACGGACTTACCTTTTGGGAATCGGCTCCATACGCCTTTGCTGGTAGTTTGATGTGGGAAATAGCCGCAGAAGTGGAGCCGCCCGCCATCAATGACCTGATGGCAACCACCCTAGGCGGCATCGCCCTGGGAGAAGTAACGCACCGTATGTCTTCTTTGGTACTGGACGACTCCAAGCGTGGTTTCTCACGTTTCACCCGCGAGTTTTTGGGAACCTTGATCTGCCCCATGCGGGGATTGAACCGAATGATAACCGGCGAGATGTGGAAAGTAAAACGCTCTCATTACAAATACCACGATTACGACCGCATTCCGGTACACTTTTCCATAGGTGCCGGTGACCGTTATCTGGCCGATGACAATTACCTGTTCCGTGGAGAGCACAATCCCTACCTTGAATTCCGGGTACAATACGGAGATGCCTTCGATAAAGTGAATGACGGCCCATACGATTACTTCACCGCGCGGGGCCACCTTCGGTCTTTCCGGGGAACCAGCCTCTTATCAGCCAGATCAACCTGATGGGCAAACTATGGGGTGTTCCCCTGAAAACCACTACCGGCATGGAAATGATGTTCGGTATCTTCCAGCACTTCAACTATTTTGATTCCGAGGAAGTGATTGACGGATCGGGGCGTATCCCTTACAAGATTTCGGAAGCTGCCAGTGTGGGACCGGGTATGATTTATAAATTCCCCCGAATGAACAGCCTGGTAAATTTGGCAACAGCGTGTGTTCCTGAGTGCCATCCTGCTGGGTGGAAGCCTTACCGACTATTACAACGTAATAGACCGCAATTACAATATGGGAAGCGGATACAGCATAAAGAACAACACCATTCTGGACTTCGGCCGTTACGGCATGTTCGCACTGAATATGCATCTTTACCAGATTTTTACCTGGAAAGGATACGAACACAAGGATTTGGAAACAATAGATCCGCTCTATCTGAATGCGCAGGGAGACAAAGGAAATGTAATGCTCGCTGTAGTGAATCCGATTATCGAGCTGAATCTAAGCTCCCACTTCAAAGCCAATATGGAAGTGTCCTATTACTACCGCCACACACATTATTCCTACCATGAGGACATAAAATATAAGACCTTTGAAACCCGGCTAGGATTGATTTATCAATTCTAAAGCAAGGAAGAACGGACACGGCTCAAGGTTTCGGGAGTCATCTGTAATAAGGAAGCGATGTACACAAGAGGCGCACGCTTCAATATTTCGGGATGAAGCTGCAACAATCTGTTATAACGTTCATGAGCCGGTTCAAAAACGAAGCGTGTCCGCCTTCACCTGTGACTCTATCAAAGAATGTTCGATAAAACCGCGATAAAGACGTTCGATATCGTGATATTGATCTATCAATTTCTCCACTTCCACACGGGGTAACTCCCATACCACGGATGCTTCCAAAGTTTCCACCATCAAGCGGGTGGGCTCCTGTTTAAAATAACTCTCTATGCAAATAATCATTCCGTTCTCATAAACCGATATGCTCAGTCAGATCTTTATCATATTTATAATGAAAAATTGTCTGAGCATTCCGTTTTTCTATAAACAACATCGCTTTACAAACCTCACCGGCCTGCAAAACAATCTCCCCTTTACGATATTTTCTACAAACTAAGATTTCGGCTAATGCGTGAACACTTTCTCTACTGAGAGGATGGTTAACTTCTGCTATCCTTCTAGCTATGTCTATACTAGTTGTCATGTGCTCCCAATTTTTGTATTTGCTGCGAAAAATACGAAAAAAGGCTGGATTATTAGACATAAATTACAAAATTAAACCGATAAAGTTCTGAATAATAGATTTTTTTTATATACTTTTGAAACGCAATAGTAATAAAACGACCTTTATGAAACTACTAGCCTCTTTAACAATCCTGGGTTTAGTCATGGCACAAAGTGTCACAGCCCAAACGAATTACACAAAGGATCCAGAAAGCTGCACTAGCATTATGGTAGGAAAGAAAGCAACTACCGATGGATCAGTTATAACCAGTCATACATGCGACAGCTGGTACCGAACCTGGGTAAACATGGTTCCGGCAGAAAGTTATGAAAGGGATACTGTAATGAATATTTACGATGGCCGTATGCATACCGAGTTTGTAGCCGACCAGACTAATGTAAAAATCAAGGGGCAAATACCACAAGCTAGAAAAACATATGCCTTCATGGACACCTCCTACCCTTGCATCAACGAAAAGCAGCTGGGGATAGGTGAAACTACCGTAAGCGGACGCAGGGATCTGGAAAATCCCAAAGGTATGTTTATGATTGAAGAATTGCAACGTGTGGCATTGCAACGCTGTACAACAGCCCGTGAGGCTATCCGCCTGATGGGAGATCTCATAAAACAATACGGTTATGGCGACAGCGGCGAATGTCTGACCATTGCCGATCCTGATGAAGTATGGCATTTCGAAGTCTTCGGAGAAGGAAAAGATAAAATTGGCGGAGTATGGGCGGCAGTCCGTATTCCGGATGATCATGTAGGCGTATCTGCCAACATCTCGCGAATCAGCACCCTCAATCTGAAAGATCCCGACCACTATATGGCTTCCGAAAATGTATTTGACGTGGCTAAAAAATTTAGGATATTGGGATGGAAAAGAGCCTTTTAAATTTTGGAAAGCTTATAGCGGAAAGAATTACTCCGGCCAACTGAAATCCTTCAGCACCCGCGAGCACTTTATCCTGAATGCACTGGCACCGTCATTAAAGCTTGATTATGAAGCAGAAGAACTGCCTATCAGTGTAAAACCCGACAAGCAAGTATCTGTAACCGATGTTATGGCATTGCTCCGGGAAACATACGAAGGAACGCCGCTGGATATGACACAGAATCTGAAAGTTACGGTAAAAGATAGAAAAACCGGAAAAGTAGACACCATTATCAGCCCGAAAGCCAATCCGTGGATGCGTGGCGATGAACTGAATATGCTGAACGGTATTAAAAAGGGAGTTGTGAAATCAGTACGCAATATCGCAGTTCCGCAATGTGCTTATTCTACAGTTATCCAATTGCGCAACTGGCTGCCCGATGCAGTAGGCGGTGTGGTATGGTTCTCTATGGACAACCCCGGACAAAGCCCGCGCGTTCCGGTATTCTGTGGCATTACTGATTTCCCTGCTATGTATAAAATCTGCGGTAACCACCGCTATCGCGACGACGCCGCCTTATGGCACTATCGCCGCGCCAACAAAACTGGCTGCTGTAAGATGGGGAACTGCCCGCAAAGTAATGGAAAAAAAGTATTCGTCATTTCGAGGAAAAAGGGACAACGGGAACTTCCATTTGTGGAAGCACAATACCAAAGTATCCTTCAATCTAAAGGGGAAGAAGCAGCCCGTGCTTATCTCACAGACTACACGGCAGACTTTATAGGCGCCACCATCCTTCGCTGGGACGAAATGGCAAACCAATATTGGATTGAGTCACGCTTCGGCTTTTAATTGTTAACCTTATCATATTAAAAACAAACTTATGAAGACAAAAGTATTCACACTAGCCGCACTGCTATGCTGTGCATCAGCCATGTATGCACAAGAAAGTGGTTACAAATTCACGACTGTTGCATCACAGAAAGCAACTCCAGTCAAAAATCAGGCCTCTACCGGAACTTGCTGGTGCTTTGCCACCACTTCGTTCATGGAATCCGAACTGCTCCGTATGGGCAAAGGGGAATATGATCTTTCTGAAATGTTCATTGTACGCCAAAAGTACTTGAACCAATTGGAAGACAACTATTACCGGGGAGGCAACGGGAATTTAGGACAAGGAAGCCTTTCACACACATGGAAGAATGCTTTCAACCAAGTGGGTATCGTACCCGAGGAAGTATATCACGGAATCAACTATAACTCAGGAAAAACATAACCATGGCGAAATGGTGAGATATATCAACGCTTTAGGAAACACAGCCGTTAAGATGAAACGTCGCAGCCCGGAATACTACAAGCTGATCAACAACCTTTTCGATACTTATCTAGGAGAACTTCCTGAAAAGTTCACTTACAAAGGAAAAGAGTACACTCCGAAATCTTTTGCCGAAAGTCTGGGTTTGAACATGGACGATTATATCGAACTGACTAGTTTCACTCACAAACCGTATTACCAGAAATTCTCTCCGGAAGTACCCGACAATTGGGAAAATGAACAAATGTACAATCTTCCGCTGGACGAAATGATGGAAGTTGCCGACTATGCTTTGACCCACGGATATACCGTATGTTGGGACGGTGATGTCAGTGAAAAACGGTTTTTCCATTCAAAAATGGTGTAGCCATCAATCCGGTAGTGAAAAAATGCGGAAGATCTCTCGGGTTCCGACCGTGCACGTTTTGAGAAAATGGACCTAAAGAACAAAGAGAGATGCTGGCGGAAGCCTACAAATTTGAAAAATCCGTGTCCCGAAGTAAATGTCACTCCGGAAGTCCGTCAGGAAGGTTATGAAGCATTTGTCACTACAGATGACCACCTGATGCATCTTACCGGTATTACCAAAGACCAGAACGGGACCAAATACTATATCACCAAAAATTCTTGGGGTACAGAACGCAATACATTTGGCGGTTATCTGAATATGTCCGAAAGCTATGTACGTGCCAAGACTATTTTCCTCATGGTGCATAAAGATGCTATTCCGGCTGCAATCAAACAGAAATTAGGAATTAAATCAAAAAAGGAAAAGAGCAGGCGTCCGTTTTTCTAAAATAGACGCCCGCTTTTTTTGAAAACAGATATCCGGAATCCCAATACATACTTGTGGTTTTCAAATGGACATCTACTTTTTTAGTAAAAGATTCATAATAACTATGACGCAAAAAGAACTTATTTACATTAGTCTTATGCTTATTCTGTTTCGGAACCACAACTCATGCGCAACGTATCCCCACATTGGAGGAGGCCGTATACGGAGGACTGATCAAGACAGAAGGCGGAAGTAACGTGAACTGGATGAAAGATGGAGAACGTTATTCCAAAATAGAGAAAAATGCCGAGGGAGCATACGAAGTCACTGCCTACAAAGCAAAGGACAATTCCAAAGAAGTGCTGATCCCTGCCAATATGCTTCTGAATCCGCAAACAGGAAAACCTATCTCTGTCCGCAATTTCGTATTCAGCGAGGATAACTCCAAAGTATTGATCTATACCAATACCCGTCGCGTATGGCGTTATGATACCCGCGGTGATTACTGGGTGCTTAATTTGAAAAGACGGCAAACTGCAACAATTGGGCAAAAGCTTGCCGGAAGCTACCTTGATGTTCGCCAAGTTCTCGCCGGATGCCAGCCGGGTAGCATATGTCTCCAGAAACAACATTTATGTAGAGAGTCTGGTTGACGGGAAATCAACCAACTAACTCAAGACGGAAATAATGAAATTGTAAACGGAACATTCGACTGGGTATACGAAGAAGAATTCAACTGCCGCGACGGTTTCCGCTGGAGTCCCGACGGGCAATACATAGCCTATTGGCAAAGCGATACCCAAGGTACGGGATGGTTTGATATCATCAATAATGTAGATTCCATTTATCCTAAAATCCAACGTTTTCCCTACCCTAAAGCCGGAACAGCAAACTCCGCTGTAAAAGTAGGCTATGTATCAGCCGACGGTGGAAACACCACTTGGCTGGCTCTTCCAGGTGATGCACGCAACCACTATATTCCACGTATGGAATTCATTCCGGGCTGCAACGAACTGTTCATCCAGCAAATGAACCGTGCCCGAAACACCAATAAAGTATGGATTGCGAAAATAGGTGAAAATGAACCCCCCGTCAATATCTTTACCGATCAAGATGCCGCATGGTTGGAAACGAATGACAATGTGCGTTGGTTGAAAGGGAACAAGTATTTCACTTGGGAAAGCGAACGTGACGGATGGCGCCACCTGTATCGTGTAAGCCGTGATGGTAAAGAAATCAAGCCCATCACCCAAGGAGCCTTTTGATTATATTCAAGAAGTAGGTGCGGATATGGATAAAGGTTTTGTGTACTTTATCGCCTCTCCCGACAACTTCACCCAGCGCTATCTCTACCGGGCACGTCATTTTCGGCAATGGAGAGGTAAAGCGGCTAAGTCCTGTTGACCAAAGCGGGCAACATCGTTATATCATGTCACCGTCCGGCAAATGGGCAGTCCATACATTCAGTAACTCGGAAACTCCCCCTGTAATCGACATGGTGTCTTTCCCTGCCCATAAAAGTATACGTCTGATTACTGACAATGCAAAAGCCAAGGAGCAATACAAAGCCCTTTGGGGCTGCAACCGAAAGAATTTGTAAAACCCGTTCAGGAGAACTGGAACTGGATGCATGGATAATCAAACCCGTAAACTTTGATCCCAGCGAAAAAATATCCGGTCATAATTGATGTCTATGGAGAACCTGCCAACGCCACCGTGCAGGATGTATGGAGCGGAGGAAGTTTATGGCACCAGTACTTGGCAAACCTGGGGTATATCATAGT
>ENA-OQES01000993-OQES01000993.1-human-gut-metagenome-genome-assembly--contig:-NODE-993-length-11281-cov-1.961449_pt1 | contig 11281 bp, 20 predicted proteins | sample MGYA00242798_ERZ504641 | MGnify/ENA primary metagenome ERZ504641 (study PRJEB26092, sample SAMD00036327) | human gut metagenome | host: Homo sapiens | study: EMG produced TPA metagenomics assembly of... | reverse complement strand
ATTCTTAGCCCCGGATGCCAATCAAAATCGTCACAATCCACCAGATGACCAGAAGCCCCGACAAAATCGTACCAATTTTCGCGAATATATAATTTTTTTGCTTCTTCTTTAAAAGATTTCCATCCGTACATCAGCGACGCCACGGAAAATAATATGCTCGAAAAGCACATCGACAGCGCGCCGACCGGCGTATTGCCCTGGCTGCGGACACTGAATGCCATCCCTGCCACGCACAGCAGCAGACCGACTCCCGCCAGTCCCAGACAGAGATAGCCGTGTTCTGCCATCGGCTTGCGGATATAAGAAATCCGGTTATCTGTTTGACGTCCCATGCAGACACCTCCCAATTGCACGTGTAATCCACTGGCAGAGGTAGCCAGCAATTCCACCTAACGTATTTAAAAAGCATATCATCCACATCAAAACTTCCCACCTTGAATACGAGCTGAATCGTCTCGATGCTCAAAGTCAGAAGGAAGCTCAGAATCAACATCAGGTACCATTTTCCAAATCTCGAACTGATGATCGGCAGGAAAAATCCAAACGGCATGAAGCACACCACGTTGCCAGCCGTATTTAACAGGAACACTTCCGTCCCCACTATATCACGATAAATATAAAACCGTTTGATTTCCTTAAATAAAACGAGATTATAGGCATACTCCACATGCGGCGACGCGCCCGAATCCGTCCGAAAAAAACATAAAATATATAAGAAGCACCAGGTATGCGACAAAGAATATCCAGCACACCTTCTGATGCGTTTTTGTCCGTTTCCACATAATTCCCCACATAAACTGCCAGAAATGAGAAAAACCGTACACCGTCCCCGGTCATACGGTTTTTCTCTTTCGACTGGGCATATCTGCCCTGTTTCAAATCCAATTTTAGAATGTAATATCTGATTTGCGTTTCAGTAAAAACGCACCGCTGACGATCGCCATCACACCGGCTGCCAGCCCTACCGTGATGATCACACTTCCAATCACGATATTAATCACACCGGTTCCCTGCATCGTTTTGTAGATCTTTTCCATATCGATCCGCTCCTTCTTACACTCCGTCGCATGGCATTTCCCATTTCAAGCATGCCGCTCCGTGAACCAAATCTCTATTTTGCACCGTACTGCTCATAGTATGCGTCGATCGCTGCTTTCAGTGTATCGTCGATCACGACCTTGCCCTGGCACTCCTTGTTGTACAGGCACTCTACGACATCTGACATCGATACGATCGCTGCGGTCGGGAAGCCGTACAGTTCCTTGATCTCATCCAGCGCACACTTTTCTCCCTTGCCGCGCTCCATACGGTTTAAAGATACCATCAGGCCTTTGATCTCCACATCTGCCTGGGATTTGAGGATCGGGAAGGTCTCCTCGATGGATTTACCGGAAGTGGTTACATCCTCGATGATAACGACGCGGTCGCCGTCCTTTAACTTGCTTCCCAGAAGGATGCCGGTATCGCCGTGATCCTTGACCTCTTTCCGGTTGGAGCAGTAACGTACTTCTTTGCCGTACAGCTCACTGATCGCCATCGAGGTGGCAACTGCCAGCGGGATTCCCTTGTAAGCCGGTCCAAACAGGACATCGAAATCCAGACCATAGTTGTCATGAATCGCCTTTGCGTAATACTCGCCCAGACGGCGCAGCTGCGTACCGGTTACATATGCACCCGCGTTCATGAAGAACGGAGATTTACGTCCGCTCTTTAGGGTAAATTCGCCAAACTTGAGCACTTCGCTCTCTACCATGAAATTGATAAATTCCTGCTTATACTGTTCCATCATACTCTCCTATCTTACCGAACCGCACCAATCAGTTCATGTATATCTTCAATGCCATATTTTTCCATGTAGGCGTCGATGCCCTTCACGATCTCCTCCGTCGCATACGGATTATGGAAATTCGCCGTACCGACTGCCACCGCGCTTGCGCCTGCCAGAATAAATTCGATCGCATCGTCCGCATTCATGATACCGCCCATGCCGATGATCGGAAGCTTGACCGCCTGCGCCACCTGGTAAACCATGCGGACTGCCACTGGTTTCACTGCCGGACCGGACAGACCGCCGGTACGGTTGGCTACCGCAAAGGTTCTCCGGTTAATATCGATCTTCATGCCAGTCAGTGTGTTGATCAGGGACAGCACATCCGCACCGCCTGCCTCGGCTGCCTTCGCCATCTCCGTGATGTCGGTAACATTCGGGCTGAGCTTCATGATAATCGGCTGTTTCGCATGGCGTTTTGACCTCGCGGGTGATCGCCTCCACTGCTTTCGGATCCTGTCCAAATGCGATGCCGCCCTCCTTGACGTTCGGGCAGGAAATGTTGATCTCCAGCATATCGACCGGCTGGCTCGCCAGTTTTTCCACTACATCGACGTAATCTTCCGTCGTTTTTCCACATACATTGACGATAATCTTCGTATCATACTGACGTAAAAACGGGATATCCCTCGATGCAAATAAATCATACCCCGGATTCTGTAAGCCGATCGCGTTGATCATGCCGCCGTACACCTCCGCAATACGCGGGGTCGGATTGCCTGGCCACGGCACATTTGCCACACCCTTGGTCACAACCGCGCCGAGCTTGTTCAGATCGACCATCTCGCCGTACTCTGCCCCTGAACCAAAGGTTCCGGATGCCGTCATGACCGGGTTTTTAAGCTCTACACCCGCAAGATTGACTGCCATCTGTCTCATAATTCTACCTCCTCGGCTAAAAATACGGGACCATCCTTGCAGATCCGCTTGTTGTGTACATTGCTGTGGTGGTCTACATCCTTCGACTGGCAGACACATGCCAGACAGGCGCCGATTCCACATGCCATCTTCTCCTCCAGGGAAATATAGCACTTGATTCCCTTTTCTGCCGCATACTCCTTGATGGCGCGCAGCATCGGGGTCGGTCCGCAGGCGTAGATCACATCCGCCGTCAGGTTCTGCTCCCGGATCGCGTCCAGGACATTGCCCTTCGTGCCGACGCTTCCGTCCTCGGTCGCCACAAAGACTTCTCCATATGCCTCAAATTCATCCCGGAGGAAGAGATTTTCATCCCGGTATCCTAAAATGATCTGTTTTTCGCAGTTTAACTGTTTCGCCATCTCAAGCATCGGCGGAACACCGATACCGCCGCCGATCAGAAATACATTTCGCCTCCTGCGGGAAACCATTTCCCAGAGGTCCATGATGTCGATCGAGTCTCCGGAAACATAGTTTGGGAAAATTCATCTGTTCCTTTACCGGCAATCCGATATACGATCCGCAGGCGTCCTTCATCCGGATCTGCCTCGCAGATACTGATCGGGCGCGGAAGAAGTCTGGAACCGTCCTGGCTGTAGACCGAGATAAACTGTCCCGGTCTTGCCTCGTCCGCTATGTCCGTCACGATCCACATACTGAAAATGCCAGGTGCCAGTTCTTCCTGACTATATACAACTGCTGTCTCTTTCTTCTGTGCCATGAGCTCCTCCTTACAGTACGCGTCCAATGTCCGCAATCATATCGATGACAGCCTGTCTCGATGCGTCCGCAAAAATGCTCCGGACCGAATTTGGCGTATGCGTCTTTCTTGTATGCCGCGATGATACCGCGGGAAGAATTGACGATCGCGCCCAGTCCATCCTCGTTGAAGCAGTACTTTTAAGTCTTCTGCCGTACCGCCCTGTGCGCCATAACCCGGAACCAGAAAGTAAGTCTTCGGCATCAGCTTACGCAGAATCTTGCTCATCTCCGGGTAAGTTGCGCCCACAACTGCGCCTACATTACTGTAGTCGCCATCCATGGAAGCCTCCCCCCACTCAACGACCTTCTCCGCTACCAGCTCATAAAGCGGGCGGCCGTCCACCAGACGATCCTGGAACTCGCCGCTGGATGGGTTAGAAGTCTTTACCAGTACAAAGATACCGCGGTCGGATGCGTTGCACTCGTCCACAAATGGTTTCACGCCGTCGGTTCCCAGATACGGATTGACCGTCACATACTCGGTATTGAACGCGGAACAGGTCGTATTTCCAACCCTCACGCTGCCGAGATGACCGGTTGCGTAGGCAGCCGATGTGGAACCGATGTCGCCGCGCTTGATGTCTCCGATGACAATTAAGCCCTTCTGCTGGCAGTATTTGACAGTCCGGTCATACGCTTTCAGGCCTTCGATGCCAAACTGCTCATACATCGCAATCTGCGGTTTGACCGCCGGAATCAGATCAGCCGTCGCATCCACGATCGCACAGTTAAACTGCCAGATCGCCTCTGCCGCTCCTTCCAGGGTCTCTCCGAACTCCGCAAATGCTTTTTCCTTCACGTGCTCCGGAATATATCCAAGCATCGGATCCAGTCCTACACAGATCGGTGCCTTTGTCTTCTGAATCTTCTCAATCAATTTACTAACCATCACGTTCTCCTCCAGAGTATCTCTCATAAATAATCAACTTATTTTTATCATAAGTTGGAGGGCGCTTTCAAGGGCACGGAGCAAGGAAAAAAGGGTTTTTGCTTATGCCCTTTTTGATTGCCCCGAAAGAAGCGCGCCAGCTGTCACGGCATCGGACGGCTGGCGCGCTTCTTTTCTTGAGTGTATCGTTTCTTTGAATAATTGATTTTAAAATTGCAAAATTAGTTTTTCTTGCTCAAATATAAACTATTTCAACATTTAATACAATGAATCAATGCATCTAATGCAGCGTCAACGTCGCCACATAATCTCCAATTTTTGTAACTTTTAGCCGCAAAATGTTCCTCCGTCTCCGTCTGAAGTTCCATCCAGAGTTCTTCGGCGGCGAGCATAATGTGGGAGAGCATGATGCCGATGCTGAATTCGCGCATCGCATGGAAGCTCTTGCCCGGAAAGCGGGTTTTTAGGGCGAACACATAGATTCGGTCGGAATAGACGATGAAGCGCCACGGCTGGGTGTTCATCGCGGACGGTGCGAGACGCGCCGCACGGAGAATCGTCTTCATCTGCTCTCCGGCTTCTTCCTTGAAAATACAGAGTTCATTGAGCGGGAGGCGCTTTGCCAGCGGGCTTTCACGGTAGAGCTTGCCCTCCGGGTAGCCGAATGCGACCATCATCAGGCAGCGTTTGCCGCCGCGCACCTTCTGCGCCGGCTGCACGCTGCCCAAATAGCAGGTTCCAAGCCCTTTTGCCGTCATATAGAGCACCATCTGCTCCATCAGATAACCGGCATTGCGCTCGCAGCCTTCCTCCTGGTCCGAATAGATCGCCAGATAGTAGGGAGCATCCACCTTCCAGAGTCCGTGGACATCGGCTTTTTTCTTTGTATTGTCGAATATCACTGCCTCAACCCGGATCCGGTCATTTAACCGGGAGGTCTTATCAAAATAGGACAGGATCTGCCCACGCAGCTTCTCCGTGACCTCCCGATCGGTGTATTTTCGAACTGAATGGCGACATCCTATCGCCTCATACAAATTCATCATACCTGCTCCCCTCCTATCTTTTTGCTGCCGTTATCATGCGCATGACCCGCAGTATCTTTTTTCTCCGCCTCTCTATGTGCATTCCAATTTCTATACAAATTCTGACCGTTTCAGCACCACCTTTAAATCAGTCCCGACATCAGTGGTACTACCACTACGGTCAAAAGACCGGCGACCGCAATTGACAAGCTGCTCATCGCACCCTCGATCTCGCCTAATTCCAGCGCCTTTGCCGTTCCAATCGCATGGGCTGCTGTTCCAAGTGCCAGACCCTTCGCGATTGGCTCTTCAATTTTAAATATCTGAAACAGCCAGTCGGCTATAATATTTCCCAAAATTCCTGTAATTATAATGCTGATAACCGTCAGCGTCACGATACCTCCCGCTTCCTCGCTGACGCCCATGCCAATCGCCGTCGTAATGGACTTCGGAAGCAATGTCACATAGTGCGTATGCTCCAGTTGAAAGAAACGGCACATCACATAGATACTGCCGACACTTCCCGCTACCCCTGCCACAATTGCAGAAGCAACCGCAATCAGGTGCTGGCGCAAAAGCTCCAGCTGCTTATACAGCGGAATCGCCAGACAGACCGTTGCCGGTGTCAAGAAATAGCCCAGATACACCGCACCGCGGTTATACTCCTTATATTCTATATGAAAAAGCAGATAAAAATGCAATCACAACTATAATTGCAACCAGCAGCGGATTTAAAATCGCCCAGCCGGTCTTCTTTTTCAGCCAGACGCCCAACATATACGCGCCAACGCTGACCAGCATTCCAAAATAAAGAGAAGAATGAATCAGTCCATTCATGCTTTCGCACCTCCTTTATTCTTTCTGCGGATGATGCTCTGCGCCACGCACCCGGTCGCAACCATAACAAATACCGTCGAAATCACGGTAATCACTGTCAGCGGCACCAGGATGGACTCCGCCTCCTGCACGCTGTCAAGCAGACCTACACCTGCCGGTATAAACATAATCGGCATCGTATCCAGGAAGAAATCTCCCACTTCCGCCACATCTTCTGTATGTAATGCACCTGTGCAAAGCAGAAGCAGAAGAATGAACAATCCGTATACGCCGGACGGAACCGGAAACGGAAGCAGATAGTTCAAAAACTCTCCCAGCATTGTGATGCCAAAAATAATTGTCACTTCTTTCAAGTACTTCAATGATGTCTTCACCTTTCGTATTTAATGCCTCATATTCTATCACTCCCAAATTTCATAGGACAATATGAAAATTAGCATAATTCTGTCAATTTCCTTGAATTTTTTCGCGTCTTTTTTCATACGATACAGGTAAGCTTTTCCGATTCGTAAAATCCAGACATTTCGATCCAAAAAAAGCGTGAAGTTTTTCATCCGCAAATACGTTTATCTTTATGAAAGACTTATCTTCTCAGCTGCTTTTCGTAGCTGGTACACTTTGTATTGCAAGAAAGAAAGGATTAGAAGTTATGAATTTAATTCAGACAAACTCTCTCTCTGCCAGACAGGCAGAACAGATCCTGGCACTGTTGAATGAATGCCAGAAGACGCAGCCGATCCACATTTCTTTTCCATTTGAAGACGGAAATTGTTTCCTGCTTCTTCTGGATGAATCAGAGACACTTGCAGCCATCATGGGAATGATCCTTCCACCGGATGGCTCTTCGGACGAGGAACCCGTCGAATGCATCGCCTTCACCCGCCCTTCCCTGCGCCGACGCGGATATTTTGCCGCACTCTTAGAAAAAGCCTGCGACATCTCCGGTGAGCACGATATTCTATTTCCGGTTGACCCGGAATCTGCTGATACGGCTGCCACGATGAAAGCCATTCACGCTGAACCGCGTTGATCAGGAATATCAGATGAAATGGGACTTTGACCCGGCGGCCGAACGCTTTGACTCTACCCATGGTTTGAAAAACGCCCGCTTACCTTTACCTGCACTTCTGCACCGGAAGGTGACGTCAACGAAAGTGTTGATCCCGACAGTTGCTGGGACTGCTTCCACAGCGCCGATGATCCAGATCCGGCCGTTACAATTCTGACCTATGAATTTTTAGAGACTCCGCCGGATCCGATGTGCTCTCCGGCTGCCGTGTGCATGGCGCGTATGCAGCCCGTCCCGGACGTTCCCGGCACATTTCATGCCTGTTTCTACGGTTTCCGGGTCCATGACCTCTGCCGCGGACTAGGAATCGGTGAAGCTGCTTTCTGTCTGGTCTTAAACGATCTGATCGCGCGCGGCTGCACCCGAATTGTTCTTCACGTCAGCAGTGACAATTATCCGGCACTCTCGATCTATAAAAAAAGGCAGGGTTCCGAATTACCGAAACCCTGTCCTATTTTATGTATTAAAGATATGGCAGGCGCTTCAGCCGCCAAAAAGCACCCCGATACATGAGCTATTCGTTTACATCACGACTATTCTTCCTGCGTCGGATGTTTTTCCTCAATCTTCTGACGGATGCTTAACATCTTGCAATCCGTCTCCGCGATGACATCCGCGCACTTTTTCAGCTCCGCACCGATCTCTGCGGCTTCCTGGGCATCCAGCTGCTTTTTATACTTGAGCTGGTGATCCAGACTCGCCCAGAAATCCATAGCGATCGTGCGGATCTGGACTTCCACACGGATATTTTTCTTACTGCTTGAAAAGAATACCGGTACTTCCACGATCATGTGGTAGCTGCGGTAGCCGTTTTCCTTCGGCGCCTTGATATAATCCTTGATCGCAATGATGGTCACATCATCCTGGCGTTCCAGCATCCGGCTGATCTCGTAAATATCGTCCACAAACGAACATATCACACGGACACCCGCTATATCATCCAGGTTGGACTCCATCGATTCGATCGAAAGCGGAAGTCCGCGCCGCTGCAGTTTTTTCCTACAATACTCTTCGGCTTCTTCACTCTCGCCTTGATCATCTCGATCGGGTTTCTTGCATTCCGCATGGAAAGCTCATCGTTGAGCACTTCCAGCTTCGTCTTAAACTCTCGAATCGCGCAGCTGTACTGCATCATCGCTTCCTGAAACTGCCTTGCCGTCTCCCGGAATGTCTCAGGAATCTCAAACACCTGAGGCGTATTGACCGCGAAATGGCTCAGCTCGCTGTTGGGATTCTGAGCAATATTCATTTGTATTCTTCCACCTCTTCTATATATCTATATTCTTTTATGCCTTCTCCACTGCGTCAGCCGCCGCATCCAGCCATGGGGATTCCACATACTCAACCAGCCCCTCGTCCACCTTGGACGCAATCGACGGATCGATCGGAATCTTCGCAAGCACCGGAATCTCATACTCGTCTGCCGTCTCCTCGATATGGCTTTCACCGAACACAGAAATCTTCTTTCCGCAGTCCGGACATTTCCAGATAACTCATGTTTTTCAACCAGTCCCAGAATCGGAATATCCATCTTCTTCGCCATGTTGACCGCTTTTGCCACGATCATCGAAACCAGCTCCTGCGGGGAAGTCACAATGATAATACCTGCCAGCGGCAGGGACTGAAATACAGTCAGCGGCACATCGCCGGTTCCCGGAGGCATATCGACAAACATATAATCAATGTCCTTCCAGAGTGCCTCGCTCCAGAACTGCTTAATCACGCCGCCCACAACCGGTCCACGCCAAATTACCGGATCCGTCTCATGCTCCAGAATCAGGTTCGAAGAAAGAATCTCTATCCCCGTCGAGGTCGTGCGCGGCAACATCAGCTGATCCGCTGTCACACCTACCATGCCGTGAATGCCAAATGCCTTCGGGATCGACGGTCCTGTAATATCTGCATCAAGAATGCCAACGCGGTTGTTTCTCGCACGCATCTTACATGCCATCAGGGATGTCACCAGGGATTTTCCGACGCCGCCCTTGCCGCTGACTACACCAATTACTTTTTTAACTGAACTCTGTGGATTTAACGGCACCCGGAAACTCTCCATCGTCCGGCTGGCACACGTTTCGCCGCAGCTTGAACAATTATGACTGCAATTCTCACTCATACATACTTCTCCTTTTTATCAGGTTGGATTCTGATCGTTCGCTGGTTTTCGCTTTTTGCATCCTCTTCAGACGTTTTCCAGACCAAAACCTGTAACGCCAAATCCTCCCCTGTCGTAATCTCCGTACATTTTACCATATTTTCTGCAAAAATGATAGGGGCAAACACAACTGGCAGCGTTACCAAAAGAATGTGCCGTTACTGTACACGTATGCGTGAACAGTAACGTTTTCTATGAGACAAAAACAGACAGCCCTTTTGCTGCACTGCATTCAGACTGTCTGTCATTTTTTATATCCTATTCAATTTTTTCTCTACAGATACGCCTGTACCATCGGGCGCAGCCGTCTTGCCATGATCGCCGCCAGAATGCAGAGAATATAATCCGCCGGCATCTCCGGCAGGCAGTAAACCAGCACAATCGCTTTCCAGCCGATCGGCTGCAGGGTTACGAGATGGGTAATCAGATAGAAATAAACCATTCCCATTCCATAATATACCACATATCCAGCCGTCGCCGCCGTCATCAGCGCTCCCATTTTCCAGGAATTCAAACATTCACAGACCTTTCCCATGACCCACGCCGCAAGGAGAAATCCCAGCAGAAAACCAAAGGTCGGGCGCAGCAGATACGCCGGACCGCCGCCGCGTGCAAAGATCGGGACGCCCGCAAGTCCAATCAGCAAATAGACACCCACACTGGTAAATGCCCGTCTGGAGCCCAGCAGAAATGCTGCCAGCATCACGAAAAACCACTGCAAGGTGAAGTTCATGGTATCTGCGCCGGTCGGAATGACAACCTTGATAAATGCCCCCAACGGCGACCAGCGCCGCAAACAGACCGCAAAGCGCCACATCCTTCGAATGTTCCCGGCTCCGCGAAACTGCTTTTTCTCTCATCTGTTTTCCTCCATCATGCATGATGCAATTTTTTCATAAACGGTTCCTTTCATGGCATGCAGCCACCGTGCCCGCAGACTTTCGCTGTCCATGTATGTTTCCTTTGCTCAAAACGAATCCTCCAGCATCACTCCGCCTGGAATTTACGGATCATCCGCACAAGCCCAAGACTCTCCATCCGTTTTGCAATCAGGTAAAAGAGTGCTGCATCCACCGGCCACTTGATGAGATTCTTAAGCACACGCATCGGCAGAAGCACCATCATTGCTTTTCCAGACATCATGCTAAGCCAGAGTGTGTTCCAAAAATATGTTGCAGATCAGCGCCACCACCAGATCCGCCCAGAGCGCCCGGCGGAAGGTAAGCGGTTTCCGATACAGAATTGTGCCATATAGCACGCCGCCCAGCATCGCATTCAGCGTAAATCCCGGAAAAAATTGCCCCCAGTCGGCTTTACGACATATTTGACCAGGTCCAAGACTCCGCCATAGACCGCTCCAGCCACCGGACCGAAGAGGTAGTAGACAAACTGGTTGACCACACCGCCGAATCCGATTTTCAAATACGGACCAGCCTCAATCGTGAAGTATCCCAGAACAACGGAGACAGCCATCAGCATGGCGGCAGTCGTGAGTGTTTTCACGTGTTTCAGTTCCTGAAAGGATGCCTGATAACATACTGCAAATTTTTTTCCATAAAAAAATTACCTCCTTTTTCTGCAGATCTCTCGAACCACATTCAGGAAGATAGATTGTATCAACGATGCAGCGGGATGCGGAATACTGACCGCGAAACCCCGGAGGGTCTCTTCGTCCGGCTGACAACTCCCTGTTCAACCGGCACTTAACGCCTGTATTCCTACTCTGCGTTTTTTTTAATCTTTTACATCATACCACAATTTTGCCCGCTTTTCAAGCACTTTATAAGCGCATCTGTCA
>ENA-OQES01000992-OQES01000992.1-human-gut-metagenome-genome-assembly--contig:-NODE-992-length-11284-cov-4.641212_pt1 | contig 11284 bp, 14 predicted proteins | sample MGYA00242798_ERZ504641 | MGnify/ENA primary metagenome ERZ504641 (study PRJEB26092, sample SAMD00036327) | human gut metagenome | host: Homo sapiens | study: EMG produced TPA metagenomics assembly of... | reverse complement strand
GATCTGAAGTTCCGCTATGACCCGGAACAGCCGGACTACGCCCTGAACGGCGTGTCGGCTGAGGTGAAGCGGGGCGAATTTGTGGCAGTGCTGGGGGCCAACGGCTGTGGAAAATCCACGCTGGCCAAGCACTTCAACGCCATCCTCCTGCCGGAGAGCGGCACTGTGCTGGTGGAGGGGATGGACACCAAAGACGAGGACAAGATCTACGATATCCGCCAGACCGTGGGCATGGTGTTCCAGAGCCCGGACAACCAGATCGTTGCCACCGTGGTGGAGGAAGATGTCGCCTTTGCGCTGGAAAATCTGGGCGTGCCGCCGGAGGAGATGCGCCGCCGCGTGGATGAAGCGATGAAGATGGCGGGCATCTACGAGTACCGGGAGCGTGCACCCCACAACCTGTCCGGCGGCCAGAAGCAGCGCGTTGCCATTGCGGGCGTGGTCGCCATGCGGCCCGACTGTCTGATCCTGGACGAGGCCACCGCCATGCTTGATCCCCGGGGCCGGGAGCAGGTGATGCAGACCATCCACCATCTGAACAAGAACATGGGCATCACGGTGGTGTCCATCACCCACTATATGGAAGAAGCTGCTCAGGCCGACCGCGTGCTGGTGATGAGCAAGGGCAATGTGGTCATGGAAGGAACCCCGAAAGAGGTATTCAGCCAGACCGAAAAGGTGCGCGCCCTGCGGCTGGATGTGCCGCAGGCTGCCGAGCTGCGGGATGAGCTGGTCAAGGCCGGCATCCCCATGCCCGAGGACATCATCGACACCGGCGCGTGCGCACAGGCTCTGTATGAGCTTTTGAAGTAAGGGAGGGGACGGAAGATGGGAAGCATTATCAAAGTAGATCACCTGAGTTATGTCTATAACCCGGGAATGCCCAATGCCGTCACCGCGCTGGATGACGTGAGCTTTGAGGTGGAAGAGGGAGATTTTGTGGGCATCATCGGTGCCACCGGTTCCGGCAAGAGCACCCTGATCACCCACATGAACGGCCTGAACAAGCCCACCAGCGGCCACATCATCATCGATGGCCGTGACCTGTGGGCCGAGCCGGAAAAGATCCGGGAATTCCGTTTCCTCACCGGTCTGGTGTTCCAGTACCCGGAGTACCAGCTGTTTGAGGAGACCTGCTATAAGGATATCGCTTTTGGCCCCAGAAACATGGGGCTGGACGAGACCGAGATCGACAGGCGGGTGCATGAAGCAGCGGACTTTGTTGGCCTGGATGAGGCGCTGCTGCAGCGCAGCCCCTTTGAGCTGTCCGGCGGCCAGAAGCGCCGGGTGGCCGTGGCGGGTGTGATGGCCATGAAGCCCCGCATTCTGGTGCTGGATGAGCCTGCCGCCGGGCTGGACCCCGAGGGCCGGGACGAGATCCTGTCTGAGGTCAAGGAGTACCACAAAAAGACCGGCACCACCGTGCTGCTGGTCTCCCACAGCATGGAGGATATTGCCAAGTACGCGAACCGTGTGCTGGTGATGAGCAATAAGAAGATCGCCATGTATGACACCGTGGAGAACGTGTTCGCCCGTGCGCCCGAGCTGCTGGCGCTGGGCCTGAGCGTGCCGCAGGTCACAAAGATCTTCCTCAAGCTGCGGGAGATGGGGGTGGATGTCCCGGCGGATGTTTATACCGTGCCCTATGCCGTCAAGATGATTTTGGAAGCCAAGAAGCGCCGGGACGCAGGCGAAAGCCTTGTGCTGCCCCGTGTGGATGCAAAGAACGGGGGGCGCTGCCACATGCTGAGAGATATCACCATCGGCCAGCACTTCCCGGGCGACAGCCTTGTGCATAGGTTTGACCCCCGCATGAAGCTGGTGCTGACCATCGTCTACATCATCCTGCTGTTTGCCGCGTCCAACCCGCTGGGCCTGACGCTGTCCCTTGTGTTCCTTGTGGCCATGTACGGCGTGGCGAAGATCCCCTTCAAGCTCATCACCAAGAGCCTGAAGCCCATTTTGCCCATCATCCTCTTTACCGCGGTGCTCAACCTCTTCTTTGTTTCGGGCGAGGGCGAGCCGCTGGTGCACTTCTGGGTGCTGAACATCTACGCCGAGGGCCTGCGCTATGCTATCCTGATGGCGGTGCGCGTGATGGCACTGATCGCGGGCACCAGCCTGCTGACCTATACCACCAGCCCCATCGTGCTGACGGATGCCATTGAGCAGCTGCTCAAGCCTTTGGGCAGGCTGCACTTCCCGGTGCATGAACTGGCTATGATGATGAGCATTGCCCTGCGGTTTATCCCGACCCTGATCGAAGAGACCGACAAGATCATGAACGCCCAGAAAGCCCGCGGTGCCATGCTGGACAACGGTTCCATGATGGAGCGCGTCAAGGCGCTGGTGCCGGTGCTCATCCCGCTGTTCATCTCGGCCTTCCGCCGCGCCGATGAGCTGGCCATGGCCATGGAGTGCCGCTGCTACCGCGGCGGTGATGGCCGCACCCGCCTGAAGGTGTTGCGCTGCACCCGGCAGGATTATATCGATCTGGCGGTGTGCATCGTCTGCTTTATGGTGATCCTAAGCTCGAGACTGGTGTTCCCGAACTTTTTCAAAAACTCCCCCAGTCGCCTGCGGCGACAGGCCCCCTCGAGGATGGGGGCCTTATAGCCTCCCTCTTTGAGGAGGTGGCACGGCAAAGCCGTGACGAGGAAGAGTTCCATGCAGAACTATTTACTGACCCTTGCCTACGATGGCACCAACTACTGCGGCTTTCAGGTGCAGCCCAACGGGCGGAGCGTGGCCCAGACCTTTCAGGATGGGCTGGAAGCGGTGCTCCACAGCCGCCCCGATATCAAGGGGTGCAGCCGCACCGATGCCGGTGTCCACGCGCTGGGCTTTGCGCTGAACTTCCACGCGGAGACCGCATTCCCCCCGAAAAGCTGCCGTTGGCCATCAACCAGCACCTGCCCCCGGATATCCGGGTGCTGTGCGCCCGGGTGGTGCCGGAGGCGTTCCACGCCCGCTATGCCGCCCATACCAAGACCTACCTGTACCGCATCCACAACCACCCCATCGATTCGCCTTTTGATGCAAAAAATATTACACCCGGGTGCCCCGGCGGCTGGATGTGGATGCCATGCAGAGGGCGGCGGAACAGTTTGTGGGAAAGCACGATTTTCTGGCCCTGTGCGCGGCGGGTTCCTCCGCTGCTGCCCACGGAGATACCGTGCGCACCATCACCGACTGCCATGTGACCCGGAAGGGCGACGAGGTGGACATTGAGGTGACAGCGGACGGCTACCTCTATAACATGGTGCGCATTCTGGCAGGCACCCTGTGTGAGGTGGGCGCGGGCCGGATGCAGCCCGATGCCATCCCCGGCATCCTTGCCAGCCGGGACCGCAGCCAGGCCGGGCCGACGCTGCCCGCGAAGGGGCTATTTTTGAAGAAGGTGGACTACGACCTATGAGAAAAAAATCGCAACCGTCCGGAGAGTGACGAGCCGCTTTCGGAAGGGCGGGTCGAATATCTGGAAGCTGCCCGCCAGCGTGTGCGGAACCGGCGCATCCGCCGCACGGCGGTGCTGCTGGTGCTGCTGACGGCGGTGGTGCTGTTTGCCACCGGTATCGCAGGCAGCTCGGTGGCGGCCCTGAAGGACCTGACCGATACGGCCCGCATTGCCCTGCTGCCCGGCTCCGGCTGGCCCCAGCAGACCGGTGTGGCCGAGCTGGAACAGATGGGCCCCCCTGACCGGCAGCTTTGTGGAGCTTGGGGGACGAGGGCTGTGTGGTCTGGTCGCGCACCGGCAAAAAGCTGAACAGCATCCAGAGCGGCTATGCCCGCCCGGCGCTGGCCGCGGGCAAGACCCGCTTTGTCCTCTACAACCGCTCCGGAAACGAGCTGCGGGTGGAGAGCCGCACCCAGAACCTCTACACCAAGCAGCTGGAAAACAGCATTTTCCTCTGCGCCATGTCGGACAACGGCACGCTGGCTGTGGTCACGGAGGACCAGACCAGCATGGCAAAGCTGCTGGTATACAGCCCCTCCATGGAGCAGCAGCTCAGCTGGAGCATGACCTCCAACGACGGCAACCCCCCTGCGGATGGCCTTTTCCCCTGACAGCCGGAAGCTGGCGGCGGCAGCCGTCACCGTCAGCCGGGGGACAGGTGATGACCAACCTCTACCTCATCAATCTGGCATCGGGCGATCCCGTCAGTCTGGTGAATCAGGGCGGCGTGCCCCAGTGGCTGGGGTGGACCTCTGCTTCCACGATCCTGGCTGTCTACGATACCAGGGCTGTGCTCTACAATGCGGGCGGCGGCGAGCGTGCGGTCTATGATTTTGCGGGCACGGAGCTGAAGGATGTTTCTGTGGACGCGGCAGGCAATGTGGCCCTGCTGCTGGCATCGGGGCAGGTATCTCAGGCTGTGACGCTGGACAAAAACCTGAATGTCCAGTTCAGCGCCGCTGTCTCGGCGGCAAATTCCATCGTCCGGGCGGGGAACCTGTTCTATCTGCTGGCCGATAACGCCGTGGAGTGCTTTGATGCATCCGGCACCCAGCAGTGGAGCCAGAACCTTGACACCAGCCCGCAGGCATTGCTGGCCAACAGCAAGGATCTGCTGCTGTTCAGCGGCAACACGGTGCAGAAGTTGGAAGCACCCGCTGAATAGCTCTCTCCGTCAATGCTTGCGCATTGCCACCTCTCCCAAAGGGAGAGGCAATTGCGGCTTTGAGGAAAAATGAGTGCAATTTATTTTGTGGCTTTCCCTGTCAGAAGCGTTGGCTCCCCCTTTGGGGGAAGCTGGCACGACGGCAGTCGTGACTGAGAGGGTGAGCCAGTTCGGAATAAGGTTAACGTATGTTCAAGAATCCGTCATTTATTTTTGGATATCCTATGTACGGTGGTTTGGCTGGTGCTGGCCGTCCGGTATGCCCGCAAAGGCTTTTCTGGCCTCGGTGGTGCAGCTGACGGGCAGCCTCATCAGCCTTGTTCGGTGCCAGAGCCTTTTCAGGCTGGGCAGCCGGGCAGGTGTTCGAGCGCTTCCTCGCCGGAAGCTTCCGGGACCAGATCGCTGCCAATATCGCCGCCGGGGGAGCCGTCAGTCTGGATGGCATTGCCCAGCGGTACGCGGGCTTTCTGCCCGAGGCGTTCCGGTCATCCATCGTGGATGCCTGCGAGCGCTCCATCTCTGCCGTCCTCAATGACAACGCCGTTGTGCTGGCGGATACCATCGTCCAGAAGGTGCTGGCTCCGCTGCTGACCCCGGTGATCTCGCTGGTGCTGTTCTTTGTGGCGTTTGCCCTGCTGCGGATGCTGGTCAGCCTGCTGGTCACAGTGCTGGGGCTGGTGAACAAGCTGCCCGTGATCGGTGCAGTGAACCACTGGCTGGGCTGGGGCGTGGGCGGCATTGCCAGCCTTGTGGACATCTATCTGGTGCTCTGCGTGGTCTGGGCGCTCATTGTGATCACCGGCGGCAACCTCACCATGCTCAACGACACGGTGATGAGCGGCAGCCTTTACTATAAAGTATTCAATGTGTTCAACCCGTTTGTCTGAGCGGGGAGGGAAAAGGAGGAACAATGGTCTGCATTCGATGCCAGAAGCGGCCTGCCATTATTTTTGTCCAGCGGATGGAAAATGGCCAGATGAAAAACGAGGGGTACTGCCTGCACTGTGCCCGGGAGATGCACATCAAGCCGGTCGATGATCTGATGAAGCAATTTGGCATGTCCGACGAGGACATGGATGCCATGGAAGACCGGATGGAAAACATGATGCAGGAGATGGGGGACATGAGCAGCATGAACCCCTTCTCCATGATGATGGGCATGGGCCAGCCGGACCAGAGCGAGGAGGACGGCGACCTTGTGCCCGGCTCCAGCGCCACCTTCCCGCTGGGGGTGAACGGCAGCACCCAGAACGGCAAAATGAAAAGAGGCGGGCAAAACGACAAAAAGCCGCCCCGCCGCAAGATTTTTGGATACCTACTGCGAGAACCTGACCCGCAAAGCCCGGGAGGGGAAGCTGGATGATATCATCGGCCGCGACCGGGAGATCTACCGCACCATCCAGACCCTGAGCCGCCGCCAGAAGAACAACCCCTGCCTCATTGGTGAGGCGGGCGTTGGCAAGACCGCCATTGCCGAGGGCATTGCCGAGCGCATCGCCAAAGGGCAGGTTCCGGCAGGGCTGCAGGATAAGGAGATCTTCCTGCTCGACCTGACCAGCCTTGTGGCAGGCACCCAGTTCCGCGGCCAGTTCGAGCAGCGGGTCAAGGGCCTGCTGAGCGAGGTCAAGGCGGCAGGCAACGTCATCCTGTTCATTGACGAGATCCACACCATTACCTCTGCCGGTGAGAGCGAGGGTGCCATGAATGCGGGTAACATCCTGAAGCCCGCCCTCTCCCGCGGCGAGATCCAGGTCATCGGTGCCACCACCTTCAACGAGTACCGCAAGTATATCGAGAAGGACCAGGCGCTGGAGCGCCGGTTCCAGCCCGTGCGGGTGGAGGAACCCAGCGTTGCTGATACGCTGGCCGTGATGGGCGGCATCAAGCACTACTACGAGGAGCACCACCATGTGCAGGTGCCCGCCGATGTGCTGAACGCCACCGTGACCCTGAGCGAGCGGTATATCACCGACCGCTACCTGCCCGACAAGGCCATCGACCTGCTGGACGAGGCCTGTGCCTGCTGCAATCTGGCCCACCCGGTCATCTCCGAGTACCTGACCATGCAGAAGGAACTGGAGGCCCTCAAGCAGGAAGAGGCCGACATGGAAAACGCCGATGTGAACGAGCCAATCGATTACGAGCGTGTGGCAGAGCGCAAGACCCGGATGGCACAGCTGGAGCGGGAATTGCCCGCCAAGCAGGCTGCAGCCGGGGAGATCCAGGTGACCATGGACGATGTGGCTAAGGTCATTGAGCTGTGGACGGGCATCCCGGCGGTGAAGATCCGGGAGACCGAGTATGCAAAGCTCGCCAGCCTTGAGACCGAGCTGAAAAAGAAGATCATCGGTCAGGACGATGCCGTGCATCTGGTGGCGCAGGCGGTCAAGCGCAGCCGCGCCGACCTCTCGGGCCGCCGCCGTCCGGCCAGCTTTATCTTTGTGGGCCCCACCGGCGTGGGCAAGACAGAGCTGGTGAAGCAGCTGGCAAACCAGCTCTTTGACGGCCCCGAGCCCCCTGATCCGGCTGGATATGAGCGAGTATATGGAGAAGTACGCCGTGTCCCGCATGATCGGTTCCCCTCCGGGCTATGTGGGCTACGAGGAGGCGGGTCAGCTGACCGAAAAGGTCCGCCGCCGCCCGTACAGCGTGGTGCTGTTCGATGAGATCGAAAAGGCCCACCCCGATGTGATGAATATCCTGCTGCAGATCCTGGACGAGGGCAAGATCAACGATGCCCAGGGCCGCACTGTGGATTTCTCCAACACCGTCATCTGCATGACTTCCAATGCGGGCAGCAGCGACCAGACCACCGCAAGTCTGGGCTTCAACCGCAGCGAGGAGGAGCGGAACGAGGAAAAGAGCCGCAAGGCGCTGAGCCAGTTCCTCCGCCCGGAGATTTTTTGGGCCGCGTGGATGAAGTCATCACCTTCAAGCCGCTGAGCGAGGAGACCCTGCAGGGCATTGCCGCCCTGATGCTGGACGAGTACAAGCCCAGCATGGAGGCCAAGGGCATTGCCTACAGCTATACCCCGGCGGCACTGGCAGCGCTGGTGCACAAGAGCCAGGGCGGCAAGTTTGGTGCCCGCGACCTGCGCCGGACCATCCGCAAGGCTGTGGAGGACCCCGCCGCTGAAAAGATCATCGACGGCACCCTTGTTTCCGGCTCCACCCTGACCGTGGATGCTGAGAACAATGAGATCGTGCTGAAATAAGTAAAGATCCCGGAGGGCAGAAACGCCCTCCGGGATCTTTGTTCTTTGAAGGAGGAGAGAAGAATGAACTTGTATCACTACCGATCAGTGGAAAGCGCACGAAAGGAGATCGAGTGCCGTACATTCCGCTATGCGGACCGGAACGAATTGAATGATCCCTTGGAGGGCTATGCTCAGATTTACTGGAAAGGCGATTGTCCGGCGTGGGAGGGACTGTTCCGGAACTATATCTGCAGTGTATACTATGCTGTAGTTGGCATTCAATTGAATGCAAGCGAGGAACTTTTGGCAGAGAGGGCAGTTATTCCGGATATTCACTGCTTTGATGATGTTCCGCTGGGGCAGGGCTGGAAAGAATTATCGGATCGTTTTGTACAGACAGCATTGGTGCAGAAGCTGATAGTAGAGCTAGGAAATACGGAGACCGAAATGAATGCCCACCGCTTGAGGCAAATTTTGCGGCTCTGCCATGAGGATGCAATCAAAAATTTGTCTGGACGACATGCACAAACGGAAAACGTTGCCAGAGGAGCAGGGCGGGCCGGTGGTGTCAATCAGCGAAAAGGCCGACTGGGAAAAGATGGGAGGCTTTGGAAATCTTGAAAGTCCGCTGATAAAAATGAACTGCACCCCATTTGTTAGACAGTATGGTATACTGTTTAGGAAATGGGGTGTTTTTGTATGCCAAAGGGACAACGAAAGTACAACGGAGCTCAAAAGGTAGAAATCATCAAACAGCTTCACAATGAAAAATTAAGCTTTTATGAAGCGTCCAGCAAGTATGGAATTCCAAGACGTACGCTTCAAGATTGGGAGCGCATCTATCTGGAAGAAGGCGAAGAGGCACTTCTGGTAGAACGTCGAGGTCGAGCCTGTGCCGCCAGTGGGACGCAGAAAGGTCGGAAGCCAAAGCTGGATAAGCAAATAGAAGAAGATCTGATTGCAGAAAATCAACGGCTTCGGATGGAGATCGATTACTTAAAAAATTGAACGCCTTGGTACTGGAAGAGGAACGCCAAAACAGAAAGCACAAGTAGTTCAGGAGCTAAGGCAGAAATATCCATTGAAAGCATTGCTGCAACTTGCCGGACTTCCTCGCAGCACATTCTACTACTACCTGCATCGGTCTCAAAATCCTGCGAAGTACCAGATGGTAAAAGAACAGATCATTACAATCTTCAATGAGAACAAGAAGCGATACGGATATCGCAGAATTACACAAGAACTACACAACAACGATATTTGTGTGAATCACAAGACGGTTCAGAAACTCATGAAGCAGCTGGGCTTAGTCTGTCAGGTTCGCGCAAAAAGAAAGTACAACTCCTACAAGGGTGAAGTCGGAGAAGTTGCGCCAAACTTGCTGGAACGGCATTTCAAGACAAACCAGCCAAATCGAAAATGGGTCACAGATGTTACTGAATTCAAAGTGAACGACCAGAAACTCTACCTGTCTCCAATTCTTGATTTGTTCAATGGCGAAGTTGTCAGCTATAACCTGAGCCGCCATCCAAATTTCAAACAGATCACGGATATGCTGGAGGGCGCTTTTCAGAAGCTGCCAATTAAGGTTGACAATCTGATTCTGCATTCGGATCAGGGCTGGCAGTATCAGATGAAATCCTACCAAAATCTGCTGAAGGCAAAGGGCATTACGCAAAGTATGTCCAGGAAAGCCACTTGTCTGGATAATGCTGTTGCCGAGAACTTCTTCGGACTGCTCAAGACGGAACTGTTCTATCTGGAAAAATTTGATTCCATTGACCAGCTTGAAAAGGCCATTATCGATTACATCGACTATTACAACAATCGCCGAATTAAATTAAAACTAAACGGCCTGAGCCCTGTGCAGTACAGGATTCAGACCGTTGGGGTCGCTTAATTTGATTTTTGTCTAACTTTTGGGGTTCATATCACATTGAAGGAAGCGGGCCTTTTTGTTTCCGTTGTCAATGCGATGCTAATCCACGATTTTAGTGATAATACGATCCGAAAGCTAAAGACGGACCGAGCGGATGCTCTTACCTCGCACTGTTTCGGTGGGTCACTCTTGAAATTCAGCGAACCCGGTGCGCGGAGCATACGAGGGATGTCCTGCACGTTGTCTAGCTTCCAGCCTTTCTTGCGGCCCTCTGCGATGACATACATACGAGTTCCCGGATCTGCTCACGCTCATTTTCGTTACGGATAACAAATGGCTCGTCCAGCAGCCAAATGGCATGCACGCCATTGCCAGACCGCACAATGATGGAAGGTTTCAGCTTCAGGCTGTTCACAAAATCGATAGCTTCTTCTTCTGTCTTCGGCAGTGCGTTTTCTTTGTGTGCCGAACCAAGCACATCTACATCCGCCACCATGCAAACAACGGTGTGAACCTGTCCGATACCACCTCTGACACTCGATGGCAGCCCTTCCTGACGCAGTGCAACGCAATAATAGGTGTTGGCACTGGTACCCAGCACTTTAATGCGCTCCGCTGCTTTGTCCAGTTCCGTGACCGAGATGTGCTCATTTCTGGAATCCGGCAGCGTCGTGATGGTAATGCATCCTTCTGTGCATTTACCACACAGCATCTGCAAAAAATTCCCTCGTTGTAATATTCATAAGCTTCTCTCCACCCTGTGTTTTTCAACGTGTAATCAATCTTTTTCTCTCCATATCCGTACCTCCATTCCACCATGTTACCTTTCAGACCAACGAACTTCTGAATTCACTTTCCTTCCGCTGCTCAAAATTAAAGGCCTTCATTAAGCACACCGTTTTCGGGCAAAAAGGAGACGCTTTTCACGTTTCTTTCACAAAATTTTAACATCCAAAGCCTTATCCAAATCTATTCACCCTACCCTTTATGTACATAGCACCTTGTGAGATAGCACGAAAAAAGCCGATAGGCTTTCGACCTACCGGCTGTTCGTCTGCTTATATTCAACTTTCGACAGTTTATATTATAGCACCGATTCGCTTACGATGCAATGCGTTTTTTCTCCAATATAAGCCGTTTTTCTCCGTTTATAAAGTATGATTATACAAGCACATATTCGGCTGCTTTCTAAAAAGGGCTGCAAAGCAACTTTTGCGGTCTGCCGTACAGAAGATAGTGAATACAAACCGCCCCCTCTTCCGTTTTCACCTTCACCTGTTCTGCATGTTCAAATATATCGCGCAGACGGCGGTACTCTGCCCGCTGCGCCTGTGTGTAGCGGGACGGCATATCCGAGGTAAGGAACACATTGCCCAGCAGGGCGTTGACCGTGGCAAGGGTGCGTTTTTGCTCTGCCGTCAGCTTGCAGTTTTCTTCCCGGAGGAAGAACACATCCGGGTCGCTGCCATAGGCACGGCCATTGAGCTGCCGCCGGAATAGCGTGTTGTTGATGGCCTGCTTTGTGGACACCCGCTCCCGGTGGAACAGGCGCATATACCACACATCGTCCCAGTCCAGCCCTACGT
>ENA-OQES01000991-OQES01000991.1-human-gut-metagenome-genome-assembly--contig:-NODE-991-length-11301-cov-2.650170_pt1 | contig 11301 bp, 15 predicted proteins | sample MGYA00242798_ERZ504641 | MGnify/ENA primary metagenome ERZ504641 (study PRJEB26092, sample SAMD00036327) | human gut metagenome | host: Homo sapiens | study: EMG produced TPA metagenomics assembly of... | reverse complement strand
ATTGTGGCAAACCTTTCGGGACTTTTGGGGCTTCGGCCACCAACTGCAGATTATGGTGTAACACTTCCACTTGGACTTATCACATTTGTGCTGATTCAGTTCAATAACATCAAATACAACAAAATTGAGGCATTTACAGGCCTGTTCAAACCATTGCCGTTCTTGTTCCCAATCAATCTGATCGGGGAGATCGCAGCACCATTTTCCATCTCACTTCGTCTGTTTGGAAATGTGCTGTCCGGTACTGTAATCATGGGACTTATCTATGGTCTTCTGTATAAGATCGCATGGGCATGGCCGGGATTTCTACACATCTATTTCGATGTGTTCTCGGGAGCAATTCAGGCATATGTATTTTGCATGCTGACGATGGTATATATCAATGACAAGATGCCGTCAGCGGAGTAAAAAGCAAACTGGGATCTAAGTTCAGACAGTATCAGGTTTGCAGTGATTAAGGAGGAAAATTATTATGGGTAATATTTCAAATGAAGCTTTAGTTTTAGCGTGTTCAGCAATCGGCGCAGGACTTGCGATGATCGCAGGTATTGGTCCTGGTGTAGGACAGGGTATTGCGGCAGGTCATGGTGCATCTGCAGTAGGACGTAACCCGGGAGCAAGATCAGACATCACGTCTACAATGCTTTTAGGACAGGCAGTAGCAGAGACAACAGGTCTGTACAGTTTGGTTATTGCACTTATTCTCTTGTTCGCAAACCCGCTTCTTGGAAAGCTGTAAAAAAGGTTTTGCCTGTAAAATAAGAGAAAGGAGGCAACGCCTTGGAACGTTTGTTTAATCTGGATGCGCAGCTTCTTTTTGATGCCTGTGTCATGGCACTCAGTATGCTTGTCATGTTCACGTTTCTGTCATATCTGCTTTTCAAACCGGTAAGAAAACTTCTGGAGGACAGAAAGCAGAGAGTTGCTGATGAACAGGAGTCAGCAAAGAATGACCGGAAAGAGGCAGCCGTTTACAAAGAAGAATACGAACAGAAATTAAAAGAAATCGATAAAGAGGCGCAGGCTATTCTCAGTGAAGCACGGAAAAAAGCGATGAAGACCGAAAATGAAATTGTTGCAGAAGCAAAAGAAGAAGCAGCAAGGATCATCACACGTGCCAATAATGAGATCGAACTGGAACGGAAGCGTGCGCTTGATGATATGAAGCAGGAGATGATCGCCATTGCATCAGCAATGGCAGGTAAAGTAGTAGCAGCTTCGATCGATACCAGTGTACAGGATGAACTGATCGAAGAGACATTAAAAGAAATGGGAGAACAGACATGGCTAAGCTAGTATCAAAGGTATATGGTGACGCCCTGTTTGAAGCTGCCCGTGACTGCGGAAAAATGGATGAGATATTCGAGGAAGTACAGAGTATCGGAGTGATCCTCGAAGAAAATGCAGAGCTTCAGAAGATTCTCGGAAATCCGAGAGTTATGCGTGAAGACAAAGAGCAGATGATCGAGACGATTTTCCGCGGACGTGTTTCAAATGAGATTGTAGAGCTGATGAAGCTGATGATCGAAAAAGGGCGCTACAGCAAGATAGATTCTGTATTTGAATATTTTATCGGACTTGTAAAAGAAGAAAAAGAAAATCGGGATTGCATATATCGCTACAGCAGTAGAACTGAGCGAGGCACAGAAAGAAGCAGTCATGCAGCGGCTTCTTCAGACGACAAAATATGAATCCTTTGAGATGAATTATCAGGTAGATGCTTCTCTGATCGGCGGAATGGTGATCCGTATCGGTGACAGAGTTGTGGATACAAGTATTAAGACAAAGCTGTATGAACTGTCAAAGAGCCTGAAGAAAATTCAGGTATAGCAGTTAGAATTAGTAGAAAGAAGGTGGATTCGCTCCATGAATTTAAGACCAGAAGAAATAAGTTCTGTGATCAAAGAACAGATTGAAAGATATTCCTCTGAGCTGAACGTATCGGATGTCGGAACGGTTATTCAGGTGGCAGATGGTATTGCGCGTGTCCACGGCCTTGAAAATGCAATGCAGGGTGAACTTTTGGAGTTCCCTTCAGAAGTATACGGAATGGTTCTGAACCTGGAAGAGGACAACGTAGGTGCTGTTCTTCTGGGAGATCATAAGAATATCAATGAAGGTGATACTGTAAAGACAACCGGACGAGTTGTAGAGGTTCCGGTAGGCGACTGTATGCTTGGCCGTGTAGTTAATGCACTTGGACAGCCAATCGATGGAAAAGGACCAATCCAGGCAACCAGGCATCGTCAGATCGAGCGTGTGGCACCGGGGGTTATTTCCCGTAAGTCAGTAGATACACCGCTTCAGACAGGTATTAAAGCGATCGACTCCATGGTTCCGATCGGTCGTGGACAGAGAGAGCTGATCATCGGTGACAGACAGACCGGTAAGACAGCGATCGCGATTGATACGATCATCAACCAGAAAGGGCAGGGCGTAAAGTGTATTTATGTAGCAATCGGTCAGAAAGCTTCGACCGTAGCTTCTCTTGTTAAGACTCTGGAGACCTTTGGGGCAATGGATTATACAACTGTAGTTGTGTCAACAGCCAGTGAGCTTGCACCACTGCAGTACATCGCACCGTATTCAGGATGTGCGATGGGAGAAGAATGGATGGAGAACGGAGATGATGTACTGATCGTTTATGATGACCTGTCCAAACATGCAACTGCATACCGTACCCTTTCCTTACTTCTGAAACGTCCACCTGGACGTGAGGCTTATCCGGGAGATGTATTCTATCTGCATTCAAGACTTCTTGAAAGAGCAGCCCGTCTTTCAGATGAACTTGGCGGAGGTTCACTTACTGCACTTCCGATTATCGAGACACAGGCAGGTGACGTATCTGCATACATTCCTACCAACGTTATTTCCCATCACAGACGGACAGATTTATCTGGAAACAGAGATGTTCAACTCTGGTTTCAGACCGGCCGTTAATGCCGGACTTTCTGTATCCCGTGTAGGTGGATCGGCACAGATCAAGGCGATGAAGAAGATCGCTGGTACAATCCGTATTGATCTTGCACAGTACCGTGAGCTGGCATCCTTTGCACAGTTCGGATCGGAACTGGATGCAGAGACTTCCGAACGTCTGGCACAGGGAGTCCGGATCAAAGAGTCCTGAAACAGCCGCAGTACCAGCCGATGCCGGTAGAATACCAGATTATTATCATTTATGCAGCAGTTAAGAAGCTTCTTCTTGATATTGCGGTAGAAGATATTCTGGCTTTTGAAAGCGGACTTTTTGATTATATTAAGACAAAATATCCGGAAATTCCAGAATCTATCAAGAATGACAAAGTGCTGAAAGAAGAAGTAGAAGAAGCTCTCAGAAAAGCAATCGGAGAATATAAAGAACAATTTCAGGCAAGGTAGGTGATACAAAGTGGCATCTATGAGAGATATCAAGCGTCGCCGTACCAGTGTACAGAGCACGCAGCAGATTACAAAAGCCATGAAACTTGTCTCTACCGTAAAGCTGCAGAAAGCAAGAACCCGGGCAGAAGAATCAAAGGCCGTATTTTGACTGTATGTATGCAACAATGACCTCTCTGCTTGCAAAGGGCAGGGCAATATCAATCATCCATATCTGAAAGCAGATGATTCGAAGAAGAAAGCAGTCATTGTTGTAACATCCAATCGTGGACTGGCAGGTGGATATAACTCCAATGTAGTGAAGATGGTGACTGAAAACGAAGCCTTTACGAAGGAGAATATCCGGATCTATGCAATTGGAGGAAAAGGACTGGAACTTCTGAAACACAAAGGATATGATATTGTCGCTGATTATTCAGAGATGATCGAAGAACCGTCCTATGATGATGCGAAGAGTATTACCAAAAGACTTCTGACAGATTTTGAAAATGGTGAGATTGGTGAGATCTATCTGATCTACACATTTTTCAAAAATTACGGTAAGTCACATTCCGACGATGATCAAAGTCCTTCCGGCAGAGGTGCAGGAAGAAGCGGGAGAAGAGGATGCAAAGGCGCAGCTTACACCGATGAACTTTGAACCGGAAGCGGAAGAGGCAATCAGCCTTCTTGTTCCGAAATATATCAGCAGCATTCTGTATGGCGCATTTGTGGAAGCAGTTGCCAGTGAGAACGGTGCACGTATGCAGGCGATGGATTCGGCAACCAGCAATGCGGAAGAGATGATAGATGATTTGGAATTGAAATATAACAGAGCACGTCAGGGTGCGATCACACAGGAACTTACCGAGATCATTGCCGGAGCAGAGGCGATCGGATAAATACAGGTTTCTGTATGTAAGGAGGAGAAAATGGCAGATAAAAATATAGGGAAAATTACCCAGGTTATCGGTGCCGTTCTTGACCTTAAGTTTTCGGAAGGATACTTGCCGGAGATCAACGATGCGGTTGAGATTACGCGCAAGGATGGAGGAAAACTTGTGGTAGAAGTTGCACAGCATCTGGGTGATGATATCGTAAGATGTATCGCCATGGGACCGACAGACGGACTGGTGCGAGGCATGGACGCCGTAGCAACCGGGGGACCGATTTCAGTTCCGGTTGGCGAAGCAACACTCGGACGTATCTTCAACGTACTGGGTGAGCCGATTGATGAAAAAGAGGCTCCGAAGGATGTTGAATACGCACCGATTCACAGAAAAGCTCCAAGCTTTGAAGAGCAGGCAACACAGACAGAGATGCTGGAGACAGGTATCAAGGTTGTTGACCTTCTGTGCCCATATCAGAAAGGTGGAAAAATCGGTCTGTTCGGTGGAGCTGGTGTAGGAAAGACCGTTCTTATCCAGGAACTGATTACCAATATTGCAACGGAGCATGGCGGCTATTCTGTATTCACTGGTGTAGGAGAACGTACCCGTGAAGGAAATGACCTTTACTATGAGATGACAGAATCCGGAGTTATCAAAAAGACAGCGATGGTATTCGGTCAGATGAATGAACCACCTGGAGCACGTATGAGAGTCGGACTTACAGGACTGACTCTTGCAGAATATTTCCGTGATAAAGGTGGAAAGGATGTACTTCTTTTCATTGATAACATTTTCCGTTTTACACAGGCAGGTTCCGAAGTATCAGCGCTTCTTGGACGTATGCCTTCAGCGGTAGGTTATCAGCCGACACTGCAGACAGAAATGGGTGCGCTGCAGGAGCGTATCACATCCACGAAGAACGGATCCATCACATCCGTGCAGGCAGTATATGTGCCAGCCGATGACCTTACTGACCCGGCTCCGGCAACAACATTTGCCATCTGGATGCAACGACCGTACTTTCCCGTGCGATCACAGAGCTTGGTATTTACCCGGCTGTAGATCCACTGGAATCTACTTCACGTATTCTGGATCCACACATTGTCGGAGAAGAACACTATAAAGTAGCCCGTGGAGTACAGGAAATTCTTCAGAAATATAAAGAACTGCAGGATATCATTGCCATGTTAGGTATGGATGAGCTTTCCGAGGAAGATAAGCTGGTCGTATCCAGAGCAAGAAAGATCCAGAGATTCCTTTCCCAGCCATTCCACGTTGCGACACAGTTTACAGGTCTGGAAGGACGTTATGTTCCAATTGGCGAGACAATTCAAGGATTTAAAGAGATCCTCGAAGGAAAGCATGATGATATTCCGGAGGGATATTTCCTGAATGCAGGTAATATCGATGACGTGCTTGCCCGTGTGAAATAGGAGGGACGTCCTATGGCAGATAAATTTAAACTTAACATTATTTCGCCGGAAAAGAAGTTTCTGGAGGGTGATTGCGAATTCCTTGAATTTGTAAGTACTGAAGGAGAACTTGGTATCTATGCAAAGCATATTCCGCTGACGACGATTCTTGAACCATGCGTGATGCGAATCCACAATGACGGGGAGATTAAGAAAGCGGCAATTCTCGGAGGATTTGTAGAAATCCTGCAGGAGAGGGTAACGGTGCTTGCAGAAGATGCACAGTGGCCGGATGAAATTGATGTGGCACGTGCCGAAGCGGCGAAGAAGCGCGCTGAGGACAGAATTGCTGCGAAGCAGGAAGGCACAGATATGCGCCGTGCAGAGGCGGCACTGAAAAGAGCAGTTGCCCGAATTTGGAGCAGCTCAGTCATAAAGCATTAAAAACCGAGAATCCTTGTTGGATTTCGGTTTTTTTAATGAAGGAAAACTGGACAATAAGGAGGAATTTGCCTATAATAATTTTATTATATGATGATACCAGGGTCATAAGGTCAGAAAGCCGATGCAAGCTTGCTTGCAAGAGGAATTTTTTGACCTCTTGATCCGCCAAAAACATGAGTAAGTAGCCATTTTTCAAAGAAAAATGAGCGGATTACGAATATTTTTGAGGATTGCGAGAGTGCCAAAGCACGTAGCAATCTGGTATCAAAGGGGTCAAAATACTTTTTGACCCCAACATCATTATATTTTATCCCGCAGCTTTTTTGCTGTCACGTTACCTTCTGTCTAAACTTCACCGTCTTTGCTGCGCTCCCCCTGCTTGTATGCTCTTTTGACTCTGCGAAGGTTAAGTTAATATGTACCATAATGACCTGTCAGGTTTACTACTTCGCTGTTGTCGTTGATGGCGTAGACACAGTAAAAGCCTGTCTTATCGAGTGGGAAATTATAAGAAAAGTTTCCTGTCGCATAAATACATCTGCGAATTCCGCTTGGCTCAATGATACCTACACGAAGAATTTTTCCCAGTTGGTGTAATTGTTCCACTTACTGCAATATGATGTGAACTAGTTTCCCAAAAGTCCTTTGTGGTTCTCATAAAATCACTTGGCAAAGACCAATCAAAATTAGCTGATGCTGCTAACTCAATATCACTCTGATCTTTTTTCCGATACATATCCATCAATTGGGAAGCACATCAATAAATTCAATGCCTGTATTTACATAATCTTCTGGATTGATATTACTGTTATCCTGAGGAACTGTATTATCTGCAGTTACATTTATATCTCCAAGTACCTGAATGCCAGCTTCATCTTTTCCACATCCGTCAATTCGTACAACGCACGATATCCGCCTGCTAAGATACCAGTTGAAGCGAGTGCAGATCCTGCTGAGGTAAAGGAAACAGCGACTGCTGCGAGTACGCCAAAGAATTTTTGGCTTTTTTCATTGCACTTTTTCATATTGATCAATTTTTTCCATCCTCCCGATTAACTTCATAGGCTGCGTTCCTATTGAGGAATACATGTCTGCCTTATCGTCCTGTCCCTGCATAGAGACACGATACAATACCTCTAAATATACTTTAATATTTCCTAGATATTTATTGCAGACATCCCAGTCACAGGCATATTCATTCCATTGACTCATCTGTGCTGCCAGACCTCTTGTCCATGGATTGAACCAGTGGATAGTCTCAACGACCTTTGCTGCCGTCAAAAACCAAATATCTTTACGTGTGTAGTGGACAAGTTCGTGAATCATTGTAACACGCTCCACGAATTCATCCGTTTTGCCTTCTGGCAGTACAATCTTTGGATGGACAACGCCAACGGTAATTCCACCGCAGCGAATCCCTGCCTTCTCACATAATATAACGCGTCCAGAACGCATTTTTGTCTGTCTGCAGATTTTCCTGAAAGCGCAGCTGCCGCTCTCTTGATGCTGGAAGCGCATCGCTAAAGCAGTGCCTCGTCATATCCCATTTTTGCCTGCAGCGATTCAAAATTTCGCGAAAAAGCCTAAATCCAAAGTATAAATAGCAGCAGACAAATCATTGTAATAACAGGCGTAGTCTGCATAAATCGTCCGTCTAACACCAATATCTCATTGATTATCAATACTGCTCCTAGTCCCAGAGGCAAAAGATATGCCACAATTACGGCACGCAGCAGATAAAATAATAGCCGCGTATATCCTTTGTCCTCAAGTCTTTTTACTGCCTGCAGCCAAACAAATAGCATCAGGCTGCCCCAGACATGTGCTGCCAAAATTGCAAATACTACATCATTGATCCATTTCATCCAACAAGCCTCTTATCTGTTTGATATCTTCTTTAGAAAGAGACTGGTTGTTTGAAAGTGCTGCGATGAACTCGGCCGGCTTGCCGTCGAACCAGAAATTAACCTCGCGCGCTGAGAGCTTTGCCTTGTATTCTTCCTCGCTCTTTTCTGCGTGAATGTAAGAAATTCTGCCTGCACGGCGAGAGCTAATGAAACCCTTTCCGTTTAAGCGGGTAAGGAAGGTTACTACTGTTGTTCTCTTGTAATCTCTCTTGTAACGCTCCTGGATCAAATCAATCAGCTCCGGAACTGAAATATCTCCTTTTTGATCCCAGATTACTTTCATAATCATAGCTTCACAAGCACTTAATGGTTCTCTCTCCATATTCTGACACACCTTTCTACGCGTACCAGATACCTGTCTCCTCCAATAGGAATTTCACACCTAGAATTTACTACACCAGTAATAAAAAGACAAGTGTCACATTTACCACTTGATACTTTTAGTATCATAGTACGCATTCGCAATATTTTTAGTTTCTGTTTTACGTTTAAATCTTTGTAAAGTGCAGCAGTTTGCTGCGAAAATCGCCCCATAATGGACGAATCAGATAGCCGTATTTTTCCAGAATTTCTCCTGTAAAGGTTTCTCCTGTCTCTTCGAGACGATATACGGCCTGTGGCTCAAAGCCTTTTAAATAAAGTTTTCTGCTGTGTGCATTTGGCGTTGAAAGAACTTGAACATAGGTGACAAGCACTTCGCTCTTATCCTTTGCCGATACAGCCCAACAATCGTACAGATGATTCTCACTATAGGATGCGATGCGATAATAATCACCCTCACGAACAAGCTCATGATATTTATGGTACATCGCAATTTGCTGTGGAATCTGTTCCCGGTCTTCTTTCGGAATCTTTGTTACATCAAGCTCGTATCCAAAGGTTCCGGCAAGTGCCACGTGACCTCTTGTCTCAAATGGGGTAACTCTTCCGACTGTATGGTTCGGGCAGTCGCTTACATGTGCACCCATTGAGCAAAGCGGATAAATCAGTGAAGTTCCCTCCTGAATAAGCAGACGCTCAATTGCATCTGTATCATCTGAGCACCAGATCTGCGGCGAGTAATACAGCATACCTGGATCAAATCTTGCACCGCCGCCAGAACAATTTTCTAAAAGCAGATTTGGAAACTCTGTGACAAGACGCTCCTGCAGCTCGTAAACGCCCAAAACATAGCGGTGGAACAGCTCTTCTTTATGATCTGCTGACAGATAGCTGCTTCCAAGGTCGCTTAACTGACGATTCATGTCCCACTTAACGTAGCGGATATTTGCACTGTGAAGGATAGCAGAAACCTGATCGTAAACATAGTCTCTTACTTCCTTTCGTGATAAGTCTAGCACATACTGGCAGCGGCTCTGTGTTGCAGCTCTGCCGTCGATATGGATTGCCCAATCCGGATGCGCACGATACAGATCTGAATCAGGAGAAATCATCTCCGGCTCAAACCAGATACCAAACTCCAGACCAATATTGTTAACCTCATCAACAAGATATTTCAGGCCGCCCTTGATCTTATCTGTGTTTACCTTCCAGTCGCCAAGTGAACTGTCATCATTATTTCGATGACCAAACCATCCATCATCCATGACGAGCATTTCAATTCCGCACGCCTTTGCTTCCTTTGCAATTGCAAGAAGCTTTTGTGTGTCGAAATTAAAATATGTCGCCTCCCAGTTATTGATCAGGATTGGGCGCTCTCGATCACGCCAGTACCCCCTTGCCAGTCGGCGCCGATACAGCCGGTGAAAAGTCTGGCTCATGTCGTTAAGTCCCTGAGAGGAGTAAACAAGCACTGCCTCCGGAGTCTGGAAGGTTTCACCAGGGTTCAGCTCCCAGCTAAAGCCAAACGGATTAATTCCTATCATAAGACGGGTGGTTCCATGTGACTCCACTTCTGCCTGAGCCAGAAAATTACCGCTGTAAATCAAGCTGCAGCCAATGGCTTCTCCCTGAAATTCGTCAGCCGAAGGGCGTTTTAAAATAATGAACGGATTCTGCTCATGGGAAGAATGTCCCCGGGTGCTGTCAATCGCCTGAATGCCATACTCAAGCCTGCGTGTGTGGAGTGCGCGCTCTCTCGCCCATGCCCCAGAAAACTGCATCCACTCATAATCGTGGTCAGGAAGATCCAGGCAAAGACTCATCGCGGTCTGAACCTGTACAGAAATGTCTCCCTGATTGGAAATAGAAGCACTTCGGGCAATGACACCGCCCTCGACAAATATTGTATATAAAAGATGCAGCTCCAGATTAGTATGGGTATCTTTTAACGTAATAATAAGAGTTTCAGCTTCCCCGTCCTGTTCAGTATAAGTAGCAGGAAGTCCTGGCAGTTTTGGCTTTCCGGATGTAACCTGATATCCAGTAAATTGAAAATCTGAATAGGTACTTCCATCATTCTGGAGAATCTCTACTGCCGGATGACGGTAATCACCGCTTCCGTAAGTACCGTACTCCAGCTTAATATGTCCAAGTGAAAAGGTGCGATCGTTTTCATAGAGATAAGATGCCATGTCTCTGGGAGCTAATTCAAGAAGGTATGAGAAATCTTCCTTGTCACGAATCTTTTTCCCCAATAATACAGCTGTCCCATATGTCCGTTTGGAAGAACCATCATGATATAGCTGATGGTCTGGTTATATAAATGAAATATCTTCGATGATTCGTGATATACAATACTCATATCCTTATTTCCTCCTGTTCTTCTGTCGCTTGTCATTTAATCAGATATAGACTGCTTGCTAAACTTTATTCTACCAGAAAATAGATTAAATGAACAGACTACGGACAGGAATATGGAAAATTTCCTATAAATTTGATTCTGTCTCTGTTATCGGTTGTGTGTACGTGTATGTGAACGGTAACGATTTATTTATAATAACGAATGGTCAGGTAATGCCCTGCGTCAATATGGTCATCCGAAAGACTGTTCATCTGGCGCAGCTCCCGTACATACTCTTCAACTGACTCCTCCGAATCTGCACAATATGTCTGAGCAATCCTCCAGAGCGTATCTCCATCTTTCAGATGAATACTGGTATAGTACTTTTCCGGTCTAGTATCTGCTTCTTCCTCAGCCATCACATACATCAGACTCCGTCCAAAAATGCCCGAAAGCAGCATGATGAAAATCAACAGCAAAACCCATAACACCTTTTTTGCAACGTATACATTTGCAATCTCTCCTCTCGTGTTTTGTTGGAATCGTCTTTTTCGTATTCAAATCTGTTCTTAAAGAATGAGAAGAGATTTGAATATTATAAAAATTGTCAGGAACATCTGTTCTGTATA
>ENA-OQES01000990-OQES01000990.1-human-gut-metagenome-genome-assembly--contig:-NODE-990-length-11302-cov-3.133870_pt1 | contig 11302 bp, 19 predicted proteins | sample MGYA00242798_ERZ504641 | MGnify/ENA primary metagenome ERZ504641 (study PRJEB26092, sample SAMD00036327) | human gut metagenome | host: Homo sapiens | study: EMG produced TPA metagenomics assembly of... | reverse complement strand
ATCACGGACAGATCCTCCGGTACTTTTTTCCCGATCCGTTCCAGCATCCGGATCACTTCCACCGCAATCTGGTCGTTGTAGCAGACCACTGCATCAATCGGAAGTTCCGCCTCCAGCATCATCTGTACCATCACCGCAGGTTTTACCTTTCGGTCTTCGGTATGAAACCACACCACCAGTTCCGGCTGATAAGACATTCCTGCTTCCTGCAGTGCTTTGACATATCCTTTGTGACGTTCTGCCCCCTGGCTGTCATCTGCTTTGAAAACACCAGCAATCTGTCGATGTCCTGTATCGATCAGATATTTTGTCAGCAGGTACGCACCTTTCGCATCATCCAGAAGAATCGTCGGTTTATTTTTCATCTGCAGGTAGCTTCCCTGGATAAAGACATACGGGATGCCCATACGGTCAAGCTGCTCATACAGAGGCATATTTCTGCACAAAATCTGGCTTTTGCTCGGTTCGATGATCAGTCCGTCCACATCCTTAGTCAGAATGTCTTCGAGGCACTGTGCTTCTTTCTGCCGGCTGTTTCCGGTATTTTTTCAGCATGATACTGTACCCCTGTTCTGTCAGTACCCGATCCATCCCCTGGATCAGACGCGGAAAAATGTAATCGGAAATATAAGTCGTAACCACTGCAATATTTTTCGAATTCTTCCGGTGCGCCATCCTGTCGGAACAGAAAGTTCCTTTGCCATGTTTTGTTGTAATATATCCGTCTGTTACCAGAATCGCCAGTGCTTTTCGCACTGTATGGCGGCTGATCTCATATTCCTGCGCCAGTTCATTTTCCGATGGTAGTTTCGCGCCGGGTCGGATCTCACCGGAAAGAATCTTACTTTTCAATTCTTCCATCAGGGACATATATTTTTTCCCTTTCTCCGTAATACACACCTCCTGCCTGTATTCTTTCTTCTATCTTATAACTTGTATGCACAACTTTACAAGTTGTATTTCTCAATTTTATTTTTTCATAAAATCCTCTTGCTTTTGTCAGCTGATATGCTATATTCTGACCTGTCGCAAAGCCCATAAAAAACAAGGTCTTACAGGGCTGACCGCCGATTTCCGGCGTAGGTCATATACTTTCAGTATATGCCTCCACGGCATTCGCCAGATATCCATGTACCCATGTCTGTCTGACTCAAAAGCCGCGTGAAAATGAATCGAGTGTTCGTGACCTTCCACTCGTAAAACAAAACTAAAGGAGAAACTGAATATGAAAAAACAAAGTAACACATTGTTCCTCGCACAATCTGCGATGATCGCAGCAATCTATGTGGTTCTGACCGTGATTCTGGCACCGTTTTCCTATGGAGAGGTACAGGTTCGTGTCTCAGAGGCACTGACCATCCTTCCGGTATTTACGCCTGCAGCTATCCCCGGTCTGTTCGTGGGATGCCTGATCAGTAATATTCTTGGCGGATGTATCCTTCCGGATATTATCTTCGGCAGTATCGCCACCTTACTGGGCGCCTGCTTCACCTATCTGCTCCGCAACCGGAACAAATTTCTGGCTCCACTGCCACCGATCATTTCCAATATCCTGATCGTTCCCTTTGTTCTGCACTACGGCTATCAGGTGCCGCTTCCGATTCCGTTCCTGATGGGTACGGTCGGTATCGGAGAAGTGATTTCCTGTGGAATCCTGGGCATGATTGTGTATACAATTCTTGATAAACACAGAGTTGCTATTTTTGCGCACAGCTGCATAATTATTTAATAGTTTTCGGTCTCGTGCAGGCACGGACTTTGGTTCGTTGCTCGCATAAAAAATGAGAAGAGGTATCTGTTTTCACAGATATCTCTTCTTTTTTAATGCATATATTCTTATTATCTGACCACTGATCTTCTGCTTTCCTGTGACCAGGCTGGGCTTTACAGTTCAATCAGTTCCTTCGGAGAACCCGTCAGGTTTCTGCAAACCTGTTTCGGTAACCAGCACCATATCTTCAATACGAACGCCACCGAATCCCGGTACATAGATACCCGGTTCCACAGTTTCGATCATACCTGCCTGCAGCACGGTTTCATCAGACGGAGCAAGTCCTGGTTTCTCATGAATAAACAGACCCACACTGTGACCAAGACTGTGACCAAAACAGTCACCGTAACCAGCTTTTGTAATGATATCTCTGGCGGCCTTATCCACTTCCTTACCTGTTTTTCCGGCTTTTACAGCAGCAAGGCCAGCCAGTTGTGCTTCCAGAACCACGTTGTAGATCTCTTTCTGTTTATCATTGGCTTTTCCGATTACTACAGTTCTTGTCATATCAGAGCAGTATCCCTCATACTTGCATCCGAAATCCATCGTTACAAAGTCTCCGGCTTCCAGTTTCTTTCTGCCCGGAATCGCATGCGGCATAGAGGAGTTCAGTCCGGAAGCAATAATGGTATTAAATCCGAGATCTTCTGCTCCTGCTTTTTTTCATCTGATATTCCAGTTCTGCTGCCACTTCCAGTTCACTGACTCCCGGTTTCAGAAAATCCAGGATCCTGGAAAATGCAATATCACCGATATGCTCTGCCTGTGCCAGATATTCGATTTCTTCTGCAGTTTTGATTCTGCGAAGTGCATCCACTTTTCCACCCATCGGCACCCACTCTTTAACCGGAAGTGCTTTTTTCATCTTGTCGAATTGGCTGCAAAGCAGCGACTGATCTTCGTATCCGATTGCCAGTGTGCCTTCTTCTTTTTCCAGACACTCTGCAAAAATCTGCTCTCTGGTATGTCCGCGATGTTCCTGAACAATGGTAAAATCACTTTCTTTTTCTGCCTGTTCCGTATAACGGGAATCTGTAATCAGGACCTGCTGGGTGGCAGATATGTACAGTGCACCCTCTCCTCCGCGGAAACCACTGATGTGTCTCATGTTATAGGGATCGGTGATGATCATTCCCACCAGTCCTTCGTTTTTTAATAAGCTCCTGTGCTTTACTCATGATGCCTTTCTCCTTTTCCGTCCCCGGTCATCTTCCCTGTACCGGAGCACCCTGATTCTATTTTACACCGCTTCGAGTGCCTGCGCAAGGTCTGCAATCAAATCATCCACATCTTCAATACCAACTGAGAGACGGATCAGATCCGGAAGGACACCCGCCTCGATCAGCTGTTCTTCGTTCAGCTGTCTGTGGGTATGGCTTGCCGGATGCAGAACGCAGGTACGGGCATCTGCCACATGAGTTACAATTGCGATCAGTTTCAGTGCATTAGTGAATCGCATTGCACCTTCTTTCCCTCCTTTAGGACCGAAGCAAAGTACACCACAGACACCATTTGGCATATATTTTTCTGCCAGCTGATGGTATTTGCTGCTTTCCAGCCCTGCATATTCCACCCATGCCACTTTTTCATGATTTTCCAGAAATTTCGCGATCTTTAATGCATTCTCACAGTGTCGCGGTACTCTCAGGTGCAATGTTTCCAGGCCTACATTGGTCAGAAATGCATTCATCGGAGACTGGCAGGAACCCATATCTCGCATCAGCTGTGCTACCGCTTTCTGAATATAAGCATTTTTTCCCGAATTTCTGTGTGTAAATAACACCATGATACGATTCATCCGGTGTGGTCAGACCCGGAAATTTTTCTTTGTGAGCTTCCCAGTCAAAGTTTCCACTGTCCACGATACAGCCACCCAGTGCCATGGCATGTCCATCCATATATTTTGTCGTGGAATGCGTGACGATATCCACACCAAATTGAAATGGCTGGCAGTTGATCGGTGTTGCAAAGGTATTATCACAGATCATCGGTACTCCATGGCTGTGTGCCAGATTCACGAATTTTGCAATATCAAGTACAACACCTGCCGGGTTGGAAATTGTCTCGGCAAATACTGCTTTTGTATTCGGTTTAAAGTATTTTTCCAGTTCTTCTTCCGGCAGATCCTGATCCACCAGATCTACTTCCACTCCGAAACGATGCAGGGTAACGGCTAACAGATTAGAAGTTCCGCCATAGATTTTTGCCGCACAGATGATATGATCTCCTGCCTCACAAATATTAGTCACCGCAAGCATCGTAGCTGCCTGACCGGAAGAAGTAAGCATAGCTGCCACGCCCCCCTCAAGATCACAGATTTTCTGTGCTACAATATCGCAGGTCGGATTCTGCAAACGGGAATAAAAGTAACCTTCTTTCTCCAGATCAAACAGTTTTCCCATCTCTTCGCTTGTCTCATAGCGGAACGTAGTGCTCTGATAAATCGGCAGTACTCTCGGTTCTCCATTCTTGGGCTGCCATCCTCCCTGGACACAAATAGTATCTTTTTTGCAGTTCCATATAATAATTCCTCTTTTCCTTAGGGTTTTATGGTTTTATTGTAGACGATAAAAAGGGGAAATGCAACCATTTCCCCTTTTTCTTTCTATCCTTTTATTGAATTATTTTACTGTTCACTGATAATATCCCGCACTGAATTATATGATTTCAGCTATTTTTCTTATACACCCAAAGAAGTCCCTTTAACAGCAGATCATCATCCAGGATCACGTCTTCTTTGCAATATGGAACAATACTCTTTGCCAGACCTCCGGTAGCGATCACAGTTGCTTTTTCACCCAGTTCTTCTTCCATCCGAAGGATCACACCGTCGATCAGTGCCGCATTGCTGTAGACGATGCCGCTCTTCATACATTCAATGGTATTTTTCCCGATCACCCGTTTCGGTGCTTCCAGATCGATGCCGGAAAGCTGCGCAGCTCTCGCCGTCAGTGCATCCAGAGAAGTCCGCACACCGGGAAGAATCATGCCGCCGATATAGTTTTTCTTTCTGTCGACTACACAAACCGTCGTCGCAGTTCCCATATCAAAGATGATCATCGGTGGTTTGTATTCTCTGATAGCTCCCACCGCATCTGCAATCAGATCACTTCCCACCTGCGCCGGGTTGTCCATCAGAATATTCATGCCGGTTTTAATTCCGGGGCCAAGCACCATGACTTCTTTTTTCAGTATTTTTTTACAGCTGCCAGTTTTACGATCTGTGTAATCTGTGGTACAACAGAACACACGATACCACCCTCAAGTTCTTTCGGAGACATCTTGAAAATATTCCAGTACAATTTTTGATCACAATGGCATATTCCAGTTCTGTCTTACTTCTGTCCGTGGAAACCCGCTCGATAAAATAGGTTTTCTGTTCATCGATACATCCCACTACGATGTTGGTATTTCCGATATCAATAGCTAATATCATAATTCTCTCCCTTATAACTGTTTCTCTGTCTGTTCCAGAATCTTATTCATAATCTCCACTGCCGTTTCTTCCTTGCTTAACAACGGAAGCTGTGTTTCATCGTCTGCGGTGATCAGTGTTACAATATTGGTATCTCCGGCAAATCCGGCACCTTCCACTTTCACATTATTTGCCACGATCATATCCAGATTCGTTTTTCTGCAATTTCTTTCTGGAAATTTTCCAGCATGTGTTCCGTCTCCATGGAAAATCCACACAGAAACTGATTCGCCCTCTTATGTTCACCCAGATATTTCAGAATATCATCTGTCCGTTCCATCTCAATAGAAAGTTCTCCGTCCGTTTTCTTCACTTTCTGCTCGCTGATCGTTTTCGGACGGTAATCTGCCACGGCCGCTGCCTTGATCACAATGTCCTGCCGGTCAGATCTTTCGATCACCGCCTCGTACATCTCTCTCGCTGTTGTAACCGGCACCACATCCACAAAGAGTGGTGATTTTATGGCAGTTTTTCCACTGACCAGTGTTACCTCCGCGCCTCGCATACTGCAGACTTTTGCAATTGCATACCCCATCTTTCCGCTGGAGTGATTCGTCAGATATCGCACCGGATCGATCGGTTCCTGGGTCGGTCCTGCTGTCACAAGGATTTTTTGCCTTTCAGATCTTTTCATAAGCCACTTCCCGCAAATGTATTCGAGCAGTGTCTCAGGCTCAGGCATCTTTCCTGCGCCCACATCTTTACATGCCAGAAGTCCGACTGCCGGCTGAATCACTTCATATCCATAGTGTTCCAGCCTTTTTCAGATTGTCCTGCACAATTGGATTTTCAAACATCTGTGTATTCATCGCAGGAGAAATGACTTTTTTTTGCATTTACATGCCATCACCGTTGTTGTCAGCATATCATCTGCAATTCCATTGGCAAATTTTTCCGATCACATTGGCAGAAGCCGGTGCTACCAGAACCACGTCCGCCCGCTTTGCCAGTGCCACATGTTCTACCGAATACTGAAAATTCCGGTCGAACGTATCCACCAGACACTTATTTCCTGTTAAGGTCTCGAAGGTGATGGGATTGATAAAATTAGTGGCATTTTGTGTCATCAGCACCTGCACATCAGCGTGAAGTTTGCCAAGGGCACTCGCCAGAGAAGCGATCTTATATGCTGCAATACTTCCGCTTACCGCCAGAACCACTGTTTTTCCTTTCAACATAGGTTGTCCGTCCTTTCTTCTCATCCGCTGATCCTCCCTGTCGGGTGTACCGCGTATTTTGTATCCTTTTTATTATAGCCTACTGCCCCGAAAAATGCAACCTGCAGCACATAAGTCTGGCTTTGTTCATCGGAAAATACAATATTTCCCAGCGACTGCAGCATGGATTCGTTCAGTGCCGCATATTTTTCCCGTTCTCTCGCGCCCACAAAAATATACCTGACCTGATATTTTTCCAGCAGTTTTTTACTTCTTCCTGGTTCGTCGAGGTATAGATAGCCTCTACCTCCTGTGCACGCTCATTCAGCGCCCCGGTATCGCCTCGCCACAGCCATTCATGAACATACCAGCCGAGCACTGTGGGAAGTCCCGTCATCGCGGACACCCGTTCATAGTCACTGTAACTGTCTCCATTTGCCTCAAGAACCACCGGATCGCCGGTAACATGTTCATTGAGCCAACGGATTGCCGCAGCATCTTCCGGAAAAGTTGTCTCAAGATATGCGGTGGCATCCAGTCCCTGATACTGCGCCGGGTTCCATACCTGACCAAACCATGCATGCACGGCAGTTACCGTATAAAAACAACAGCCCACAAAACAGGCAAACACCACGCTGGTAAGAATTTTCCGTATCACATGCCTCTTCTCCATCCACAGACGGATCAGTGCATACCCAAATAAGATTTCAAACATCGTAAATGCCTGGTAGGTCAATTTAAACATTGTGTTGGATCTGGCATATTCTTTTTCATAGATATCTCTCACATAAACGATCTCCGGGATCCCGATCAGCCCCAGAGCCGAGATCCCCAGCAACACACCGAAAGCATCCGCTTTTTTCCCACCTTCCCGTTTCACGCACCAGAAAAAAACGCACTGTCCCGATGGCCGGAAGTCCCCAGATCAGCCAGTACTGATATGGTCTGGAATGATTCTGTGCAAGTGCCACTTCACTGACCATGCTCTGAAACTGCAAAGTAAATGGCAGTGCAGCTATGGTTGCCAGCAAGAATACCCATACCGCATGAAGCAAACTGATCCCCATCGTCATTCTCATACGATGCGGTTTTTCCAGTTCTTTATACTTCTGGCAGTTGCACCAGATCACTCCCATGCCACCCATCACATAGTAAATGACAAAATCCCAGTAATTCGTCCAGTGAAACATACCGATCAGAAAGGCAAACACCAGTACGTAGGGATCTGTCAGAGCTGCCGCCACCTGGTTTTTGCAAAACTTCCTATTTCCTGTCACCTCCGCCTGCAGCGCATGTTTTCCGCTGTAATGTTGCATCATCGCATAAACCAGACTGATCAGTGCCACCACAAACATCAGATTGACCACATGGGCATGTAAGTCGCCTAAAACAAAAGAGTAGGAAGGGAATTCATGAATCGTTTTGTCATTTTCTGCCGGATAATAGCCGATATAACGGGTGGAATTCGGAAACCAGTAAGTATAATCCCCTTTTGGCAGATGAAAAAGTCTCCCGGATCCACGGAAGAAGTTTTCCGATCACCACATAATGCATATTTCCGGCAAGAGATACCCCTGTCCCCCCCAAGGGCACCGCCAAGCAGTGCCGGTTTTTCTCTTTTCCAGCTGTCAAGTACCATCTGACGTACCAGAGCAAACGGAACGGCAAAACAAACCCTGCCACCAGTGTCCGCATCAGATTGTAAGTCTGTGCCACCTGCGTATTGGTCAGTTTCGTTAAAAACACAGCAAAATACTGTCCGCCATAATAATAGTTTATTTTTGCTCCCGCATACCACAGATCCTTCGCCGGAAGTGTGGTACTGCGCATCATCGCCATCATAAACCCATAGTCCATGAACTTTTCTGTTCCGTACGCTGCCGGGCGAAATCCTGCCACATAGGTCCATAGAAGAAAGAATAAGATAAATACCAGTTCATCATCCAGCACTGTCTGATACCATTCTGCTGTAAATTTCCAGGACGTTTTGTCCTTTATCTTCTGTTTCTTTATCGCGATCCAGACACCCCAGCAGACAGCTGCCAGCACACCTGTGCTTACAAGACAGCCCACATGCGTAAACGGTACAATTCCCGTACTTGCTCCCAGCCACATCAGAAATCCCGCACCGGCAATACCGAATATCTTTGCCACCAGATATCCTCTGTCACGGAATCCGGAAAAAATGATACTGGCAAAGCGGAAAACTGCACCATCCAAGCACCAGTACGGTCAGCCACCAGACAGCAAACACTTTTCCATCCTCTTTTAACAGGAGCTGTGCACTCATAAAAAGGCACTGCCAGTACAACAGCTTTCCATATTCCCCTTCTTTTCTCATTCACTGTTTCGCACCTCCCCACTTCCGGAAGTCTTTTAGTGTTGTTTTACCGATTTTTACAATTTTTTTCCATATTAATAGAATTGACTCCACCCTGTCGCGGACGGAATGTAATTGGATAATACATTACCCGCCGTCCTTCTTTTGTATATCGCACCGTCATCAGTACATTTGCCAGAAAATACTGTGCTGGGATCTCTTTTAAAACTTCTTCCAGTTCTACAGCCCGCATCAGCCGGAACGGTGTATTGGCATCTTCCACCCAGCAGTGAAATGTCACAAGGATCACCAGTCGAAGAACCCGTGTCACAAAGATCCGCCGCCAGCCGTCCTGTCTTCTTTTTCTGCTTCCAATCAAAAGCCCACACTTTTTCCTGTCTTCCCACAGCTTCCAGAATTCTTCCGGCACAGTCTGTCCATCTGAATCTGTCTGAAAAATATAATCTGCCCCTTCCGCAATCGCACAGCGGTAGCCATATAAAATAGTGGCACCGTGTCCCTGGTTTTCTTTTTTTGACCGTGCGAAGCTGCGGATATTTTCCCTGCAGCTGATCCAGTTCCTCCTGCGTCCGATCTGTACTTCCGTCATTGATGACAAACAGTCGACTGTCCCCTCCTGTTTTTTACCACGATGGGATGCCACTGTGCTACTACATTTTCTATGTTTTCTTCCTCGTTATATGCCGGAATCACGATGATCAGCCGATCCTGATTTTGTTCTGTTATTTCACTCATGATTTCTTTCTCCCCTTTTCTTTCCCCACATATTTCCCTTTGATCTTTTTCCGTAACTGTGAAGTTACTGAACAGTTACCTTTTTCCATTATAATCGAACTTACCCACAACGTAAAGTCGATCAGAGCAAAGTTTCCCCACAGTAACCACATCCCCATACACCTACAACCGTCCTATCTTCCCGGAGGAAATCAAAATTGATCCACCGGATCAATTATTGATATGCAACGCAACTTTAAAAGAGATCTTCCGGTTCTTTGCCGGCAGATCTCTTTCGTCTGTTAATCTTCTATCTTCTGTTCTTTCCGGTATCTTCGCATCTTTCCCGGTGTACTCTCAAACCTGGATTTGTACATTTTCATAAATAATTTATAATTAGTGAAACCATGAATCTCCAGCAGCTTCTGGACACTCAGATCTGTTCTCTGCAAATCTCTGACAACATGTTCCATTCTCACCGAATTCACATAATCCAGAAATGTCATGCCCATATATTTCTTAAAAAATCGCGTGAAATAATCCGGGTTCAGAGAAACCAGCCGCGCAATCTCCTGCAGCGAAATTTCTTCCATATAATGTTCCTTCACATATGAAGTGATCATTCCCAGCCGTTCCATATATTTTTCCGATATTTCCATCTTATCAGAAGTAACCGATACACTGAAATCTTTTACCAGTACAGCCAGCAGATGATATATCTGGCTGTAGAACTCCAGGGTTTCTTCCGGTGACTGAAAAGGATGCAGTTCTGCAAGAGTACTCAGTGCGCTCTCCACCAGAAAAGTATCCATCCGTTGCTTCTTTCCGGTGATCTTTTCACAGACAAATTCCAGCCCGTCGATCTGAGGAATAAACCGTTTCATCATCGGATAAGGGATCTGTATCAGCATCTCCCTGCACTGTCGTGGACACTGCACACTGTGTACCACCCGGGAATTAATTACCAGAAAATCCCTTTTTTCATCCGGATGCATTCTTCCTCTCCCAAATAACAGTCTTCGCTTCCCTCCAGAAGATATAGAATCTCAAGCCCGTTATGCCAGTGAGGTGCAGTGTAATCCCTGTTGTGCCACAGGACGTTAAAAAAGTACATCTTCTTTAGACGGATATTTGATTGCCTCGTACCGGTATGTCTGTTTATGCATTGTAAACTAACGCCATAAATACCAGTTCTTCGTCATTTGGATTCTCCAGAGAATGGCTCTGTCCCACTTCGATCACACATACATCTCCAGGCCCTACCTCTGTTCTTGTACCATCACTGTCCACAAATACCCCTTTTCCCTTTAAAATGAAATAAGGCTCTGTATTCCCCACATGCTGATGCCAGCCAACGCTGCTGTGTGGACGAAGTACTGCCATGGCATACATGGAACCGTGTCCGTTCAGTTCTTCTTCAGATACAATGTGGTGAAATTCCACACTGCCTTCTCCTCCACGCGGATGTTCTACGACTGCTACCTTTGTTTTTCTTACCATAAAATATCTTCTCCTTTCTTTCCCCGTTATATCCTTTACCGGATCTTCATAAAAACATTTTTGCTTTACAGAAACAATTCCTGTAAGTCAAAAAAGCTCCCTGAATCACTTCAAGGAGCTTTGTAAGCTGATGACGGGAATTGAACCCGTGACCCCTTCCTTACCAAGGAAGTGCTCTACCTCTGAGCCACATCAGCATCTGCAGCGTTTTTATCTGTCCGCTACAGTTAGATAGTTTAGCAAAAGCTCCGGAAAAGTCAAGCATAATTTTCATATTTTTCAGATTTTTTAAATATTTATTTTTCCTGCCAAGACTCTCCCGGACCTTACCCTTGATTCGTTGC
>ENA-OQES01000989-OQES01000989.1-human-gut-metagenome-genome-assembly--contig:-NODE-989-length-11309-cov-7.309158_pt1 | contig 11309 bp, 15 predicted proteins | sample MGYA00242798_ERZ504641 | MGnify/ENA primary metagenome ERZ504641 (study PRJEB26092, sample SAMD00036327) | human gut metagenome | host: Homo sapiens | study: EMG produced TPA metagenomics assembly of... | reverse complement strand
ACAACTCCATCATCATTAAGCGTTTCCCTGCAGTCAGGCAATTTCCACACTACACTGATCCACCAGTTCAATCCATCAAAGGATATTCTCGGATTTCATATATTTTAGCATCTGTAGGAATGCGTCCATGTTCTGCAAGTCTTACCCAATTCAATTTTTTTGCTTATTTGCTTTCCTGCCGGAGGAAAAGCCTTCAAATTTTAACGTGGGTATTACTGAATCGTATCTTAACGTTGTCCTGATAGAACTTCGGCATGGATCTCTTTCTGGACTTGAATCTTGGGAAATTTTTGCAAACCCTTGAAAAAGTTCTTATAAGCAGTACAGGCATCTTTGATTGCCTGTTTGGTTACATTATTTGAAATACTCAGTAACCATGCATATTCATCAGAATGTCTAAGCTTTGTAAATTCTTTTCTGAGTTCTGCATCTGGAATAAATCTGCCACCTTTTTCATAATTTTCTTTTTCCCTGGCCAAAGCCCAGTTATAAGCAAATCTTGAAGCACCTGCGTACTGAAACATCTTAGTTTTCTGTACATTATTTGGTATCAACATTACTTTTATGGCTTTTACCATCTGTTTCCTCCTGTATCAGTTCCCGGATAAGTTTCTTAGCTTTATTCGCTCGTTTTCCTTGTAATTTACAACTGAATACTGTGATTATCTGAACCAGATCCTCAACAAGTTTCTGCTGTTCGGATTTTTCAGTATTATCAATAATCTCAATCTCACAATTATAAAGTGAAGCGATATATTCTATCAGCTCAAAACCAAATCGCAATAGCCGGTCTTTATATAAAACAACAACCTTTTCAACCTGATTTTGAGATATTCGCCTGATCAATTCCTGAAGTCCTTTTTTCTTATAATCAATTCCGGAACCGATATCACTTATTACCTCAAATGGCTGTCCTTTTGCCAGAAGATATGTCTTAACATTATCAATCTGTCGTTCCAGATCATCTTTCTGTTTATGGCTTGAAACACGACAATATCCAATTGTAATGCGGTTTTTAGGCTTTACATTTATCACCTGGTTGAGTTGCTCATCAGAATAATATCTATAGCCACTTACTGTAGTATGATGCGGATGAAGTTTTCCATTGGCATCCCAATTTCGTAATGTCTGGGCAGATACGCCTATAATTTTTGAAAATTCATGTATAGAATAATATTTACTCAAAGAATCAACTCCTTTCAATAATATTCTACTCTAATATCTTATAACACTCAACATGTACTTATATGATTTTATAATTTATATTTAACTGTTAATAACCTCCTGAAATTCATTTGGAGATAATATGAAAAAATAGGAAGAAAAATTAAGAACATTTCTCCTCCGCGGAGGCATTGTCCCAGGAAAAATTGGATAAATGGATATGCAAAAGTGGTTTTCCGCGGAGAATAAAAGTATTTTGAGATGCAAAAAAGACTCCAGTCATATTAACTGAAGTCTCTTTCCATTCTGATCACTTTTTGTAATCCGTCACGCTGCAGGTTGGTAATCCTTTGGTATCCCATGACATACCTGCCTTTTTCTTCCATGTCCGGCTGCCAAGCAGGAATCCGCCAGACTGCGCATCCAGAATATACCATTTGCCGCCAACTCTTACCTGATTCCACTGATGGCTTGGGTTACTTGCCTTGGAGTCTGCATGTACATATCTGCAGTCTACTCCGATTGCATCACAGAGTGCTTTCATGGCTCTGGCATATCCGGAGCATTGTGCTTCTCCATATACCAATGCACCCCAGGCGGTGTTTGCATAATTATACTGCCAGCCTTTATAAGCGTAGCTGCAGTTGCTGCGGAGATAATTATATGCAGTCAGTACCCTGTCATAGTCTGACATTCCTTTACGGATGTAATTGATCTTGAAACTCTGGACAACACTCCGGACCTGTGCCAGATGCTGCGCGTCCAGATACGGACCGTAGACGCTGCCATACTGATAATCACCTTTTACAGTTGCTGTTTTTAAGGTAATCTTTCGGGCTTTGCTTTTGGAACTGTAAATATTTTTGCCCTTTATGACTCTGTACGCCAGCACTCTGTACTGATAAGTCTTTCCGGCCTGTACATTTTTGTCAGTTGTGGAGATTACATTTCTTTTTTTGACATTTTTCAGGAATGACCACTTTCCGTTATCATATCGGTACACCCTGTAGCCGTCTGCCTGTGCGATATAGCTCCAGGAAAGATTTACGGTTTTATTGTCCGTGGAGTAACACTTGTAAAGCTCCGGTGTCTGCAGATTGGCCTTTACATCAATGATATTTGATACAATCTCCACGCTATATTCTCCGCTGTCCGGATCATACACCATGTCGCCATAGACCAGTCTGTAGGAATATTGATGTCCGGCTTTTGCCGTAGTATCTACAAAAGTCAGATTTCCCTCCACGCATGTATCATGGGAATAGCACTGTACCTTGAAATTGTCTCCATAGTTCATATACAGATTGTCACCGAGGACTTCCCAGAAGTCTCCTATTACCCTGAAACTATCCAGTTTTTCTAATTTTCCACCTTGAGATACCGGCTTTTCTGAACGATAGATGTCTATTCGATTAGAGTCTGGAGTGGCTACCTCTGCCTTAAACTGAATCTGACTTGCCTCTATAGACTTTCCGTCATATATTTTCAAGAGTTTTGTATCTTCTCTTTGCGCTGCATTTACCGTAAAACCTGTTCCGAGACATATCCATAATGTCATTATTATCAGCAAAAATATTGATTTCTGTATAAATGAGTTTTGTTTTCTTTCTTCTAATTTCATGGTTTTCCCTCTTTTATTTTGATGTAATTCCTTGAGAATGCCCGGTAGATACAACTTAGGCTTGAAAAGGATTCATGTCCTGCAACGACCAGACAGAAATTACATTCCTAATTTCTGTTTGGTATTTGAAAGTTCTTTTCTTATTAAGTTGTTATTTGATGACTGAGCAAAGCTATACCATGTAGCGTTTGCATGATATTTCTTGTAATAAGTTTCATACATATTCCCTGAGGTTTTCTTGCCGTCCATATACCAGTCTCCTTCCATTGCATCCCCCTTCCATATGAACTTGTGGACCAGTCCAACAGACCCATCATTTTTTGGTTCCATAGTAATAATTATCCCCACACGCATTACCAGTTAGCTCTAACAGATATTTTCCGTTGTATTTACATATACCCAAACCTCCAAAATATGGCATATTGTTTCCAGACCATGAAATACGTGAGGTAACCCGTTTTGCAGATTTTCCGCCATACTTCCACAATTCTACATGATATTGAACTTTGTCTTTGTTATACCTTTCTGTTTGGTATGTCAGGATAAGTTCGTTGATGCCGTCATTATTGAAATCCAACAATTTGGCATAGCATAGTCCCGTCCAAAACTGTTTCTGCTCATTTAATTGAGCTTTCCCATATTTTTTCTCATAACTTTGTATCAGATTCCGGTAAGCTGAAGTTGGATCTTTGATATTTCCTTCTTTTTTGACCGTTACCTTGCAGACGAGATTGTAAGTATCGCCATACTGTTTAACTTTACACCTGATATAAGTTGTACCGGCTTTTTTTCGCCTGGATCTCGCCGGAAGAATTGACTTTTGCTACCTTCTTGTTATCAGAAGAATACTTTACGTTTGACAAATAACTGATGCCTGTACAAGGGAACTCTTTTTTCTCCTTTACTTTCAGTGTGATCTTTGTGGTATCCGTATCCGGCTTCAGGGATGCAAGTTTTACTTTCTTTTTCGTCCAGAAAAATACAAAGGGAACCATATGCCATAATCAATGCATCCGCATCTGCGAACGCCTGATAATCATAAACTACATTGAACTGATAATCATAATCATCTTCCGTATCTTCGCCAAAATAAGATTTATAGTAATAACTACTGTGAATCCCAAGAAAAACAGAACATTTACGTCCATAGACTTAGCTGCATGAAAAATACCCTGCATCAGATTCATCGTATGCGGTGAATTTGCATTTCCGATCATTACACCAATCGTATACCTTTTCTCCATACGTATGCTCCCTTTCCACAAGTCTTTGTTTTCGTTTTATTTTACAATATTTTTTGCCATCATTCAATATATTTTAGTTGTTTTTACCAAATTATTTAAATATCTGCAACCCCTTTCCCGTTTACAGGATTCTACGCCTCATGCGGAGCACTATATATCACAGGTACATTACGAAGTAATTTCCTGCGACATACAAAAAATTACCGCCAGGTCTATTTCAATCCGCGGTAATTTTCATTTTCTGTTATTCAGATTTCATGATCAGTAGATTGTCACTGCCATAATTATATATACAAGAATAGATACCAGACAGTACATGGAGTTTGTTGTGGAAACATAAGCGCTTCCTTCTTCATCTTTCATAAAAGTCTGCATACTGAATGTGGCCGGTGCTGACATATAACTGATAATTGCAAGATTGACCAGCCGATCATCACCTACCAGATAATGTACAGCAACAAGAACTCCTGCGATCATCACTGCCTGAAGCAATACACGTAAGATGATCGTGGCAATGCATGGCTTTAATAATTTCGCATTCAGTTCCATGCTGTATCCCACTACCAGTAAAATAATGGCAGTCACAGATGTGGTGAGAATATTTTCCACACTCTGGTACACGCCTCCGAAAGGACTGTCTAAAACTGCAAGGATCACCTTCGATAATCCTGCAATAATTCCCAGGATACTTGCAATAAATGCCGGAGTCTTTAATGCACTGAAAAACAGTTTTTTTCACATCAATCTTCTCACCGTTTTCCACCTGTCCCAGCATTCCCATATATACACTGAATCCAAACAACAGTCCGGCAATATCCAGAACTGCAATACGGGAAAGATTTTCACTGCCACAGAGGCTTGTATATAACGGATAGGCCATAAGTCCCCCTTCATATACGCTTACCATAAACGGTAGATATTTCTGATAGGTTCCTTTCAGAAATGGCTTCAGCAAAAAGCCCAGACCAAAGGATACTACCAGCATTACAAACATGATCAAAATCAGGATTCCGGTTTCTTTATTATATTCCGCTGTTGCCAGAGCATGAAAAATAGCAACCGGAAGCATAACATTCGTTACAAGCACCTTCATGTTATTGATTCCGTCTCTGGTCAGAATCTTCCATTTTCTGCACAGCATACCGACCACGATCATAACCAGTACAGGCAGAACAATTTCTAATACATTCACTTTTTTACTCCTCCTAATATATAACTCAGCTTTGTTTATTGTAACTCAAAAAAATCATTTTTCGCCACCTATACTTTCTGTTGTATTTTCACTTTTTTTGCAGTTATAATTTTATGTGAATTTACGAAAAAAAATGGAGAACTCAAATGAATACTTTCAGCATTCTGACTGCTCAGATCGGAATGTTCGTGATCTACATGCTTGCAGGCGTGATCCTGATCCGCACACGGGTTATGAACAGAGAAAATCTTGAAGTCATTTCAAAATTTGTAATAAAACTGGCGCTTCCTGTAATGATTTTTATCAATACTGTAAACGGAGTGGAACGTAAAACTCTTTTTCATTCACTGAGCATTTTTCTGATTGCGGGAATTATGTATATATGTCTGTTTTTACTCAGCTACATATCTGGTATTTTTTTTACATCTGCATGGTAACCACAGGCAGCTTTACAGTGCCATGAGCGTATTCGGAAATGTGGGATTTATGGGTATTCCCATAGTAACCAGTATTTATCCGGAAAACGGTATGCTCTACATCTGTGTATTTACCATTATTGATCAGCTCATGCTGTGGACAGCAGGTGTACGCCTTACTTCAGGTACAGACAGTCAAAAAAACCGTTTTGATTTCCGGAAGCTGATCAATCCTGTTACTGTTTCCATCTTTCTTGCTGTGATCTGTGTGCTGACAGGAATCCGGCTTCCTGAAGTTCTGAACAATTCCCTTCAGAAAATCGGCCAGACCGCCACACCTCTCGCAATGATCTATCTTGGCGGTGTTTTCGCCTGTATCGATGTACTGAAAAATATCCGGAGACTGGATTATTATGGAATTGTCATCCTAAAAATGCTTTTGTTTCCGCTTTTCTTCTATGTATTACTTGGATATCTTCCGGTTTCTTCAGAAATCCGCACTACCATGGCTCTGACTTCTGCAATGCCAGTTATGTCCTCTATGGTAATGATGGCAAATGCCTACGGATCAGATGGCGATTATGCAATGGGTGGAATTCTTGTTACAACTATCTGTTCTGTTTTTACACTTCCATTTATTTACTGGATTTTTCATTTTATCGGATGATTTAAATATAATACTTTTTTATAAATATTTATAAATTTCATTTATAAAAAAGTGTGGTATACCAACTCTACGACAGCGCTTTCCGCATTCTGGATATCCGCAACAATCTTCTGGAGAATTTCACCGGTTCCAGAAAGCAGATCATTGATCTGGCAGCCTCCACCATTCCTTCTTCTTATCTCCTTCCTGAACTTCTCGCAGGTTTTGGCAGAATGTATCCTGATGTATATTTCCATTCCTGGCAGACAGACAGTTCCGGCGCTATTAACCGTGTACTGGATGGGACCGTAGACCTGGCTTTGACAGGACAGAATACAGGAGACGACAGCTGTGTATTTATTCCCTTCTGTCAGGATAATATGGTGATTGCTATCCCTGTGAATGATCATTATTTAAACTTAAAACAAAAAGAACAACCTGTTGTTTTTCAGGACTTTATCAAGGATCCTGTTATCATCAGGGAAAAAGGCTCCGGAACCAAAAAGGAAATGGATATTTTTCTGGAAAATGCCGGTATTGAACCTTCCAGTCTGAATGTAGTAGCCCGCATGAATGACCTGCAAAAAACAAAGCAGATTCTTCTGTTTCCATTAGAAGAATCTGCTCACAAACGCAGTTTTTATATTGTTTACAGTAAAAACAGAATTCTGAAATCCCATGTACGCCAGTTCATTCACTATGTAAAAGAATACTATCAGACAGTCTGATTAATATTCTGATATTTTTTTTGGCATCCAATTTCCCTTCCATGCATAGATAAGCATGAGTACCATTCCTACAGCCCATGAAACAGGATACAGTACATATATAATATCAATGCTGGTGAAATGTGGAACCACAAACTGAATCCACAGAATACGGAACAGGCATAATGCAAGCAGCATCACTACCATGGGAGGTACCGTCTTTCCTGTTCCGCGAATGGTTCCTGCCAGGGAATGCATAATTCCCAGAAGGAAATAGAACGGGCAGAAATATTTCATTGCCTGTGCCCCATAATAGATTACTTCTTTATCACTGCTGAAAATCCCTATGATCGGTCTGGAAAAGGTCAGCAGGAGAATTCCTGTCACGATCGTATAAAGCACGCTCATTCCAAGAGTTACTCTCAATCCTTTCCTGATTCTGTCTGTTTTTCCCGCACCATAGTTCTGACCGGTAAAAGTCGTTGCTGCCATACTAAAACTCATTACCGGCAGAATGTTAAACCCATCTACTTTCAGGTATGCACCAAAACCCGCCATTGCACTGGCTCCGAATCCATTGACACCAGATTGTACCAGTACATTTGAAAAGGAGATTACCGTGTTTTGAATTGCAGTCGGCAGACCTACCTGGATAATCCGTCCTGCCATTGTTCTATCAATGGAAAGTTTCTTCGGATTTATGCGGTAAATATCCGGAACTCTCATCAAAAACCATAATGCAAAAATGCAGGAAAGTACCTGGCTGATATCTGTTGCAATTGCAGCACCCTCGACTCCCATGTGCATTCCGCCGATAAGCCATAAATCCAGAAAAATATTGGAAAACGAAGCTACTGCCAGATACATCAGCGAACGTCTGGAGTTACCTACTGCATTCAGGATCCCCGCTGCCATATTATAGATGACATTAAAAACCAGTCCATAAGAATAAATTCTCAAATACAGAACTGACTGATTCATTACTTCTTCCGGAGTTCTCATCCACCTGAGAATTGCAGGTGAAAATACAATTCCAGCGATAGTAAGAACAATTCCCAGAATAAGCGCAAGCATCAAGGCTGTATGTGCAGAACGCTGAACGCCATTCTCATCTCCTGCTCCATAAAACTGGGATACAATAACTCCCGCACCTGCAGATGCCCCCATACTGAATGCAATCAGCAGACAAATCAGCGACGTACTGGAACCAACTGCAGCCAGTGCATTGCTGCCCACAAAATTTCCTACAATAATTGAGTCCACTGTATTGTACATCTGTTGGAGCAGATTTCCCAGTATCAATGGAATAGAAAACAGAAGGATCTGTCTCCAGATGGTCCCTTCTGTCATGGTACTGATCGATTTTAACTTCACACTCTTACTCTTTTCATATGCTGCCACTCTCATTCCCCCATTCATATATTATTGCTGTTCACAACGCGTCCGGCAGCACCCTTCGGCATTCCTATTATAAAATATTTTATATAAAAATCAAGCCGCCACTATTTATAGCATTGCATTTCCTGTCAGTTTACTGTACAATACTTTTATATTGTAAAGTACGAAACAGGAGGTAATTTATTATGGCTTTTGATATCACACCTTATGTAGATATGTCCCCAAAGAAAGTTCGTGAACTGATCCGCAAGGGAGTTATTGATTTCCCCACTGCAGGAATGTGCCGTGGCTATGCGCAGGCAAATCTGGTAATTCTGCCACCGGAATATGCTGCAGATTTTGAAGAATTTGCACACAAGAATCCATTTCCGTGTCCAATTCTCGAGATTATCAAAGGAACTCCTGAAACTCATGACATGGGTGAGGGCGGAAATATCTGCACGGATATCCCGAAATACCGGATTTATGAAAACGGTGTATTTACAAAAGAAATTACTGACGCTTCCGAGTATTGGAAAGAGGGATATGTTGGATTTCTTATCGGCTGTTCTTTCTCGTTTGAAGAAGCACTGATTAGAGAAGGGATTGAAATCCGTCATATCGCCCAGGGACGAAATGTACCGATGTTCAAAACTAACATTCAGACAGTTCCTGTTGGTCCATTTTCCGGTCCTATGGTCTGCTCCATGCGCCCGATGACACCGGAAAACGCAAAAAAAGCTTATGACATTACTTTCAAAATGCCGAATGTTCATGGTGCCCCTGTACATATGGGAGATCCGAAAGAGGTCGGTGTTGATGACGTTATGAAACCTGATTACGGTGAAGCAGTGGATATTTACAAAGGGGAAATTCCTGTGTTCTGGCCATGCGGCGTAACTCCGCAGGCAGCAATTGAGAATGCCAAACCGCCAATCGTTATCACTCATGCTCCCGGACATATGTTCATTACAGATATTCCAAATGCAGAGTTAAACGACTATCTGGAAGCAAAAAAGAAATAATCAGAAAGCAGCAGAAACCATGGAATTTACATTTCCCAACTATTATAAAGAATTTTCTTGCATTGCCGGGTCCTGTCCGGATACCTGCTGTGCAGGATGGCAGATTGTTATTGACAATAAAACCCTGAAGAGATATCAGCATTTCAAAGGTCCTTTTCACAATCGACTGCACAACGATATCGACTGGAAGGAACATGTCTTCCGCCAGTACAACCGACGGTGTGCATTTCTGAACGAAGAAAATCTGTGTGATATTTACACAGAAGCAGGTCCGAAAATGCTTTGCGACACCTGCAGAAATTATCCACGACACATTGAAGAATTTGAGGGCCTGCGTGAGATTTCTTTGTCTCTTTCCTGCCCGGAAGCAGCAAGAATTCTGCTGTCTCAGAAAGAAAAAGTTCATTTTGTTACCATCGAAAAGGAAGCCGCTGAAGAAACCTATGATGATTTTGATTACTTTTTATTTACTGCACTGATGAATACCAGAGATCTTCTGATAAAAATCATCCAGAACAGAAATGTCCCCATACGGAAACGCCTGTGGAAAGTACTTGCCATCACACATGATTTTCAGCTGTGTTTAAATAAAACGAACTTTTTAAATGGGAAGAGATTCGGAAACGTCATGAAGATTCCGGATTCGGAAAAACATTTTGTGATAAAGTTCATTCCAGAATGAATACTTCTGACACATCAAAGGATCTATTTAAAAACATGTGGAAAACTATTGTTCCGGAAATGGAAGTTCTTCGTCCCGGATGGAAAGAATTTCTGAAGGAACGTCTTGATTCCTTATATATTTCTTCAGGAGAAAACGATTATATATATCAGAAAAGCGAATTTGATTTCTACTGTCCGGACTGGCATATTCAGGAAGAACAGCTTCTGGTTTACTGGATTTATACTTATTTCTGTGGTACAGTCTATGACGATGAAATCTTTACCAAGGTTAAAATGGCTGTCGTCTGTACTTTGTTTATCCATGAGCTTGATGTCGGAACATATCTGAAAAACGAACATCATTTTAACCTGAATGATCAGATTCAGATCTGTTATCAGTTCTCCAGAGAGCTTGAGCATTCGGATCTTAATCTGAATAAATTTCAAGAACTGATGTCTGAAAATAATATTTCTCCTTTGAAAATCTGTTAAAGATATGCTGAATGACAAAAACTTGCTGCTCATTTCTTATTCTTTTTACAATTGCATTATTTGATATAAAAAACTTGTATTCTTTCGGATTTGGTAATCATCGCCTTCTATAAATTGCATTCACCCCAAATTGCGTATATTCTCCTGCTCGATATCCCCATCTGCACATACCCAGTTCCAGTCCATGTTCTGACTGTCCAATGACCGGTGCGACATCGGTCGGACGGATATCTCCTTGTGTCAGCCGGATCCTCCCATCTATGTTCTGTACCACTCTGGAAATCTCCTCCATCATATCGAGATCTATATAATATCTGCTGCACATATTCTCTCCTATTTTAGAATCTTTCTTATCTGCATATCCTTAGCTTCCGGATAAAGCTGCTTCATATAATCAACAATTTTTCCCCAGGATGTCCGCGGATCTTCCTTATAACAGGAAGTAACATGGTCATATCCATAAATGTGTTCCGGAGAAGAATACACAGCCACATCCCAGCCGTACTCCACACCTTTTTGATTGATCCTTTTCCCGAAAGTCGCAGTTACACAGATATGTCTGCATCATAAGGCTGGTAATGGCTCCGTCAAATCCCTTTTCGCCATCTTTTCCAAATCCAGCCAATTTTTTCCAATTCGTAGGAGTAGATTTCTGCATCATTTTACCATAAAATGATCCATAATATTCTTATGTTTGATCGGTGCTTTTTGCATCCTCAAATCAGAGCATCAAAATTCCATAGCCGTCCCTGCGATAGTTGG
>ENA-OQES01000988-OQES01000988.1-human-gut-metagenome-genome-assembly--contig:-NODE-988-length-11315-cov-2.494280_pt1 | contig 11315 bp, 10 predicted proteins | sample MGYA00242798_ERZ504641 | MGnify/ENA primary metagenome ERZ504641 (study PRJEB26092, sample SAMD00036327) | human gut metagenome | host: Homo sapiens | study: EMG produced TPA metagenomics assembly of... | reverse complement strand
AAAAACGCACGGATTGATTACCGAACGTCTGGTACAAGATTCTATCTACCGTAACATACAGATGGACCAGATGGAGGACAATTTACAGAACATGAGAAAGAATGTACTGCTGATTCGTGAAAGAAAAGAAAAACTGGAAGTCCGCGCTACAATCGATGGAGAACTTGGACTGTTGGATGCAGAGTTGGGACAGAATATCACTGCCGGACAAATGGTCGGGCAGATAAACGACCTTTCGGACTTCAAGATAGAAGCCATGATAGACGAACATTATATCGACCGTGTGACCAACGGACTGCCGGCTACGTTCGAACGTCAGGAAACCACATTCAGCCTGAAAGTTCGCAAAGTATATCCCGAAGTACGTGAAGGACGATTCCGTACCGACTTTTGTATTCGAAGGGAAAACGACCCTGACAATATCCGGAGCGGACAAACTTACTACATCGATTTACAATTGGGGGAACCAACCGAAAGCGTACTTATTCCAAAAGGAACATTTTTTCCAAGTAACTGGAGGTAACTGGAATTTTCGTAGTCGACAAAGAAGGGAAGAAAGCTTATCGCCGTCAGATACGTATCGGACGACAAAACCCACAATATTACGAAGTACTGGAGGGACTGGAAAAAAGGAGAGCGTGTCATTGTATCCGGATACGAAAGTTATAAAGACAATGAAGTGCTTATTTTAAAATAATAAATACCTAAGATGAAAACACTTATCCGCAACTTTTCGCATACGTTCAGACGCTTCTTTACCGCAAGCATACTGAACTTGGTAGGACTGAGTATCGCTTTTACAGGCTGCTTTGTCATTCTGACTCAGGTTGATTACGACTATAATTACAACAAATGCTTTCCAGCCCACGAGCGTATCTACCGGGTAGAAGTGAATCGAGGTGGAGAATACGACTGGCAATTCTGGCTGGCCCGTCCATTGTGTGAACTAATAGGGACTGCATCTCCTCATATACAAGCTATTTCGGTTACCTCTTTATTAAGCTATACTAATGATTTTGAAATATATGAGCACATCTATTCAGAGCCTTGGCTTACCGGATTTGGTGACTATTTAGAGGTCTTCCAACCTACCATGATATGCGGTACGACAGCTTCGCTTAACGAACCCGGCCAAGTCCTGATTCCTGCATCTATGGCTCGTCGTTTTTTTCGGTACTACAGAAGTCCTTGGAAAAAGGCATTTACGTAGACCGCAAATCACTCAACCAACCGTTAGTGATAGGGGGTGTTTATCAGGATATGCCGGAGAATTCCCAACTAGGAAACTGTATCTTCTCCTCCTATTCTCCGGAGTTAAATAAAGATTCTTGGAGAAACTGGAGTTATACCCTATACATTCGACTGGACAATCCTGCTTCATTGACCGATGTACAACAATCAATCATCGAAAATTGTAAGCAGAAGATGCCGAAAGACTGGATTAGCGGAACTGAAGATTGGGAGAATTTCATTCATTTTACGCCGCTGGACGAAGTACACTATTCAACAATAGATGACAAGGCTGCTACCAGCAAGGCCGCAGTATATCTGTTGCTGTGTGTATCAATACTAATTTTACTGACAGCAGCAGTCAACTACATGAATTTCTCACTGGCAGAAACTCCCATGCGATTGCGTTCCATCAATACTCAAAAGGTGTTAGGAGCTTCCACTTACTCTTTACGGGGGTATTTATTGCTGGAATCTGTATTAGTTTGTATGTGTGGATTCCTGCTTTCATTACTCTGGCTCTATCTGTTGCAAGATACATTCCTGAATACCTTGGTGTCATCCGATCTTTCTTTAATGAGACATCCTGTTCTACTGCTTACATTAAGCGGAATCGCCGTTTGCATGGGTTTACTTGCCGGAGCTTACCCTTCTTATTACGTCACTTCTTTCCAACCGGCATTAGTATTGAAAGGCTCATTCGGTCTTTCTCCCAAAGGTAAGCTACTGCGTACATTATTAGTTTGCTTCCAGTTCTTTGTTTCTTTCATGCTGATTATTTCTGTAGGCATTATGTATCTACAAAGTCATTATATACAGAACAGTGATTATGGTTACGACAAGAGTGTAGTTCTGGTGGGTCAGATCCCTAACGAACTGCTCAATCGAAGGGAGGCGATCGTCAGTGAGTTGTCCGGAGTATCGGGCATAGAAGGTATCTCTATTTCCCAGTTCGTACTGAACTCGTCCGATGACTACATGTCGTGGGGCAGAGGAAATAGGGAGCGTTTTATCAATACGGTCTGTTTCCCGGTAGATTATCGTTACTTATCCGTGCTTGGGATCAAGATTACTGAAGGCCGTGACTTCAAGCCGAGCGACGGGGATGTGTATATCTTCAACGAAGCAGCTCGGAAAAAATATCCCTGGATGAAAGTAGGTGAACTAGCAGCTCCCGAAGATTATCCGGTAGTGGGATTCTGTGAGAACATTCGCTTCAGCAGCTTCCGAAACAATGATGAAGAAATACCAATGGCTTTCTTTATTTACGGAAAGGATTATGCAGACTGGGATGCCAACAGCATCTTGAACATCCGGGTAGCTCCGGGAGTAGACAAGGTAGACATGCTCCACCGCTTAGCAAAAACAACTGAAAAGCTTGCACCGGACCACGACTTCAAGTTCCGTTTCATGGATCAAGTGATTGACCAGAATTACCATCTAGAATTGCTCTTCACCAGCCAGATTCTGCTATTCTCCCTGATTGCCATCGCGCTCAGCATGATTGGTGTGTTCGGGCTTACCTTATTTGAGAGTGAATACCGCCGCAAGGAAATCGGTATCCGGAAAAATCATGGGAAGTTCCACCAGCAAAAATTCCTCTATATGTTTACCAAACGTTATCTCGTCATGCTGGTCGTCTGCTTCGCATTGGCAGCTCCCTTCGGCTGGTGGATTGGACATGACTGGCTGGAAAGTTTTTCCGACAAAACTCCTATCCGTGCTTGGATATTCGTTATCTCCTTCCTGCTGGTCAGTCTCATTACGATACTGACAGTGACCTTCGAGTGCTGGAAAAATTGCCCAATGAAAATCCGGTAAACAGTATCAAAACCGAATAACAATAAATCAGTTCAGGGCATTTCTTTCTCGAAAATGCCCTGAACTGATTCACTCTTATTTTATTTCTATAGCCCCAATAAAACTGTTTATATGTTCACACGAATATGATTTGCAGATATATCGCAAAGTTGCTTCACAAACTTCTGCTTATCTTTCGGAGATAGTACAACGCAATTCTTACCATACGTTATCTCGATTCTGTCTAAGGATGCCGCTGGAGCTGATAGAAACGTATGGGTATTGACAATCTCTGTTATCTCGTCAATATTAATGCGCTCGCTATCAAAAAAAGGAATAATCAACACGCAAAGTCTTTCCTTCTATCGTGTATTTTATACTGAAGAGAAGTGCCAATGTAAGCACAAGCATAAACAAAACAACACTGAATTTCACTGCTGAAAACTCGTACCAAACAATAAATAACGGTATGCCCCAAGCTGCCAGAATCAATACCAGCAACCAGATATCTATTTTTGACCTATATACTTGTTTCATAGTTTATCGGTTATCATTTAACGTGAATATAAGAGCATGTAGAACCTACCGGAAAGAAAGACACGGCAATTAGGATATAAAATTTATAGTGCTAAATTACCACTTTTTCCTCAGAGTCTAAAGTTACAGAGATTTATTGTACAGCCGATGATTTCTGTAAGGAATTTACGTTACGACCGGGAAATATATGATTGCAAACAAGAATCCAGACACCGCTTCTTCTGCAACTTTGTTGTCAACTCCTCATCACCTATCGCAACATACGGTTTCGCAGCCGCAAGTAAACACCTTATCATCAACAGATTAAAATAGAGAAATGTATAATTACCGGCATCCCATAAAAGCCTTGCAGACACACAAAAAATCAAGCTCCTGAATATCCTCTATTTTTTTGGTACAAAAAAGTAAAAAAAGCATCGAGAATGTTTCCTGAACATATCAGCATGTTTTTCCTAAAAGATGCTGATATTTTATTTCACCTATGTCCGCTTCCAGTAAATACGTTGCAACTTCCTCTTCGGCATCAGGAAAAAATTCGTTTGCCTTTTGGTTATTCCGTGAAAAAGACTAACTTTGTTATTCAATAAATCTCTAAAAACATCACACAATGAAAGAGTTTTTGAAATACACCTTCGCCACCGTCTGCGGCCTGATTCTGACGGGAGTAGTCTTCACAATATTAGGTATTATCAGTCTTGCCGGAATGGTTGCTTCAACTTCCGGAACAGAAACTATAGTGAAAGACCGTTCGGTATTCGTGCTCGAACTGAAAGGTAGTGTAATGGAACGCTACCAGGAAAATCCAATCATGCAATTTTTAGGGGAAGACTATGCAACTTACGGGCTGGATGACATTCTGACCTCTATCCGCAAAGCTAAAGAAAATGACAAAATAAAAGGTATCTATATCGATGCAGGTGCTTTCGCCTGTCAGACAGCTTCCATGCAGGCTATACGACGTGCATTGGTCGATTTTTAAAGAAAGCGGGAAGTTTATCGTCGCTTATGCCGGAGCATATTCACAAGGTACTACTATATTGCAAGTGTTGCCGATAAGGTAATAGCCAATCCTTCGGGAAGTATAGGCTGGCACGGACTATCTGCACAGACCATGTTCCTGAAAGGTCTGCTCGACAAAGTCGGAGTGGAAATGCAGGTATTTCGTGTAGGAACATACAAATCGGCAGTAGAACCATATATCGCTACTGAAATGAGTCCGGCAAACCGTGAACAGACACAAGCATTCATCGGCTCTATCTGGCAGCAGATTCTGAATGAGGTTTCCGAATCAAGAAAGATTTCTGTTGACTCTCTGAATGCTCTTGCCGGCCGTAACATGGATCTCCAGCCGGCAGAACTTTATCTCAACACCGGTCTGGCAGATACACTGATGTACAAAGATGAAGTACTGGCCTACCTGAAACAGCTGACCGACTGTAAGGAAGATGAAAAACTGAATACACTTTCGCTTGAGGACATGGTAAACGTAAAACGAAACGTACCGAAAGATAAAAGTGGAAACGTCATTGCCGTATATTATGCTTATGGTGAAATAGACGGTGATGAATCTGCTGACGGAGAAGGTATCAACTCCGAAAAAGTCATAAAGGATTTGCGTAAGTTACGCGAAGATGAAAGCGTGAAGGCAGTTGTGCTGCGTGTTAACTCTCCGGGAGGAAGTGCCTACGGTTCAGAACAGATCTGGCGTGAAGTTTCACTGCTGAAACAGGAAAAACCCGTTATCGTTTCTATGGGTGACTATGCCGCTTCGGGCGGTTACTATATATCCTGCGCTGCCGACTGGATTGTAGCCGAACCGACAACCCTGACAGGTTCTATCGGAATTTTCGGTCTAGTTCCGAATGCAGAAGGACTCCTGAAAGATAAGCTGGGGCTGAATTTCGATGTTGTAAAAACAAACGAACTGGCAGACTTGGGAGATTTGACTCGTCCGTTCAATGAAGAAGAAAAGGCTCTGATGCAAGGTATGGTCAATAAAGGATATGAACTCTTTACCAAACGTTGTGCCGACGGCAGAAAAATGAATATCGAAGATATCAAAAAGATAGCTGAAGGACGTGTGTGGACCGGAGAAATGGCCAAAGACCTGAAACTGGTAGACGAGCTGGGTGGACTGGATGAAGCTGTTGAAGTTGCAGCCTCACATGCTAAAATAGAACGTTATACGCTGGTAAGCTATCCGGAAAAAGAAGATTTCCTGACTTCACTGCTTAATACCCGGCCAAGCCGTTATATCAGCAGCCGTATGCAGGAAAATTTCGGTGAATATTACAACGGACTCCGTTTGTAAAAAACCTCAAGGATGCCGACCGCCTGCAGGCGCGCATGCCGTTTGATGTGGTTATCAAATAAAGCATCGGCTGCCGATGAAACTTGAAAGAAAAATAAAGATTTACCACGGACTGTTGCCATTAGCATGCCTCTACCGTCTGGGAGTAAGTATACGCAACTGGATGTTTGACAGAGGCATACTTCATTCACAGTCATTTCCGCTACCCGTTATCTGCGTAGGTAATATCAGCGTGGGAGGAACCGGAAAGACTCCACACACAGAATACCTCATCCGGTTGTTACAGAATGAATTTCAGGTAGCTGTACTCAGCCGTGGATATAAACGTAAATCGAAAGGTTTCGTTCTGGCTACTCCCGAAACAGATGCCGACCAGATTGGCGATGAGCCTTATCAGATGGCGCACAAGTTTCCAGATATCCATGTGGCTGTAGACCGAGACCGCTGTCACGGCATTAATCAGCTAACAGATGGACATACAGCTCCCGGCATAAAGGTTATTGTTCTGGACGATGCTTTCCAGCATCGCTACGTGAAGGCAGGACTGACCATTCTGCTTATAGATTATAACCGTCCGATACATCTTGACCGGATGTTACCAGCCGGACGACTGCGGGAGCCGGAAAGTGGAAAAAAGCGTGCCGACATCATCATCGTAAGTAAGTGTCCGGCACAAATGAGCGAAGCAGAGCAACAGGCGTTGCGATATGATATAGCACCCCTCCCCTGTCAGCAACTTTATTTTACAACGCTGGCATACGGAAAACTACAGCCTCTCTTCTCGGAAGAACCGGAAAAGAAGCTTGAAGAAATCCGAAACGATGACCATATCCTGCTGGTTACAGGTATAGCCTCACCGGCAGCCATCATCAGTAAACTGTCGGCTTATACGCAGTTTGTTACTCCGTCGACTTTTCCTGACCATCACGATTTTGATGCAACGGACATGAAACGGATAGAAGAAGCGTTCAGGAAAACTACCTGAGGGTAAACGTTTCATCATCACAACCGAAAAGGATGCGGCACGACTCATCGCTCATCCGCTACTGAGTGAAACGATGAAACCTTATATATATGTATTGCCGGTAGAGGTAGAATTTCTGAATAAAGAAGAACATTTATTTAACCAAAATATTATCGAGTATGTTAGAAAAAAGTTCAAGAAACAGCAGCTTTTCTAAAAGCTAGAATGCACACTCATCCCGAGACAGCCATCATTTTAGGTACAGGTCTGGGCAGTTTGGTACACGAAATTTACCGATAAATATGAAATAAACTATTCCGAAATCCCCAACTTTCCGGTATCGACCGTAGAAGGCCATAGCGGTAAGCTGATTTTCGGTAAACTGGGCAACAAGGATATTATGGCCATGCAAGGTCGCTTCCACTTTTACGAAGGCTATTCAATGAAGGAAGTTACTTTCCCTGTACGTGTCATGCGCGAATTGGGTATCAAGACTTTGTTCGTTTCGAATGCAGCAGGAGGAACAAACCCGAATTTTGAAATCGGTGACCTGATGATTATCACTGACCATATCAACTTCTTCCCTGAACATCCGTTGCGTGGCAAGAACATCGAATACGGCCCCCGCTTCCCGGATATGAGTGAGGCTTACTCAAAAGAATTGATCGCAAAAGCTCTCGAAATTGCCGAAGAAAAAGGAATTAAGGTACAGCAGGGAGTATATATCGGGACACAGGGACCAACTTTCGAAACTCCGTCGGAATATAAGATGTTCCACATTCTGGGAGCCGATGCAGTAGGTATGTCTACTGTGCCTGAAGTTATCGTAGCCAACCATTGCGATATTAAGGTGTTCGGCGTTTCAGTTATCACTGACTTGGGAGTGGAAGGCAAAATTGTCGAAGTATCACACGAAGAGGTACAGAAGGCTGCCGATGAAGCACAGCCGCGCATGACTACCATCATGAGAGAACTTATTAACAGAGCGTAAAAAAACTATGCACGAAGGAAATAGAACTGAAATATCAACTCTCGGTGAGTTCGGGCTGATAAAGCATCTCACCACAGATATCAAACTACAGAATGAAGAAAGCAAGTACGGAATAGGTGACGATGCTGCCGTACTTGACTTTGCAGGAAAGCAGGTGCTGGTTACAACTGACTTGCTGATGGAAGGTGTTCATTTTGATCTGGTCTATACTCCCCTGAAGCATTTGGGATATAAATCAGCAATGGTAAACTTCTCGGATATCTATGCAATGAACGGTACACCTAAGCAGATTACCGTATCTCTGGCTGTATCGAAGCGTTTTTGCATAGAAGATCTGGAGGATTTTTACGATGGACTGAAACTGGCTTGCCAGCTACATCACGTAGATATCGTAGGCGGTGATACTACTTCTTCTGTAACGGGTCTTGCAATCTCCATTACCTGTATCGGTAAAGCTGACAAAGATAAGGTGGCTTATCGTAATGGAGCCAAAGATACAGATTTGATTTGCGTAAGCGGAGATTTGGGAGCAGCTTATATGGGACTTCAGCTGATGGAACGTGAGAAAGCTGTTTTTCAGGGAGAAAAAGACGTCCAACCTGACTTTGCCGGCAAAGAATATCTGTTGGAACGCTTCTTAAAGCCAGAAGCACGCCGCGACATCATCGAACGACTGGCTGAAGCAGGCATCCGTCCAACAGCAATGATGGATATATCCGACGGTCTCTCTTCTGAACTGATGCATATCTGTTCGCAAAGTCAGACAGGCTGCCGTGTGTACGAAGACCGTATTCCTATCGACTATCAGACCGCAGTCATGGCAGAAGAATTTAATATGAATCTGACAACTTGCGCCCTGAATGGAGGTGAGGACTATGAACTGCTGTTCACTGTACCTCTGACCGTCACGAAAAAGTCTCACAAATAGAAGGAGTAAAAGTTATCGGACATATCACAAAATCGGAGTTAGGTTGTGCCCTGGTTACTCGCGACGGCAACGAACTTGAATTAAAGGCTCAAGGATGGAATCCACTTAAAGGTGAATAATAACAGCCTACATACAGTTAAAATCCCACTATTACTCATAAAATAGTGGGACTTTTTCATGAGAATCCGCCCTATTTTAAAATTTTTCTCATAATTTTTTTTCGAGAAATAGTTTGCAGTTTCAAAAACTTTGCTTACCTTTGCAACCGCAAACGAGAAAAATTGGTGCCATAGCTCAGTTGGTAGAGCAAAGGACTGAAAATCCTTGTGTCCCCGGTTCGATTCCTGGTGGCACCACCTGCAAAACTCCGAAATGCTTCATTATCAAGCGTTTCGGAGTTTTTCGTTTTAGCAGATAGTTACCTATAAGGCAATCATCTGAAACTGTTTAAATCGCCTTGATTAAATACCATTAAAGACTTCCTTTTAATCTTCAAACTGATTAAAGCGCCAATAAAAAAGACCTGTCACTCACGCCCTTCTTATTCGTAGAACATTCTTTTCCCTCTCGTTCAGAAAGCATCATAGAAGCACAATCCCGTAAATTAGGCACACTACCTTGAACGTGCATCATAAACAAAGAAAACACAATAACCCCAATGACACGATGACACTTTGACCTTATTGAACTTTTTGACCTTTTACCCATTTTTCCACATTATAAACCATCATACCTATAACCGAAGAACCGAGAGCTATATACAACCTTATATTTATAACCGTCAGCCCATAGAACACCGAACCCATATACAAGGCTATCTAGATGAGCAAAGATACCAACAACAAGAGCAACAAGTATCTTGGTCGTCAGATTGATTGATTTTCAGTTGCTTCAATTCATTTATCCCTCAAACAGTGCTATCTAAGGCTATTAAACGCTAATACTTAAGTTATTTATTCTGTGTTTCTTATGTATTAAATACCCATACAACTCAAACACAATCAAACATTAGTTAATTCACATTACTTTATACACTTTTTCATCAGGTAAACAGGTAAAATACACCACAACAAAACACTACTTTTGTATTCTGGACCTATGTAACAAAAATCCACTGCTTTCCAATATATACTAAGTTTAGGTTATATCTTAGATGACATAACCTCTTAACACAACCGCTTCCAAGAACAATATCTATACCTACGGCAAGACTGATGGCAAGAAGTTCCAGCTGGCTGAAGTGAATCTATGCCTCTGTTTTGAAACGCATCCGGTATGCCGGTAGTGAGACGGACACTTTTTGGGCTGATTACAAGCAAAATATTCCACTCTACAGCAGGTAATTAAGGATAATTATGCTATCTTTGGATAAGATAGAATGCGGTTCTGCGATTACAACATAAATATGACAACAATGGGAAAAGAAGCAAGTCTAAATGAACTTAGGATTTCTAATGAGGAATATGAGGCTCTAACGAAGTGCCAGCCTGAAGTAAGATATCAGTATACGCTTAAAAGAATCGCTGATACTGAAACAATGTGGTCAATAGTTGGAGATAAAAACTCCTTTGCGATTCAGCCTTTTGGAAAAGAACGACTACTTCCGATATGGTCTTCCAAAGAATATGCTCAAGCATTTTGTATGAAAGAGAATGCAGATTGCGTAAGTATTGCTATAACTCTTGATTCTTTTGAAGAATCTGTAATAGATTATATTTGTAAGGAAGAACTTCTTCTTAATGTTTTTCCGACAGCACAAGAGCCCGTTGGCAAAATCGTAGGATTGAATACATTTGCAGAAGATTTAAGTGAATTTTTAGACGACTACAAGTAGTATAGCATCCTGCTGACATACCTTAAAGATAAGCTAACTATCCGATAAAGACGATAGTTGACTTATTTTATAGGCAGTAGCAACTTAAAACTATCATTTATTACGCAAAATAATGAAAAAGTGGATAATAATAACCGGCTTGATAGTTTTGTCTGTGATAAGCTATTTGTTTATTGATAGCCGAATCATTGATTATACAGATGGTATCCCTGTGAAGTACATAGAACTTCGCAAAGAGGTACAAGATAGCCTTGTATGGCGGAGAAAACATGATGGATGTGTTTCGATAGAGGATACTGTAATCGTAAGATACAAGCCTGTGATTTGTTTTGATTCGGATTATACGATGTTATATTTTCGATGTTGGACCATGGACTTTTGCTCATTTCCTGAAGCGTAACAGCGATGGAAAATATGAAATTTAAGGATATACAATATCCCAAGCCTATAGTCACCATTGGAGATACGCTTTATGTTCCATCCGAATATAATATCAACTCCGGTGACAGAGTAGATGACAATGCGGTTTTTTAACCGACATATTCTATAACAAATTAATCTATATAATGTCTATTGTTTCTCTTTCTTTCTCATATATTCTTGCTTACCTATAAAATTCTGATTTCCTATTGCCCCTCCAGCATAGTTAAACACCACGTAAGGCGTATAAAGAATAGAAGCGTCGGATTCATTGATTTCTCTCTGTTCATCAAGAGACAG
>ENA-OQES01000986-OQES01000986.1-human-gut-metagenome-genome-assembly--contig:-NODE-986-length-11319-cov-2.464796_pt1 | contig 11319 bp, 12 predicted proteins | sample MGYA00242798_ERZ504641 | MGnify/ENA primary metagenome ERZ504641 (study PRJEB26092, sample SAMD00036327) | human gut metagenome | host: Homo sapiens | study: EMG produced TPA metagenomics assembly of... | reverse complement strand
TGAGTTTGCGCTATCCTCCTCGTTTCACGCAGGTCTCTACGGCAGAAGAAACCTGGGAACAGTTGCGCAACACCATGTTCGACCTGGTTATCTGTATGCCCGGATCGGACAATAGTGATACGTTCGACATTGCTCGTCAGATAAAGGAAAAATTATCCTCATATACCATTAGTTGTTCTGACACCTTTCTCTCATGGTATTAAAGAACGAATGGAGCATGAAGACCTGAGTATTTTCGAGTACGTGTTCTGTTGGTTGGGAAATACAGATTTGCTGGTATCTATCATAAAGTTGATAGAAGACAAGATGAATCTGGAACACGATATAAAAGAGGTGGGTGTACAGATGATATTACTTGTAGAAGATTCCATCCGTTTTTATTCGTCTGTACTACCTAATCTGTATAAGTTCGTGCTTCGCCAAAGTCAAGAGTTTGCCACCGAAGCATTGAATGAGCACCAGCGTACGTTGCGTATGCGCGGGCGTCCTAAAATAGTACTGGCCCGCTCTTACGAAGAGGCGATGGACTTATACAATAAATACCAGAATAATACGTTGGGTATCATATCGGATGCCCGTTATCCGCGTGAGGATAAAATTGATCCGCATGCAGGTATTCGTTTTCTTACCGAAGTTAGAAGTCGTGATCCATTTATTCCATTGATTCTTCAATCGGCAGAAGTCAGCAACAAAGAGTTTGCCCTTAGTTGCGGTGCTCAGTTTATCGATAAGAACTCGAAGAAAATGAATATCGACCTGCGCGAAGCTGTTTCCGAAAATTTTGGTTTTGGTGATTTCATTTTCCGCAATCCGAATACGATGGAGGAAGTGGTACGTGTGCATAATTTGAAGGAACTTCAAAATGCCATTTTCTCTATACCGGCCGAATCATTCCTTTATCACATCAGTCGTAATCATATATCGCGTTGGTTATATTCGCGTGCCATATTCCCCGTTGCAGAGTTCTTGAAACAAATAACCTGGGAGTCTTTGCAAGACATCGATGCTCATCGCCAGATTATATTCGAGGCGATTGTGAAGTATCGCAAAATGAAAAATCAGGGAGTTGTAGCTGTTTTCCAGCGTGACCGTTTTGACCGTTATTCTAACTTTGCCCGTATCGGTGACGGTTCGCTGGGAGGAAAGGGACGAGGACTTGCCTTTATTGATAATATGGTAAAGAGGCATGCCGAATTCGAAGAGTTTGAAAATGCTTCGGTTGTGATTCCCAAGACGGTGGTACTTTGTACAGATATATTCGATGAATTCATGGATATGAACCAGCTGTATCAGGTGGCACTGAGTGATGCTGATGATGAAACCATATTACGTGCATTTTTTAAGAGCCAAGTTGCCCGACAAACTGGTTGAAGACATTTTTCGCCTTCTTCGATGTTGTGAAGTCACCTATTGCTATCCGTTCGTCCAGCTTGCTAGAGGATTCTCATTATCAGCCATTTGCTGGGATTTATTCTACTTATATGATTCCTTACCTTACAGATAAATATGAGATGCTGCGCATGCTGAGTGATGCGATAAAAGGCGTTTATGCATCGGTTTACTACAAAGACAGTAAGTCATATATGCAAGCTACCAGCAACGTTATCGATCAGGAAAAGATGGCTGTTATTTTACAGGAAGTGGTAGGTACTCAATACGGTGACCGATTTTTATCCTTCTATTTCAGGAGTAGCACGTTCTATCAATTATTATCCGATTAACGATGAACTGGCAGAAGAGGGAACTGTAAGTCTTGCTCTGGGATTAGGAAAATATATTGTCGATGGAGGACTTACGTTGAGAGTTTGTCCTTACCATCCCGATAAAGTGCTCCAGACAAGTGAGATGGAAATGGCTTTGCGTGAAACTCAGACGCGCTTTTTATGCCCTCGAATTTGAAAATATCGGGGCAAAAGTTTTTCACTCGATGATGGTTTTAACCTGTTAAAGCTTCCTGTGAAGGAAGCCGAAAACGATGGCTCTTTGAATTATATAGCTTCAACATACGATCCGTATGATATGGTAATACGCGACGGAATCTATCCGGGTGGACGTAAAGTGATAACTTTTGCCAATATTCTTCAGCACGATGTCTTTCCATTGGCACGTATTCTTCAATTGGTTCAAAAATATGGACAGGGAGAAATGCGTCGTCCCGTAGAGATTGAGTTTGCCGTAAATCTGAATGCAGCAGAGAAGAAAGGAGTATTCTATTTGTTACAGATACGTCCGATGGTAGATATGAAAGCCGATTTGAATGAAGATTTGGATGCTATCCCCGAAGACCAGCTCCTGCTGAAGAGTGTAAAATTCTCTCGGACAAGGTATTATGGACGATATTCAAGACGTAATATATGTAAAGACCGAAGGATATTCCGCTTCCAATAATCAGCTGATTGCCTATGATATAGAGAAACTTAACAAACGTTTCCTGGATGAAGGAAAGCATTATATTCTTATTGGTCCGGGACGCTGGGGAAGTAGTGATACATGGCTGGGTATTCCGGTAAAATGGCCTAATATATCGGCTGCACGTGTCATTGTAGAGGCTGGACTCACCAATTATCGTGTCGATCCGAGTCAGGGAACCCATTTCTTCCAGAATCTGACATCCTTCGGTGTCGGTTATTTTACGATAAATGCTTATATGAACGACGGACTGTATAATCAGGAATTGCTGAACAGTATGCCGGCTGTGGAAGAAACCAAGTATTTACGCTGGGTACATTTCGATAAGCCGCTTGCTGTCAAGATGAATGGTAAGAAGAAAATAGGAGTGGTTAGTTTTGACTGATCGGATAAATATAAGACAGGTGGGGCAACTTCAGTATAATTGCTCCACCTTTCTTTTTATAGCTTTTTTCATCCGTTATTCCGGTAATCCAGCGGGCTCATCCCCACATATCTTTTAAAATATTTTCCGAAAAAGGGACCGTGCATATTCCACTTCCATCTTTAATGCAGGTTCTACAGTAGGTGCTTTAGCCGCTCCGATCACTATTCCTCCTTTGGCACGTTATTTCCAAAGTATTGGTGTGGGCAACGGATGGGAAATGGCTTTCATCGTTATCGGTGGTTTAGGATTCATTTGGATGGGACTTTGGATGTTCCTCTATAAGAAACCCAATGTCAACCCTCGCGTGAATGCTGCCGAACTGGAATATATTGAACAAGACAACAACAATCCTGAAGAATCAGCAGAACAACAAGCTGCTGCCAACGACTTCGACAACAAGAAGATTTCATTCTTGCAATGTTTCAAATTTCCCCAAACATGGGCTGTATTTGTCGGTAAGTTCATGACTGATGGCGTATGGTGGTTCTTCCTGTTCTGGACTCCGGCATATATTTCGGATGTATACGGTTTCGCTTCAGATACGGGTACCGCACAAATGTTGATTTTCGTATTATATGCTATTACCATGTTATCTATTTATGGTGGTAAGTTACCTACTATTATCATTAATAAAACAGGTAAGAATCCATATGCAGCCCGTATGCAGGCTATGCTTATCTTTGCCTTGTTCCCACTGCTGGCATTGTTTGCCCAACCTTTAGGCAATTATTCATATTGGTATCCTATCATTATTATCGGTATTGCAGGTGCGGCACACCAATCATGGTCTGCCAATATTTATTCTGTAGTAGGTGATATGTTCCCCAAAAGCACCATCGCTACTATCGTAGGTATTGGTGGTATGGCAGGTGGTATAGGTTCATTCTGTATTAATATGGGATCTGGCAGACTGTTTGACTATGCAGCAGAAACGAATATGACTTTTATGGGATTCGAAGGAAAACCTGCCGGCTACTTCATCATATTCTGTGTATGTGCCGTAGCTTATTTGGTTGGTTGGATTATCATGAAAGCATTGGTTCCCAAATACAAACCGGTTGATGCCTAATTAAAGAATTCACCACAGACTACACACCTAAGTAGCCTGTGGTATTTTTTTCCCTAATAAATAGTTTTCCAGAAGATATTGATAGATAGAATTATGACTTAATATTTCAGGGACTCCTGTGATAAAAAGCTGCTTGCGTGCACGCGTTAAAGCGACATTCAGCTTACGGTCAATCTGTACACCGTCCTCTTCTGTCAGGTTGGGCAGAAACCTTAATTGATAGAGGTGATTCACACAAAAAGTAATAAATAATGACATCACGTTCGCTGCCCTGATACCGTTCCACAGTGTCAATGGAAATCCTACTCAAAGCAGGAATAGCCAATGCCTGAAGCTCTTTACGTATCAAAGCAATCTGACTTCGATAAGGAGTAATGACCCCTAACGTTCGATTCGGATCAAATTCCTCTTCATGAGCCAGATACACCTCTTTGGCTAAACCGGCGACAATCTGTGTCTCATATCTGTTTGTTTTTGCCGGAAACGCTCTCCAAATCTTGCTTCGAAGGGATAAAACGTACCGGAGCCTCTATGTGCTCCAACTGATGAGGTAATCCCAAAGCCTCCAATTTTCCGGCATAAAATGCTTTATTGGGAAAAAAAGGCCACTCCCGGATGCATACGCCCCTGACGGCAAAAGCATATCTATCGCTTTAGGAGATTCTTCTTTTAAATGAAAACGATAAAGCCGCTCAAACAGAGAATCTTTTAAATTAAAAAGGTCCGGCTTCCCTAAGTCCCTCATCATGCACTTCAGAATGTCCGCTATTCTGCAAAATAACGGCAGGCAACTGTTTATGATCACCTATCAGGATAAATTTACCCACTGCATTTCTTTCATCGGCAAACTTGGCACACAGAATACCCAACAATTGGGGTTCTAATATTTGGGTGGCTTCATCCACTATGGCTACATCAAAACGTTTTAATTTAAAAAGTTCAGCTTTAGCCGCAATAGAGGCCACGGTTCCAACATATACTCTGCAATCTGCCATACGGATATTCACCTCTCTCCTACTGTTGCATTCCGCCAATATATTCTCCAACAGATGTCCTCTAAAGCGTACATCACAGGAAAGCTCACTTCCCACCCGTATATAATCTATACAGGGGGTTGATAGAGGACAGTGACTGACAAATTTCATCAACAGCCCGGTTGGTATAAGCCAGTAACAATATCTGCATAGATGATGCTGCATAGAAATGTTCCACCATTCTACGCAACGCCCTCGAAGTCTTTCCTGTTCCGGGAGGTCCCACCAGAAGAAAATAATCACGGGCCGACTCAGCTTTCAACGCCACCCTCTCAAAATCATCACCGGTCAGCGCTATAGCTTCATCAAAAGACGAATCAAAGCGGGGAGGCCGTTGTCCCAGCAATAATTCCCGTCTTTCCGTATTCGCATCCAGAAAAGCGGAGAGTCCCAAATACATACTGCGAAATGTAGTATCCATCGTATCATGTTCTACAGCATAACGACTGTCCGGAGAAAAAAGCGGAAGCATTACGTTGGGTAGCACGTAAACGAATACGCAATTCTGTATCTGTAATCTGCTCAATATTACCCTTAAAAAGCCATTTTATTGGTCGCATTATCCAAGTCATTATTACGCTCATACAACACAACCACATCTCCTGTACGGAAATTGGGAAGAAACATTTCATCATATTGCGGAATAGACAAAAGTATATAAGCCTTATGAGCCTGTGATGCCCTATTTTCCATTATCTGCAAATCATATAATATCTCTCCCGCCTCACGTTTCTCATCCAGTGTACTCAGCCAAAGAGCTGAAGCCCCTGCACGTCCTTCATAATCCACATCTCCCGATTTGGAGGTATAAAGTTCTTTTGTAATGAAATTATAAAGCGTATAAAAATTAGGCCTGTTCCAAAGGTTCCAACGCCGACAGCTTCTCCCGGAAACGCGAGATAGAGGGCTTCAAATACTGTTCCCAGAATCTGCCGCTCAGTTTTCTTTCATTCACCACCTCCGGATTGATTTGTGCCAACAAGTTGCGTGTAAAATCAGGATGATTATGGAATTGTACCCCATACTCGGCAGCAACAATACGGTTACGCAAATTGATAACCCGCCTTACCTGAGCCCACGATGCTCTGGCCGGATACAATAAAGGATAACGGGTATAAAGCAAATAGGGATGCATACGCCGCCGGTCCTGTCCCATGCTATATTCCAACACTGCCATATATAGCAGCATCTGAACCTTATTATTTTCCTTGGGTTCCACTTTTCCCTGCATGGAGAATTCATCCGCTTTGCCCGATTTCATTTCTATAAAGCTGCTCATATCCCGCTGCATATAGTCCAGACGTCCCTGAATGCCCAACGCCTCGCAAATATAGGACGGTTCCAGCACAGCCTCCGTTTTTATCCAGATTATACCCCGGCTCCAAAAAAAGTGTGTTGTACAACGTCCCGTATATGCTCAAAATGCATCCGGCAATCCTTGGCAAACTCTTTCTCTTTGGACGGGTCACGAAGTTCGGCACAAGCAGCCAGTTCAATGGGATACTGCCGGAATGCCTTCTTCATACAGTCTATATAGTCCGGCTCCTCCTCACCTGCATGTATCCATTCATCCAGGAACAGATTGGCTATATTTCCCAACAGCAAAGGGCGGGCATTATCAATCGGCACCAGCCGGCTCAAAAAATAGTTTGCCGGATGGCTGCCATAATCCTTGTAACATTCCGCCAGTGAACTGATATCTATCAAATAATCCGGTTCCAATACGATAAAAGAAGGGGTATAAATTCCATCCCTATCTACAGAAACATCCAGCAGATTAAGCTGGGCATATCGCCAAAGTTCCTTTATGGTTTCTTCAAATTCATGATTGATACCGGGTTTATTATAAACAACCCGTATAGGTTCATCAGCTATTACATCTACAGGATGTACATACAAATAGGTATCATCGGCATAATCAAAGCATACACGGATGCGGCGGATGTATTCCATCTTTTCTTTTTTCCCTGAAGATGCTATTTCCTGCTTGGGAAGAACTGAGAACAACTTCAATGGAATATCCTGTGCAAACATCTTCCTATATGCGTATGCCACTGCACGCAAATCACGCAGGAACTCTTCTTTTACAGGAGACTTACGATGGTTCAAAATATCATTGGAAGTCAGACGAAAGGTATGTAACTGATTCTGTTCTTTCAGATCCAGCCCATATTGAGTGGCTACATAATTAATACGGGCGGCCAAATCAGTGGTCTGCAAACTATTCCCTTGTATCTTTTCACGCACCACACGCTCCAATGATTCACGCAATTGCCTGTAACGGCGTTCCAATGGCTGGTTTTCATCTATATAAAGCCTGTATAACTCTTCTATCTCTTCATTCATGCCGTAAAGATACACAAATTATTATTTATAGAATACCGGCATAATAATAGGATGGGTTTCCCATTTACGGGTCATCGGATTAAATTCCCTCTCTGCTCCCGCTTCAATTCCGAAACTATCCGATATTTTAAATTCCAAAGTGCCTCCGTATGAATTCTGGTTCATAAAAAGCTGTGAAGCGGGAGTCATACCATATCCGTTATACACCGAGTATGTGCCGAACATATTGATCTTCATTCTGTCATTAATGCGAAAAGACAACCTTCCCTTAGCACCTAAATCATTAAAGCGGACTCCATATACATTGTATTTAGCAGCATATACTCCTCCCGTCACGGTTATAAAATCATTGAGACGCTGTGTGTACATCACTCCGGCATTACGTGCCTCACCTATAGAAGGCAACCCTTGAAAGGAATGATAACCACTCAGAATCCCTGTACTATTAATCTGATAAGCACGTCCATCTATATAATCATGTCCGAAAGGATTTTCCGGGAAAAAAGTATAAGGGGATATCTTAGGCATTTCTTCACGGGGAGTAAAATCAAATTTTGGCATCCGCAACGTATCAGATAAAACGGGAGGTGTCAACGTAGGAGGTTCGTTTATAAAATCCATACTTTTATCAGCCTCATTCATCTCATTGATAAACTCATTGATTTTATCTTGCCGGATGATGAGCGTATCCTTGTCATTTTCAACCTGAGCTATGCCATGCAAGGAAAGAATACAAAAGAATAAGAACAAGCCAATGCGTTTCATTTGTAAATGTGTTTTTTCAAAATTACAATTTCCGCATTGACTTTTCCCGTTTCATTAAGACTTAATAAGACTTTTTGGCTGTATTCCTTAAAAACTGCTATTGATTTACCATAGGAAGTTCCAGCCATTCGGTAGAAATATAATTCTTACTTGAATCTATAGCAATTAATACCTGGTCATTATCCCGATTATAACTGCCGTCATAGGTAAAAGGAGTAATTTTACTATCAAATTCTCCTATAAAAGAAAGTTTTCCATCTTTAGGACTATACCACCATACTTTACTTTTTTCGCGCCATCTGATTTTAGTCAAGTTCAACAGACATCGGATTTCCGGAGTAATTGTATACTAACAAATAATCCTTTCCAGCGAGTCGCAATGGCTCTGTCATAACGATTCCCATTCGTACCGGCAATTACACTTTGATCCGGTACACGTTCAAAATAAGGGAAAGTTAACATCAGATTCTTCAGATATTTCATCTGATTGAAGCCGGGATCCTGCATTGCTTTATACCAAGGTTTCTCTATTCCATCAGCTCCATACCCACCGGGTGTACCCGGTTTCAAGAACTGCATGATATTATTATGTCCGTATGTATGTCCGCAAGAGCCCGCAAAAACAGACCAATATCCATAGCGTCTCACATCACAGTCACGCCAAAGTGGCTGGGCAGGATCATGCAATCCCTGAGGAATACCTTCATAGCTGGGTTCTGCATCCAGAACAGGCTTCAGTGGAGTCATGGACAAAGCCTCTTCTACATAACGCCAATTGTCTTCCTCCAATCCCGTAACAGAAGTATCACCATCTCCTTTTTTCTGGCCATAACGCCTGTGTCCACTTTGGAACATATTCATATCCATCCACTCCTTATTATTCAGATGGGTAGCACTGGATGTACGGCCAAACGGATGAAAGGTCATGATATGATTCTCGTCCACAGCAAGAATACTATTCGCCAACGCCTCCCAAATCTCAGTATTCCGGTCAGCATAAGTATCTCCACCGATTACCCAAATAATATTAGGGGCATCTTTATATCGTTCACCTAAAAATCTACCATACGCTTTGGCCTCTTCAACATTCATCTTTCCGGAGCGCACAAGCCCTCCCCAGATACATACCATCGCTATGTAAATGCCGTTCTGCTCAGCTTTCTGAATAATATAATCCATGTGGTCCCAATACCCGTAAACTCCTTTTCTGTCTATATTCTTAAAAATTGAAACCATCTATCATGGAATACTGGCCATAGAAATTCATGGCAGGAACTCCATTTATAGTCTGTACCTGCACCACATTGAAACCTGCCTGACGACAATGTTCCAGATAATAAGCAGCCTCATCTCTATTCAGTTTCTCGGGTAACAGCCATCCTGTATCCCCCAACCAGAAAAAAGGAGTTCCGTCCGCATTCATCAGATAGCGGTTCTCTTTACTTACTTTCAGTTGTCCATGACTCCAAGGCTTATAAACCGACGATTTGCTCTGTGCTGCTGCCGAAAGCAGCCCTCCTTCCACCATCAGAAGAAGGAATAATAATACTAGATTCTTGTTTTTCATTTGTGCATTCATCTTATAAATTTCAAAAGCCCAAAGTAACTTATTCAAGCAGACAATTCTGGGTAATAACTAGTCTTTTTGGAGGGAATCTTTTAGCTTCCTCCGCTTTCAGGTTGAGCAAAACTGATTCGGGAACTTTTATGATAGTACCATGCTTATGTCCTTGCGGAATAGAAATCTGATCGTCAATGGGAGTAAAGTTCTTGAAGTCTTTTGTAGACACGGCTCCAAACCGTCCTTCCCGATAAACATCAAAATAAATCAACCATTCATCACCTACTTTCACGGCACACGGACCTTCAGAGTAAGTCGGTGCAAATTTTACTGACGGATCAGCATAAGGTCCTTCTGCCGATGGCCCGGATACACAGAACAAATCACTGTAACCAGGCTTGCGATTGTCTTTTATAATTAATACATAGTCGTTTTTATCACGCTTTACTATAAATCCGTCAATAGAATTAAATCCCGGATCATAAAACGCCTTTGCAGGAGTAAACGTTTGGAAATCCTTGGTCGTGGTATAATAGGCACGGTGACTTTATTAGCTCCCAAACTATCGGCTGCCGTATATCTTTCTACAGGAATGGCAGAAGACCAGGCAACGATGAACTGTTCCTTTTCATCATCATAGAAAACTTCCGGTGCCCACACATTGTTAGTCAAAGAGTCTTTCATCACTTTGATTTCGCGTTGTTCACTCCAATGAATCAAGTCTTTAGAACTGGCATAACCAAATCCCTGTTCTCCATTCCAACTGATTGTCCACACTAAATGGAAAGTTCCATCCGGGCCTTGGGTCATGGACGGATCACGCATCATCGAATTGGGAGCATATTTCTGTTCTTCGGTCTGTTTAGTGAAATAATTATAATAAGGAGTCTTATTTCCTATTTCCGGTTTCAACCATGAACCTGCGATACTATCCCAATGATAGCCGTCATAGCTGTAAAGATAATGTAACCCGTCCAATGCCGGCTCACGATGAGAAGTGAAGATATAGACTTCCTTTTCGGGTTTTGTACAAGCTGTAAAAGGCCAATAAGGCAAAAATCGAAGGAAAAAAAATCAATTTCATAGCATGCTGTTTTATGATGAATAAACCCTTTTCCAACAGGACGAAACAACAAGTATTTTGTACTCTATACTTCTTAAAGTATCAATCCAAATCAATAATAAATATCCATCATATAACAAGATGTATCTCGAGACATAAAATACGAATTATATCCCGAGACAATCCTACATAGAATAATGATGAGAATCAGCCTTTAGTTTCCAAATAAACCAGCTGCGTCTGTAAATACTCTTCCAGCCCATGTTTACCATCCGCGCCACCGATACCAGATTTACGCCATCCAGCATGGAATCCCTGCATCGCCTCAAAATTCTCACGATTCACATAAGTTTCACCAAATTTCAACGCACGAATCAATTTGAATGTCATATCCAGATTCTGGGTATAAATAGAAGAAGTCAGCCCATATTCACAATCATTAGCCCAGGCAATGGCGTCTTCCACCTCTGTAAACTCAACAACCGGAAGTACCGGTCCAAAAGTTTCTTCCTGAATAATATCCATCTTTTGGGTACAATTAATCAAAATCGTCGGTTCAAAGAAATATCCTTTAGTACCGATACGATGACCACCGCATAGCAACTCAGCTCCCCTGCTCAATAGCTTTTTTTGCACTTTCTCTTC
>ENA-OQES01000985-OQES01000985.1-human-gut-metagenome-genome-assembly--contig:-NODE-985-length-11327-cov-6.571875_pt1 | contig 11327 bp, 10 predicted proteins | sample MGYA00242798_ERZ504641 | MGnify/ENA primary metagenome ERZ504641 (study PRJEB26092, sample SAMD00036327) | human gut metagenome | host: Homo sapiens | study: EMG produced TPA metagenomics assembly of... | reverse complement strand
TTAAAATATCGTGTTGATCAAAAATTTTTTTTATTCATCAAAAAACCATATTTTATCAACGTTTTAAGATGTTGATAAAGTTTATACACACTGATTTTTTCATTGATTCTACAGCCTTTTTTGATGTAGAATGTAATGGAGAGACTCTACCATTTTAGAGTTATCCACATTATTTTAGTACGAAGTTAATAAAAAGTGGCTGATTTTTCACATTTTTTAACAAACAGTTGCTGAAAACATTGTATTTGGGTATGGGGAAAGTCTGCCCTAAAAGCCATAATCAGGAGTTGAATGTGAATAAGTCCTGAATTATTTGCGCTGGATTTTTCAACCTTTCCATTATAATTTTCAAAAAATTAGGAGTTACTATCGATGAACATTGTAGAACAAAACTGGGATCAGGTACTAAACAAGATGAAGCTGGAATATTGCTCATCTAATATTTCTTATACTACATGGATTGCACCACTTACTGTTTATGAAGTCAAAGACAATACCGTATATATTCTCGTCAAACTGAAGGCGAGTCTTGAACATATTCAAGATAAATATCTGCTTCCTTTTAAGGTCTGCATCGCCGAAGTAACCGGTACAGAATATGAAGTGGAATTTGTAACCGACAGCCCGAAAGTGATTAAGGAAAAGAAAGAGTCTTCCGTCCAGAAGACCCGTGTAAATGCGATTTATGAAAAGGCAAACTTAAATCCAAAGTATACTTTCGACACATTTGTCGTTGGAAGCAACAACAATTTCGCCCACGCTGCTTCCCTCGCAGTTGCCGAATCTCCGGGAGAGATCTACAATCCTCTCTTCTTATATGGAGGTGTTGGACTTGGAAAGACCCATTTGATGCACTCCGTGGCACATTACATTTTGGAACATGATCCCTCCAAAAAAGTACTGTATGTCACAAGTGAAACTTTTACGAATGAACTGATCGATGCTCTTAAAGTAGGTAAGAACGGAAATGAATTGGCAATGACCACATTCCGCGAGAAATATCGTAATAATGACGTTCTTCTGATCGACGATATTCAGTTTATTATAGGAAAAGAAAGTACACAGGAAGAATTTTTCCATACATTTAACCACCTTCATGTGTCAGGAAAACAGATTATCATCTCCAGTGATAAGCCTCCGAAGGACATTGAGACACTGGAAGCCAGACTTCGCACACGTTTTGAGTGGGGTCTGATTGCTGACATCTCCTCTCCTGACTATGAGACAAGAATGGCGATTCTTCGTAAGAAAGAAGAACTCGACGGACTTGAGAAATATCATATTCCGGATGAGGTTATGCAGTACATTGCCAATAATATTAAATCCAATATCCGTGAGCTTGAAGGATCTTTGAATAAACTGATCGCTCTTTCTAATCTGGAGAATAAACCGATCGACATTCCTTTGGCTGCTGAGGCCTTGAAGGATATGATCTCACCGGATGATACCCGTGCAGTTTCACCAGAACTGATCATGGATGTGGTTTCTGAACACTTTAATGTACCGGTAGCTGAACTAAAAGGTAAAAAACCGAAACGCTGAGATTGTTCTTCCACGCCAGATTGTCATGTATCTGTGCAGAAATATGACCGATACACCACTAAAATCCATTGGTGCCCTGCTCGGTGGTAAAGATCATGCTTCCATTAGCCATGGTGTACGCAAAATTGAGAATGATCTGAAGACAGATGAAGCTTTAAACAACACTGTGAATATAATTAAGAAGAAAATCAATCCTGTATAAGGAAGATAACTCTATAAAATGTGAATAACTTGTCAGGTTTTTTCGCGTTAATTGTGGATAACTTTGTAGAAAACCTGTAGATTTCTATGTGAATAACGTTGGGATAACAAAAATGTGGATTTTTTGCCAAAATTTTTTTTCCCCACAGTTTCAACACGTTATTTTTCTGTAATCTACATAGTTATCCAAACCCGCAAACCCTTGATTTTAAAGGGCTGCAGGTACTTATCCACTTATCCACACCCCCTAAGGCGGAGGAGACGGAATCGATTTATATAAATATACATAAATTACGCGAAGGAAAAAACGTTATCCACATATCAACTGTAACCTTGAAACCTGAAAGGAGTAATCATCAACATGAGAATCATATGCAAAAAATTCGAATCTCGTAAAAGGAGTTAGTATTGATTTCCAAGGCAGTACCCTCTAAAACAACAATGCCTATTCTTGAATGTATTCTGATTGATGCAACAACGGATGTAATCAAACTGACTGCCAATGATATGGAACTTGGAATTGAAACTACAATTGATGGAATTATTGATTCCAGAGGTATTATTGCATTAAATGCAAAGATTTTTTTCAGAAATTGTCCGTAAACTTCCAGACAATGATGTTGTTATTGAAACAGAATCTGACAATCAGGCAATTATTACTTGTGAAAAACGCGAAATTTAATATCGCAGCCCAGTCAGGAGACGATTTTTCTTATCTTCCGGCGATTGAGCGTGAAGATTTTATTACTATTTCCGAGTTTACTTTGAAAGAAGTTGTTCGCCAGACTATTTTTTCAATTGCTGACAATGATACGAACAAGATGATGACAGGAGAACTTTTTGAGATTGACAATGATGTTCTCAGAGTGGTTTCTCTTGATGGTCACAGAATTTCAATCCGGAAAATCGAACTGAAAGATGCTTATCAGCCGAGAAAAGTAATTGTTCCTGGAAAAAACTCTTCAGGAAATCAGCAAGATTATTGGCGGTGAAGCGGATGCTGAAGTTGAGATTTCGTTTACAAAAAATCATATTGTCTTTGAATTTGACAGAACATTGGTTGTTTCCAGACTAATTGAAGGTGAATATTTCCGAATTGATCAGATGCTGTCCAGTGATTATGAGACAAGAGTACATGTGAATGAAAAAAGAACTGTTAGATTGTATTGATCGTGCAACTCTGCTTATCAAGGAGGGAGACAAAAAGCCGATTATCATTGACATCAAGAATGAATCAATGGAGTTGAAGATCAAATCACAGATTGGATCTATGGATGAACTGATTTTCTGTACAAAAGACGGAAAAGATCTGATGATCGGATTTAATCCAAAGTTTTTGATCGATGCACTTCGTGTGATTGAAGATGAAGAAGTAGACTTGTATTTTATGAATGCAAAAGCACCTTGCTTTATCAAAGACGAGAATCAGTCTTACATTTATCTGATTCTTCCAGTCAATTTTAATGCTTCTGTCTAAACTTAGAAAATAATAGATTATGCGGAGCAGACGCCCTGCTCTGCAACTTTTTTGACTTTTCAAAATCTAGAAAATTAAAAGTTTAAAAATGTTTAAAAAGTTTAAGTAAAAAATAAAGATCAAAAGCACTGATAAAAATTAATTAAGGAGTGATAAGAAATGGAAATAATCAAACTGCGCCCTCAGGATGAATTCATTAAACTCGGTCAGGCGCTCAAGGCAGCCGGGTTAGTTGAAAGTGGTGTTGAGGCTAAGGACGTAATTCAGAACGGGCTTGTTCTTGTAAATGGAGAAATTGATACGAGACGCGGAAGAAAGCTTTATCCGGGCGATGTAGCTTCTTTTGACGGAAATGAAATAAAAATTGAAAAATAATTAAAAAACGTGTAGAATAACATGTGAGAGGTTTTCTCGCTCGTGTTATAACGTGATGGCGGGGAAATTATGATAATCAAGTCTTTAAAGCTGAAAAATTACAGAAATTATGATTTATTAGATTTGACCTTTGATCCGAAAACAAATATTTTGTACGGTGACAATGCTCAAGGAAAGACAAACATACTGGAAGCATTGTATTTGTCTGGAACGACGAAATCTCACAGAGGAACGAAGGATCGGGATATGATACAGTTTGGGTATGATGAATCCCATCTGGAGACAGTAGTTGAGAAAAAGGGAATCATTTTCCAGATCGATATGCACCTGAAGAAAAACAGTCCGAAGGGAATTGCAATCGATAAGGTACCGATTCGCCGTGCAAGTGAGTTATTCGGTATTGTCCATTTTGTTTTCTTTTCTCCGGAGGATCTTAATATTATCAAAGAGGGGCCGGCAGGAAGAAGAAGATTTATTGATCTTGAGCTTTCCCAGCTTGATAAGATCTATCTGAACAATCTTTCGAACTATAACCGTATTATTAACCAGCGTAATTCACTTTTGAAGGATATCTATGGCTCGAACCAGCAGCATTTGCTGGAGACACTGGATATCTGGGATATGCAGCTGGCTGCTTATGGAACAAAGGTTTTGGACAGAAGAAAAGAATTTGTACGACAGGTGAATGAGATTATTTCAGAGATTCATTTCCGTCTGACAGGCGGGAAAGAACGGCTGTCATTGACTTATGAATCAAGTATTGGTGAGATGTCGATGGAGCAGGCTCTGAAGAAAAACAGGGAGAGGGATCTGCGGATGAAAAGTACGTCTGTAGGTCCTCATAGAGATGACCTGTGTTTCCTGTCAGGAGATTTGGATATTAGAAAATTTGGTTCTCAGGGACAGCAAAGAACAGCTGCGCTGTCGCTGAAATTAGCTGAGATTGAACTGGTGAAGCGGATCATTGGGGATACGCCGATCCTGTTATTAGACGATGTTTTGTCTGAATTAGATAAAAACAGGCAAAACTATTTACTGGATAGTATTCATGATATACAGACGGTGATTACTTGTACGGGACTGGATGAGTTTGTAAATCATAGATTTTCTATCAACAAGATATTCCATGTGAAAAGTGGACATGTAGCAAAAGAAAACTAGGAGGTTTAAGAATGGGTGCATCAGGTACAGAATTTGACGCTGAATACGGAGCGGACCAGATTCAGATTTTGGAAGGATTGGAAGCCGTAAGAAAAAGACCGGGTATGTACATTGGCAGCACTTCCGTCAGAGGACTTCATCATCTGGTTTATGAGATTGTAGATAATGCGGTGGATGAGGCTCTGGCCGGATACTGTGATAAAATTCAGGTAGACATTAACAAAGACAATTCGATAACGGTCACAGACAATGGGCGTGGAATTCCTGTAGGAATCAACCATAAGGCAGGACTTCCTGCAGTTGAGGTTGTATTTACAATCCTGCATGCCGGTGGTAAATTCGGCGGTGGAGGGTACAAGGTATCCGGAGGATTGCACGGAGTAGGTGCATCTGTTGTTAATGCTCTTTCTGAGTGGCTGGAAGTAGAGATTGCCAACGAAGGCAAGATTTATAAACAGCGTTATGAGCGTGGTAAAGTATGCTATAAACTCAGAGTTGACAGAGAATGTGAGCCGGAGCTGAGAGGAACAAAGGTTACTTTCCTTCCGGACAAGGAAATCTTTGAGGAAACAGTATTTGATTATAATACACTGAAACAGCGTTTCCGTGAGATGGCATTCCTGACAAAGGGATTGAAGATTCACTTAAGAGATCTTCGTGAGGAAAAGATCCATGAGCATATATTCCACTATGAAGGTGGTATTAAAGAATTTGTAACATACCTGAACAAGAGTAAAACTGCGCTCTATGAGCAGATTATTTACTGTGAAGGTATGAAAGATAATGTTGCAGTTGAGGTTGCTATGCAGCATAATGACTCCTACAATGAGACTACTTACGGTTTTGTAAACAATATTACAACGCCGGAGGGTGGTACTCATATTGCGGGATTCAGAAGTGCATTGACCAAGGTATTCAACGATTATGGCAAGAAAAATAAGCTGCTGAAAGAGAATGAGCAGCTTTCAGGAGAGGATATCCGTGAGGGACTGACTGCGATTGTCAGTGTCAAGATTGAGGATCCTCAGTTTGAAGGACAGACAAAGCAGAAACTTGGAAACAGTGAAGCACGTGGAGCTGTTGATAATATCGTCAGAACACAGCTGGAGATCTTCCTGGAGCAGAATCCAAGTGTTGCAAAGATGATCATCGAAAAGTCTGTTATGGCACAGCGTGCCCGTGAAGCAGCCAGAAAAGCAAGAGATCTTACAAGAAGAAAGTCAGCTCTTGAGGGGATGTCCCTTCCGGGAAAACTGGCAGACTGTTCAGATAAAGATCCGTCCAAGTGTGAGATCTATATCGTCGAGGGAGATTCCGCCGGCGGTTCTGCAAAGACAGCCAGAGACCGTGCAACTCAGGCAATCCTGCCACTTCGTGGTAAGATTCTGAACGTAGAGAAGGCACGTCTTGATAAGATTTACGGAAATGCTGAGATTAAGGCAATGATCACAGCATTCGGAACGGGAATCCACGAAGATTTTGATATCAGTAAGCTGAGATATCACAAGATTATTATCATGACCGATGCCGATGTCGATGGAGCGCACATCAGTACACTTCTTTTGACATTCCTGTATCGTTTCATGCCGGATCTGATCAAAGAGGGATATGTATATCTTGCGCAGCCACCACTGTATAAACTGGAGAAGAACAAGAAGGTATGGTATGCATACAGCGATGACGAACTGAACCAGATTCTTACAGAAGTTGGTCGTGACAGCAACAATAAGATCCAGCGTTACAAAGGTCTTGGAGAGATGGATGCAGAGCAGCTTTGGGAGACAACTATGGATCCGGAGCACAGAATCCTCCTGCGCGTAACAATGGATGATGAGACCTCTTCTGAGCTTGATCTTACTTTCACAACCCTTATGGGAGACAAAGTAGAACCAAGAAGAGAATTCATCGAAGAAAATGCAAAGTATGTACAAAACCTGGATATCTAGTAGTTATAGCGACACAACAGGCAACTTCGGGCAGGGCTGATTCGAGTTTACTCGAAAGCAGACCTGGACGTAGTTGTCTGGGTTGGCATTAGAAATGCCAACCCAGCTCAAAAATCGTCAGAATTTTTTGAGCTGGTGTAGAGCGTAAAAACGCGAAACCCAGTCAGAATTTTTTGAGCTGGTGTGAAGCGTGAAAATGCGAAATCCAGTCAGATTTTGAATATGATAGACTGACCCTAGCAAAAAAAGGAGACAAGTGATGGAAGACAATATTTTTGACAAAGTCCATGAAGTCGATCTGAAAAAGACGATGGAGACTTCATACATCGACTATGCCATGAGCGTAATCGCTGCCCGTGCTCTTCCGGATGTTAGAGACGGACTTAAGCCGGTACAGAGACGAATTCTGTACTCAATGATAGAATTAAATAATGGACCGGACAAACCGCATCGTAAATGTGCGCGTATTGTCGGTGATACGATGGGAAAATACCATCCTCATGGAGACAGCTCGATTTATGGAGCTCTCGTTAATCTTGCACAGGAGTGGTCTACCCGTTATCCTCTTGTAGATGGACACGGAAACTTTGGTTCAGTGGACGGTGATGGCGCTGCTGCAATGCGTTATACAGAGGCACGTCTGAGTAGGATTTCCATGGAGATGACAGCGGACATTAACAAAAATACCGTAGATTTTATCCCGAACTTTGATGAAACAGAGAAGGAGCCTACTGTACTTCCGTCCAGATTTCCAAATCTTCTGGTAAATGGAACATCAGGTATTGCAGTAGGTATGGCAACGAATATCCCGCCGCATAATCTGCGTGAGGTTATTTCAGCAGTTGTTCAGATCATAGATGATCAGATTGCAGATAAAGAAGAGACGACAATCGAGGAAATTCTTGAAATCGTGAAGGGACCAGATTTCCCTACAGGTGCGGAGATCCTTGGAACAAGAGGAATTGAAGAGGCATACAGAACAGGACGCGGTAAGATCAGAGTGCGTGCGGTGACAAACATTGAGCCAATGCAGAACGGAAAGAACAGAATTATTGTTACTGAGCTTCCGTATATGGTAAATAAAGCACGTCTGATCGAAAAGATCGCTGAACTTGTAAGAGATAAAAAGATTGATGGAATCACTGATTTAAGTGACCAGTCTAACCGTGAAGGTATGAGAATCTGTATTGAGCTTCGTCGTGATGTGAATCCGAATGTAATTCTGAATCAGTTATATAAACATACACAGCTTCAGGATACATTTGGTGTGATCATGCTGGCGCTCGTTGATAATCAGCCGAAGGTTATGAATCTTCTTGAGATGTTGCAGTACTACCTGCGTCATCAGGAAGATGTTGTGACAAGAAGAACACAGTATGACCTGAATAAAGCACAGGAGAGAGCTCATATCCTGGAAGGATTACTGATCGCTCTGGATAACATTGACGAAGTCATCCGCATCATCCGTGGTTCTAAGAATGTTCAGGAAGCAAAAGCAGAATTGATCAAACGCTTTGGACTCAGTGATGCCCAGGCACAGGCAATCGTAGACATGCGTCTGCGTGCACTCACAGGTTTGGAACGTGAGAAGATTGAAGCTGAATATGCAGAGCTTATGAAGAAGATTGAAGAGTATAAAGCAATTCTTGCTGATAAAAAATCTTCTTCTTGGTGTGATCAAAAAAAGAGATTCTTGTAATTGCTGAGAAATACGGTGATGACAGAAGAACTAAGATTGGATTTGATGAATTTGACATCTCCATGGAAGATCTGATTCCGCGCGAGAATGTCGTAATTACAATGACAAAACTCGGATATATCAAGAGAATGTCTATGGACACATTCAAGAGCCAGAATCGTGGTGGTAAAGGTATTAAGGGAATGCAGACTCTGGAGGATGATTACATCCGAGAACTGTTTATTACAACCAGTCACCATTACATTATGTTCTTTACAAACACAGGCCGTGTCTACAGACTGAAAGCTTACGAGATTCCGGAGGCAGGAAGAACTGCGCGTGGAACAGCAATCATTAACTTACTCCAGCTGATGCCGGAAGAGAAGATTACTGCGATTATTCCGCTTCGCGAGTATGAGGAAGGTAAGTATTTGTTCATGGCAACGGAGAAAGGTCTTGTGAAGAAGACTCCGATTCAGGACTATGCAAATGTCAGAAAGACAGGACTTGCGGCAATCGTACTGCGTGAGGATGATAAGCTGATCGAAGTTAAGATCACAGACAATACAGAGGATATTTTCCTCGTTACAAAATACGGTATGTGTATCCGTTTCAATGAGACAGATGTACGTTCTACAGGCCGTGTTTCTATGGGCGTACGTGGTATGAACCTGACAGATAATGACGTTGTGATCGGTATGCAGATCGAAAGCCAGGGCAAAGATATGCTGATCGTATCTGAGCGTGGTATGGGTAAACGTACAGACATGGATGAATTTACTCGTCAGAATCGTGGCGGTAAAGGTGTGAAATGTTATAAGATCACAGAGAAGACAGGAAATGTTGTCGGAATGAAAGCTGTAGATGAAGACAGTGAGATCATGATCATCAACACAGAAGGAATTATTATCCGTATGAAGTGTTCTGATATCTCTGTTTACGGCAGAATCACATCAGGTGTAAAACTGATCAACCTGAAGGAAAATGACACTGTAGCGAGCGTTGCGAAGGTGAGAAAGGCTTCTGCCGAGATCGACGGTGAAGAAGTTGAGATCTCTGATGAAGATGAGTCTGAAAAATCAGAGGAAGGATCAGTTTCTGAGACAACTGAGCAGGAAACAACAGAGGAATAAAGTTGTTATGTTTTACAGAAGATTGTAAGCTGTCCTGAAAAATAAAAATGATAAGAGAAAGTGGATGGAGTTTACTTGATTACAGTGAACTTTATCCGCTTTCTTTTTTCGAGTATAAAGAATTGAAAATGGAATCAAAAGGAATAAAAAATGAGACGGAAAAAATGACTCCGTCAGACAGACAAAAGCAGCCCTTCGCTTACCGCTTCGGACTGCTTTTTTGCACATCTCTACTACTTATTGAAATCTTCTATTCCCATTTCCGATGTGGTGGGGATGATATAGGCAGGTAGTACCGCTGCTTGCCAACTCGTCAAAATAAAATCAGGGTCCCCTCCGGTACCCTGATTTTATTTCCGCCTCATTGTCTGCGCCATCGGTGCTACCTGCTCATGGGCTACGCCCCCGAGACCCCCAGACAGAAAGACACACCATCTACAAAGGGGATGGTGTGTCTTTCTGTCTTTACTGCAATTGTACCCGGGAATGTAGCCGATGTTTACTTGGATAATTGAATTGATTATCATCGGCTATATCCTTCTTGCTTCTACCCTCATTACAAAACAATAGAATTCTTTCTGTAATATCAGTCTGTTAGACTTAGGGGGGGTGACTTTGGGGGGGACTTGGGTGTTACCCACCCCAAGTCATTATCCCTCTTTATGATTCGTTTTCTTCTGTTTCTATATCCAGCCTCTGTAAAATATCATATATCACACCAGAATCGTTTAATAAGCTTATAGCAAAACATTTCTTTCCTGCATCTTTTAATGATGCACCAATGTGATACGCCTTTTTTGTCATCAATGATTAAAAACCTGTCATGAAATACACCTGTGTAGTTCACTTCAAGTTTGGGATACTGTTGATTGAAAGTTTCAATATCTTTTTCTGACAATCTGGTTTTTCTAACTGTGTAAATCGTTACCGATACATTCTCTTTCTTCTTGGACAGAATATTTAAAGTTCCCACATCGACATAATTATCGACCAATACAAGACTTTTCGTTGCACTAGCTACCAGATCTATCAGTAAGCTAAACGCATCATATATCTGTCCATCAAAAAAGATTTTCTGCTGTGATTCTTCGTGGTCAGAAATATATGCAAATACTTTATCAAATTTCTCATTTGTTTCATTTTGATAAGTTATCTGTCTTTCTTCTATTGCATTCATGCGATCATACAAAAGTGACGTGTTTGCCATATATTTACGCATTTCAACAAATGTTTCCATTATCCTGATACTGACTTGTATTGCAATATCACTCCTCAGCACCGCAGAAAGCATTGCAATACCTTGTTCTGTAAAACATATGGCAGATATCTTCTTCCACCTCTCCCTTCTTTTGAGGTCACAAATTGTGACCTCAAAGAGTCGTACTCTTCCCTTTTTTAGTTGAAACCTGAAATTCTCAGGAAATCTTTCAATATTTCTTTTTACAGCCTGATTAAAAGCTTTTTGTTTCAACTTGATACAAAATTGCCAAGTCACTATCGAGCATTACCTGTTTTCCTCTAATAACATATATAAGACTCTGAATATGACTCACTTCCATAACCCTATCCTTTACATCTGAATTTACGTCAATCAATTCACTATTATCTTTTGCCATCGAATCCTCCAATCCAATTTTTGAAGTCGCAAATTGCGACTTCAAGTCTACAATCTGTGTACTCATTCTGAGGTCACAAACTGTGACCTCAAATAGTATCATCGTGTTCCTTCTTGTTTTGCTTCCCAAATTGCTGTTCATACATAATCTGATACGTTTTTCAACCGTGGAATATACTCAGGAGGCTTTCTTCGACCC
>ENA-OQES01000984-OQES01000984.1-human-gut-metagenome-genome-assembly--contig:-NODE-984-length-11332-cov-5.152700_pt1 | contig 11332 bp, 9 predicted proteins | sample MGYA00242798_ERZ504641 | MGnify/ENA primary metagenome ERZ504641 (study PRJEB26092, sample SAMD00036327) | human gut metagenome | host: Homo sapiens | study: EMG produced TPA metagenomics assembly of... | reverse complement strand
TCAATGGCGTGGACATCATCGGCGGCAACGTCGCCACCCGCCAGGGTGCGCAGGCCATGATCGACGCCGGCGTCGACGCCGTCAAGGTCGGCGTCGGCCCGGGCTCCATCTGCACCACCCGCGTGGTCGCCGGCGTCGGCGTCCCGCAGCTCACCGCCGTGTACGAGGCCGCCCAGGCCTGCCGCGCCGCTGGCGTGCCGTGCATCGCCGACGGTGGCATTCACTACTCCGGCGACATCGCCAAGGCCCTCGTGGCCGGCGCATCCTCCGTGATGCTCGGCGGCACCCTCGCAGGCTGCGAGGAAGCTCCGGGCGAGAAGGTGCTCCTGCACGGCAAGCAGTACAAACTGTACCGTGGCATGGGCTCCCTGGGCGCCATGGCTCCGCGTGGCAAGAAGTCCTACTCCAAGGACCGTTACTTCCAGGCCGACGTCACCTCCAACGACAAGGTCGTTCCGGAAGGTGTCGAAGGCGAAGTGCCGTACCGCGGACCGCTCAACGCCGTGCTGTACCAGATGATCGGCGGCCTGCACCAGTCCATGTTCTACATTGGCGCGCACAACATCTCCGAAATGCCGGAACGTGGCCGTTTCATCCGTATCACCGACGCTGGCTTGCGCGAATCCCATCCGCACGACATCGTCATGACCGCCGAGGCGCCGAACTACTCCGGCCGTCAGTGATTGGCGAATACCGCGCGAAACGCATACGACGCGACTAAACGCTAGATAATACGAAACCCGTCCGGTGGCAGGAATGCCGCTGGACGGGTTTCGTGCGTTTTCGGCAGCTATTGGTTTAGTGACGTTTAGTTAATTGAGCCATGTCGATGGCACCGTATGAACGTCAACTTACGCGTTCCGTGGTGCCACGCAGCACCAGCGACGTCGGCATGACGGTGAACGGCTCGTCAAGCGTCTCGCCATTGAGCAGCGCAAGCGTCTTACGTGCAGCGATACGGCCGATTTCCGCCGGATCCTGATGCATGGTGGTCAGATCCAATGCGGTGGCGGTGTCGTCATCATCGAATCCGACCAGCGACACGTCCTGTGGCACGCGCCATCCCATGCGCCGCAGCTCCTTCAGCAGGGGAGCGGCCACGGCGTCGACGGAGACGCAGATGGCGGTCGGCTGCTTTGGAGCGCTGAGCAGCTGCGCGACGATGCCGGAATAGATGTCCTGCTCGCTGCGAGCATCGATATGGGATAGTGACGGCATGACGATGATGTCTTCATCCGCGTAACCGCAAGCTTGTGAGGCTTCGCTGAATCCCTTCTTGCGCAGCCTGTCGGAGCAGACGAACGGCGTGGTGTTGATGGGCTGTTCGATGTAGGCGAGCGTCTTATGCCCTAACGATTTGAGGAACCGTACAATCGTCGCCATGGAAGCCTCGTCGTCGATGGCGACGCCGGCGTCGAGACCGTGCGTGCTCGGCGCGTTCATGCCGACCACCGGAATGGTCAGATCGCCAAGCACCTGCTTCTTCGCCTCGTCGAAGTCAAATGACGCCTCGATGACCGCGTCGACGTTGCGGTTGCCCGGAAGATTTTGGAAAAACGCATCCAAATCGTCCTGCGTCCACACGATGTAAGGAACGATGTCGTATCCGGCCTTCGACATCACCTCGTAAATGCCTTCGAAGGCGTGGGCGTTGAACCAGCTGCTGATTTCGTTCGGCAGCAGCACGGCGACTCGCATGGTTTTGCCGGACGCCAGGGACGACGCGCTTTTCGAAAAGGAGAAATGCAGGCGCTTCGCCTCCTGCTCGATGCGTTCCCTGGTTTCGGGACTGACCCTGTCGAGCCCGCGAAGCGCGCGGGACACGGTGGAGACGGACACTCCGGCTGCCTGGGCTACGTCTGCGATGGTGGTTCGTGGCATGGTCGGATGGCTCCTTAGGGTGGACTATGCGGGCGGTCGGTTGCCCGCGACTGCTTCACTCTATCACGACACGCTGCTTTTGTAAAAACGCTTGCATGGCTTCAGGTGTTGTTATTGCTTGCTTTTTGAAGTGCTGCCACCTTGTTCTGCCTCCTGTGGTTTGCGCTTTTTTGCACAAGCGTTATTATTGATTATGTCAAGCAATGCGATAACAGCAACGAAGCTACACAACACAACATAACCATCGTAGGAAAATCAACGAAAATCGTTCTACGTACGGAGTTGTGATACGTGCGCACGGTGCACAAGCGTTTGTATGAAAGGGGACAACATGACCGAAGTCAACGATCCGTCGCTGTGGTGGAAGCAGGCCGTGGTCTACCAGGTGTATCCACGTTCCTTCAAGGATTCCCGCGGCGAGGGCCTCGGCCAGATCGCCGGCGTCACCGAGAAAATCGGGTATCTGAAGGAACTGGGCGTCGACGCCATCTGGCTGAGCCCGTTCTACCCGTCCCAGCTTGCCGACGGCGGCTACGACGTGGACGACTACCGCAACGTCGACCCGAAGCTCGGCACCATGGACGATTTCGACGCGCTCGCCAAAGCCGCGCATGCCGACGGCATCAAAATCGTCGTGGACATCGTGCCGAACCACAGCTCCAACCTGCACGAATGGTTCAAGGCCGCGTTGGCCGCGAAACCCGGCTCGCTGGAACGCGACCGCTACATCTTCCGCGACGGCAAGGGACCGAACGGCGACGAGCCGCCGACCAACTGGCAGAACCACTTCGGCGGCCCTGCATGGACGCGCGTGCCCGACGGCCAATGGTATCTGCACATGTTCACCAAGGAACAGCCGGACTGGAACTGGAAAAACGAGGACGTGCGCGCCGATTTCATCAAGACCCTGCGTTTCTGGCTTGACCACGGTGCCGACGGCTTCCGCGTGGACGTGGCGCACGGCCTGGCCAAGGATCTCGACCGCGATGATCTGGACGATTATGTGGTCTGGTGCACCAACGATCAGCCCGAAGACGGCTCCCATCCGGTGATCGACCGCGACGAAGTGCACGACATCTACCACGAGTGGCGCAAGGTGTTCAACGAGTACGATCCGCCGGCGTTCGCCGTGGCTGAGGCGTGGGTCCGACCAAGCCGCCAGCATCTGTACGCCTCCCCGGACGATCTCGGCCAGATCTTCAACTTCGAGTTCGCCAAGAAGGATTGGATCCGCGACGACATGCACCTCGCCATCGAGGAAGGTCTGGAAAGCGCCGAACGGTCCGGTTCCACCGCCACTTGGGTGATGAGCAACCATGACGTGGTCCGCCATGCCACCCGCTACGCGCTGCCCCAGGTGCCGACCGGCGAATACCATCGACTGCCGCTCGACTGGCTGCTGCGCGACGGCACCACATACCGGGAGGACCGCGCGCTCGGCACCAAGCGCGCCCGCGCCGCGATCATGATGGAGATGGCGCTGCCCGGCTCCGCCTACGTGTATCAAGGCGAGGAACTCGGCCTGTTCGAAGTGGCCGACATTCCGTGGGATGAGCTGGAGGATCCGTCCGCATGGCGCACCTCCCGTTCCGCCAGCACCAAAGGCCGTGACGGCTGCCGTGTGCCGCTGCCGTGGGTTGCGGCCGACGCTCCGCAGCTGGACGATCCGAACGATGAGTTCGGCCATGGCGGCTCCTTCGGATTCTCGCCGGCAGACGCGAAGGCCGAGCCGCATCTGCCGCAACCCAAGTGGTACAAGGATTTCGCGGTCGATGTCGAATCGGCCGACCCGGATTCCATGCTGAACCTGTACCGCCGCGTGCTGGCATTGCGACATGAGTTGCAGACCACCGACCTGAGTCTCGAATGGCTTCCGGAAGACCAGCCCGGCAAGGCGCATGACGGCGCCAACGGTTTCCCGGGTGGCACCATCGCGTACCGCCGTGCCAACGGCTGGGCCTCGATCACCAACTTCGGCGAAGAACCGATCACGTTGCCGCAAGGCGAAGTGCTGCTGACATCAGGACCGCTTACCGACGATGGCAAGCTGCCGCAAGATACCAGCGCTTGGCTCAAACTGGCCGATTGACCGCACGCAGGATGCCCCGATCTGAGGGTGTCCGTGCCGGATACCGCACTCGTGCGCTGAACCATCGAACCGGCAGCGCGCTCCAGCCGTCCGCGTCCCTCCATTTGGGCGCGGACGGCTTTCCTGTTTCCAACGACCGTTTTCCAACGATGACGGTCCGACGTACCTACCCTGCGGTATCTTCATATGTTCGGCCTGCGCAGAGGGCGCGACCGCGGACCAATCGAAAGAGGCAACGATGGTAGATGCACACGATGGCGAAACATACACGTCCGAAGGCTCACGTCTGATCTGGATCGACTGCGAGATGACCGGCCTGGATATCTTCGGCGGCGACGAGCTCGTCGAGGTTTCCGTGGTGCCGACCGACTTCGACCTGAACGTGCTCGACGAAGGTGTCGACTATGTGATCAAGCCCAGTCAGAAGGCTGTCGACCACATGAATGACTTCGTGCGCGCCATGCACACCCGTTCCGGCCTGATCAACGAATGGGAACACGGTCTGAGCCTCGACGAAGCGCAAGCCAAGGTCATCGAATACGTCAGGAAATTCACTCCGGCCGGCGTCAAGCCGCTGCTCGCCGGCAACACCATCGGCTCCGACAAGAAGTTCCTTGACCACTACATGCCGGAACTCATGGAGAACCTGCACTACCGCACCATCGACGTGAGCACCTTCAAGGAACTCGCCCGCCGCTGGTATCCGGCCGTCTACCTCAACCGTCCGCCGAAGAACGGCGGCCACCGCGCGCTCGCCGACATCATCGAATCGCTCGACGAACTGCGTTACTACCGCAAGGCGTTCATGGCCCCGGTGCCCGGTCCGAGCGAAGCGGAGGCGAAGGCCATCGCCTCTGAAATCCAGGAAACCAGCCTGCTCAACAAGGACTGACAGCACGACTCCAGCGAGAGGAACCGCATGACCGCAGCTGATTGGACCACCATCGGCCAACCGCAGGATATCCGCCTTGTGGTCGCCGACATGGACGGCACGTTACTTGACGAACGAAGCCGAATCCCCGACGGATTCTGGCCCATGCTCGCCCGGCTCAAACGCCGTGGCGTCGAATTCGTGCCCGCGTCCGGACGCCAATACGCCACGCTGCGCAACATGTTCGCCGACAAAGCCGCGGAGATTCTCGACTGGGGGAGAACTGTCCTATATCGCGGAAAACGGCAATGTGGTGGCGCTCGACGACAAAGTCGTGGAAGTGCATGGCGTCGATTTGGACGTCACGCGTCACGTCATCGACCTGGTCGCCGACGCCGCTGCCTCCGGCGAGCATAACGTGGGACTGGTGGTGTGTGGCCTCAAATCGGCATACGTGCAGCGTTCCGACAAGCCGTTCCTCGATGAAGTCGGCAAATACTACGCGGCGCTGAGCATCGTGGACGATCTGCACGAAGTGCTCGACTTCGCGCAGGAACCGTCCGCCTACACCCCTGACGGCGACGCTGAAATCGTTCTGAAACTCGCGATCCTCGACCTTGACGGCTCCGAACGATTCACCAACGAAAAGCTCACACATCTGCGCGCGGACTACCAGGTGGTCGTCTCCGGCAAACTGTGGGTGGACATCATGAACATCGAAACCGACAAAAAGCAGGGCGTCGAGGCGTTGCAGCGCGTGCTCGGCGTCACACCCGCGCAGACGGCGGTGTTCGGCGACTACCTCAACGATCTGCTCATGCTTGAGGCGGGCGACTGGTCGTTCGCCATGGGCAACGCGCACCCCGATTTGAAGGCCGCCGCGCGCTACATCGCACCGTCGAACGTCGAGCACGGTGTGCTCAAGGTTGTGGACAGGCTGGTTGCCTGACGATTTCGTTGCATGGGGCGCGGTGATGTAAAGAAGGTGGCGTAATGAGGCAATCCGAGGCGCTTGCGATTCTGGGTTCCGGCGCAAGCGTGTTCCTGACGGGCGCGCCCGGTGCCGGCAAAACCTACGTGCTCAACGAATTCATACGGCAGGCGCGTGCCGACGGCGCATCCGTGGCCGTCACCGCATCCACGGGCATCGCTGCCACGCATATCAACGGCACCACCATCCATTCCTGGAGCGGCATCGGCTTGGCCACGGCATTGACCGACAATCTGGTCAAAACCGTTCGCACACGCCGCAAACGCAAGCTGCAGGAAGCCGACATCCTCATCATCGACGAGGTCTCCATGCTGCACGCGTGGCTGTTCGACATGGTTGACCGGATCTGCCGCATCATCCGCCGCGACGAACGTCCGTTCGGCGGGCTGCAGGTGGTGTTGTCCGGCGATTTTTTCCAGCTGCCGCCGGTTTCGGTATCGGGACGCAACAACGACCTGATCGCGCCGTCCGCCGAATATCTGGCCAGTCGCGAACGGTACATGCGCGCCGGACTCAATCCCGAAGGTTTCGTCACCGAATCGTTGGTATGGCGCGAATTGAACCCCGTTGTCTGCTATCTGACCGAACAGCATCGTCAGGATGACGGCCAGCTGTTGAACGTGCTGACCGACATTCGCGAAGGCGCGGTGGACGATGGCGACCGCAATGTGCTGCTGACCCGGTTGGGGGCCATTCCGGAACCCGGGCAGCAGGCGGTGAACCTGTTCCCCCGTCAACAGGCAGGCCGACGCGCTTAATGACCTGCGCCTGTTCGAAATCAAGGAGGAACCGCACGAATACCTCGCCGAATCCGAGGGCGCGGCGAATCTGGTGGAACGGCTCAAAAGAACATGCTCGCTCCCGAACGCTTGTACCTCAAAACGGGCGCGGCCGTGATGGCGGTGCGCAACGACACCGACCACCAGTACGTCAACGGGTCGCTCGGCACCGTGCGTGGATTCACCACGCAATCGCAGGGCGGCTGGCCGATCGTCGAATTCGAAAACGGCAACATCGTCACCATGAAGCCGAATTCCTGGCAGATGCAGGACGGCGATGCCGTGCTCGCCACGGTCAAACAGGTGCCGTTGCGCTGCGCGTGGGCGATCACCATCCACAAATCGCAAGGCATGACGCTCGATCGTGCCGTCATGGATTTGCGACGCACATTCGCGCCGGGCATGGGATACGTGGCGCTGTCTCGAGTGGAAGGGCTCGACGGCCTGTATCTGCAAGGCGTCAACGAGCGCATGTTCCTGGTCTCACCGGACGCGGTCCGTCTTGATGGACAATTGCGATTGGAGTCGGCTCAGGCCGCCGATACGCTTGCCTCCGACGGTGTCGGAGCATTCCGCGCCCGCATGCCGCAACCGGCCGCCGGTGAGGATGACGAATTCGCGCAGGACGTGCTGTTCTGACCCGCTGCTAAATATCAGCCCATCGCCTGCAGGGAACGCGCAAGATCCGGGTCGAGCTCAACTTCGTCCTCGACGCTTTCCGGATCGGGGTCCCAACAGCTGGCGATCACGCAGGCCAGTCCGACGAGCAACCAAAGCGGGTTGCGCTGCAGGAACTCAAGACCTGGAATCGCCCGCGTGACGATGATCCATATCACCATGCCGGCCAGCGCAATCGCATTGAACGGCTTCTTCCATGGCAGGGAAATCAACGTGACGCACAATACGGCTAGGCACAGGCCGATCCATTGGTTGCCTTCGGTCAGCACTTCCGGCGCTGCCGCCGCGAAGACGAAATAGCAGATGATGCCGATCCAGCCGAGTTTGTTCCAAATCGAAATGTGCGCGGTGACGTGACGCATGCTGCGTCCTTTCCTTATGAAGCGATATGGTGCTGATTCCAGTATCATAGAAACGGCTTTAGACTTATTTATAACTCTATAAATAACGTTTTTCGCGTATTGGTGTGCGATTCGAGGACGTGTGGCGCATCCAAGTCGGCTTACCTGAGTAATTTGGAACGTATGACCAAAGCACTTCGTATGTCTACCATGTTCCTGCGCACCCTGCGCGAGGACCCCGCCGATGCCGACGTCGTGTCGGACAAGCTGCTGCAGCGCGCCTGCTACCTGCGCAAGGCCGCTCCGGGCATCTGGACCTGGCTGCCGCTGGGTCTCAATGTCCTGAACAAGATCGAGAACATCATCCGCGAGGAGATGGCGTCCATCGACGCCCAGGAAGTCCACTTCTCCGGACTGCTGCCGCGCGAGCCGTATGAGGCCACCCACCGCTGGGAGGAATACGGCGACAACATCTTCCGTCTGAAGGACCGCCACGAGGCCGACTACCTGCTGGCCCCGACCCATGAGGAAATGTTCACCCTGCTGGTCAAGGACCTGTACTCCTCCTACAAGGACCTGCCGGTGACCCTCTACCAGATCCAGACCAAGTACCGCGACGAGTTCCGTCCGCGCGCCGGCCTGATCCGCGGCCGCGAGTTCATCATGAAGGACGCCTACTCCTTCACCCTCGACAAGGAAGGCCTCGTCAAGGCCTACATGGACGAGCGCGGCGCATACGAGCGCATCTTCAACCGTCTCGACCTGAAGTACGTGCCGGTGCACGCCATGGCCGGCCCGATGGGCGGCTTCGAATCCGAGGAGTTCCTGGCTCCGATGGAGATCGGCGAGGACACCTTCGCCCAGTCGCCGTCCGGCAAGGCCTGGAACGTCGAGGCGCTGACCACTCCGGAACCGGAAGCCATCGACTTTACCGCAACGCCGGCAGCCGAAAAAGCGCCCGACCCCGGACGCGGCCACCATCGACAAGATGGTCGAATTCGCCAACGCCAACCATCCTCGTTCCGACGGCCGCGATTGGCAGGCCTCCGACATTCTGAAGAACGTCGTCATCGCCGTCATGCATCCGCAGGACGAAGACCACGACGAGCCGTGGCGCGAGCTCGTGGTCGTAGGCGTTCCGGGCGACCGTACCGTCGACATGAAGCGTCTTGAGGCGCAGTTCACCCCGGCCGAGATCGAGGAAGCCACCGACGAGGATCTGAAGAAGCATCCGGAACTCGTCAAGGGCTACATCGGACCGATGGCGCTTGGCCCGCAGGCGCGCGACGGAAAGAAGGCCGAGAACGCGTCCGAGACCGGTGACGCGCTGCGCTACCTGATCGACGCGCACGTGGCACGCGGTTCCGCATGGTTCACCGGCGCCGACGAGCAGGACGTGGATTACTACGATTTGGTGTACGGCCGCGATTTCGAGGCCGACGGCACCGTCGAAGCCGTGCAGGTACGTCATGGCGACATGAGCCCGGACGGTTCCGGCCCGCTGAGCTTCGAGCGCGGCGTGGAAATCGGCCAGGTGTTCCAGCTGGGCCTCAAGTATTCCAACGCGCTCGGCCTGAAGGTGCTCGACCAGAACGGCAAGACCGTTCCGGTGTGGATGGGCTCCTACGGCATCGGCGTCTCCCGTGTGATGGCCTGCATCGCCGAAACCCATCACGACGAGAAGGGTCTGGCGTGGCCGGCAGTCATCGCGCCGGCACAGGTGCACGTCGTGGCCACCGGCAAGGATGCGGCCGCGTTCGAAGCCGCAGAACAGCTGATTGGTGAGCTTGAGGCCAAGGGCATCGAAGTCATCTTCGACGACCGCAAGAAGGTGTCTCCGGGCGTCAAGTTCAAGGACGCCGAACTCATCGGCGTGCCGATCATCGCCGTCGCCGGCCGCGACACCGTCAACAACGGCACCATCGAAGTGCGCGACCGCAACGGTGAGAACGCCGAAGCGGTGCCGGTCGCGGACGCCGCGCAGGCGATCGCGGACCGCGTCGCTGCACTGCTCAAGTGACATACGGCAATCCGTAGCGCGTCGGTTTGATCCGACGAACGACATACGGCAACGGAAGACCATCAAGCAGGTGGTCTTCCGTTTTTTGTTTTTCATGGGGAATACCGTGCGCATCTCACGCACATGAGGATTGTGGATGTCGGTGGATAAGTCGAAATTATCCACCGACAATCCACGACTCGCCCGACGATCTCAAGTTATCCACATTCTCCGGTTGGGCTTGCAGACGGATGGAACGTTCGGCGATAGTGGTCTTACCGCGGAAACGTGAAGATGCGGGAAGGGCATGCAGTTTACCCTCTCTCACCATAAATCCACCTCACTGCCTGTCGCTTCCGTGCCGTCAACGGCGCTTTCCGCGGTCCATCATTCGTCAAACAGAAAGGGCCGAACATGGCGCAGCAGCAGGGTCTCCTCACCATCACGGGATATGTGGGCGGCCAGCCCACGCAATTCAATCGGGAAGGCATGCCGCATGCCAGCTCATTCCGGCTGGCCAGCACCAGACATTATTTCGATGGCCGAACGCAACAGTGGAAGGACCTGCCCACCACATGGATCACGGTGAAGGCATATCGAGGCCTTTCCGAAAGCATCTGCCAATCGTTCAAAAAAGGCGAACCGGTCATCGTGACCGGCGTGCTGGCGGCGGAAAGCTGGGTGGACCAGAACGGCAAGCAACAGTCGAAACTCGTCATGGAAGCGAATGCGGCGGGGCATGATTTGAGCTACGGTGTCTCCACCTTCCGCAAACTCGCCAAGAAAAACGATTCCGGCCAGCAAGACGCGCAGCCTGGACAGGCTTTAGGACGTGATCCATATGTGCAAGCCGCCCAACAGCGGGGCGAAACTTCAGTCAATGCGATGGGCGGGCAGAGTTCCGGCGTTGACGAGCAAGGCGGCTCGCAGGCCGGTGCGGATAGCAACGCCGCCGAACCCCTACGTGAGGAATTCGGCGGCGATGGCTTCTGACGATTGCCTGACGCTTATGCGATCGCTGGCATGGCCTGTTACCAGATGCGCACGCGTTGCTCCGGTGCGAGCCACATGCCGTCGCCGGGCTGCACGCCAAACGCCTTGTGGAACAGGTCCACATTACGGGCGATGCCGTTCGTACGGCATTCGGCGGGGGAGTGCGGGTCGATCTGCAGATACTGCTCCGCCAACTCGTCGCGATTCTTAGTGCGCCAAATCGAAGCGTAGCTCAGGAAGAAACGCTGCAGGCCGGTGAAGCCGTCGATTTCAGGAGCATCGGCAAGCGCGGCTTCGATGGCTTCCGTGGAACCATCCTTGCCGCGGCCGGCCGCTTCATCGAGAGCGAACGCATAGGCCTTGAGAGCGATGTTCACGCCGCTCAAATCGCCGATGTTCTCGCCGATGGTCAACGCGCCGTTCACATGAGGGGCCTTCGACGGGTCATCCGAATACTTTTCGGCGAGCTGCGTCGGCACGAACTCGTTGTACTGGTCGATGAGCTTCTGGGTGAGCGCCTTGAAATTGGCCTTGTCCTCTTCGGTCCACCAGTCGTTGAGCTTGCCGTCGCCGTCGTATTGCGAGCCCTGGTCGTCGAAACCGTGGCCGATCTCATGGCCGATCACCGCGCCGATGCCGCCGTAGTTCGCGGCATCCTCGGCATCCGGGTTGAAGAACGGCGGCTGCAAAATGGCGGCCGGGAACACGAT
>ENA-OQES01000983-OQES01000983.1-human-gut-metagenome-genome-assembly--contig:-NODE-983-length-11338-cov-3.736776_pt1 | contig 11338 bp, 19 predicted proteins | sample MGYA00242798_ERZ504641 | MGnify/ENA primary metagenome ERZ504641 (study PRJEB26092, sample SAMD00036327) | human gut metagenome | host: Homo sapiens | study: EMG produced TPA metagenomics assembly of... | reverse complement strand
CTTTGACTTCATCGCCCAGTGTCAGAACATCCTCTACCCGATTGATACGCTCTTTTGCGATCTTGGAGATATGAACCATACCCTCTTTTCCTGGTGCAAATTCGATAAATGCGCCGAATTCTTTGATGCTTACTACTTTACCGGTGAAAATCTGGCCTTCTTGTAATCTGTTACGATGGTCTGGATATAGTGAATCGCTTTATCCATCATCTTCTGATCTGTTCCGCAGATAGAAACTGCTCCGTCATCTGTGATATCGATTTTTACACCGGTCTCATCGATGATCGCATTAATGGTTTTTCCTCTCTGACCTACCACATCGCCGATCTTTTCCGGATCGATCTTGATCTGAACGATCTTCGGTGCGTATTCATTCACATGCTCTCTCGGGCCTGCGATACATTTTTCCATAACTTCAGTCAGAATATACTCTCTTGCCTGTTTGGTCTTTGCAATAGCCTCTTCAATGATCGGACGGGTCAGACCATGGATCTTGATATCCATCTGGATCGCTGTGATACCATCATGTGTACCTGCCACCTTGAAATCCATATCGCCGAAGAAATCCTCCAGACCCTGGATATCGGTCAGAACGATATAATCATCATCGGTCTCGCCGGTTACCAGACCACAGGAGATACCTGCTACCGGTTTTTTTGATCGGTACACCGGCTGCCATCAGAGACATGGTAGATGCACAGATACTTGCCTGAGAAGTAGATCCGTTGGATTCGAATGTCTCAGATACGGTACGGATCGCATATGGGAATTCTTCCTCACTTGGCAGTACCGGAACCAGAGCTTTCTCAGCCAGTGCGCCATGACCGATCTCACGACGTCCCGGTCCACGGCTCGGTTTTGTCTCACCTACAGAGTAGGACGGGAAGTTATAGTGATGCATGTAACGTTTTCCAACCTCGAACTCATCCAGGCCATCCAGACGCTGTCCCTCGGACAGAGGAGCCAGGGTGGTGATGGTACAGATCTGTGTCTGTCCTCTTGTAAACATGGCAGAACCGTGAACACGCGGTACGATATCCGTTTCTGCAGCCAGCGGACGGATCTGTGTGATCGCACGACCATCCGGACGTTTGTGATCTTTCAGGATCATCTTACGAACGGTCTTTTTACTGATACTGGTACACGGCTTCACCCAGAACAGCCAGCCATTCCTCATTATCAGCAAATGCTTCTTCCAGTTTTGCTGTCACCTGACGGATATTTTCTTCTCTTGTCTGTTTGTCATCGGAGAATACAGCTACTTCCATCTCTTCCGGTGTTACGATCTCTTTCATCGCTGCGAACAGTTCTTCCGGAACCGCACAGGATTCATAGCTGTGTTTTGCTTTTCCGCAGTCAGCTACGATTTTGTCGATAAATGCGATGATCTCTTTGTTGACCTTATCAGCTTCAAAAATAGCTTCAATCATCTTTGCTTCCGGAACTTCGTTTGCTCCGGCTTCAATCATGATGACTTTTTCTCTTGTGGAAGCAACAGTCAGTTTCAGGTCAGATTTTGCATTCTGCTCCAGTGTCGGGTTAATGATCAGTTCACCATCGATCATACCTACCTGTGTTGCTGCACACGGTCCGTCAAAAGGAATATCTGAGATGCAGGTTGCGATAGAGGAACCAAGCATTGCCACAACTTCCGGATTACACTGTGGATCTACAGACATTACCATGTTATTCAGTGTAACATCATTACGGTAATCCTTCGGGAACAGCGGACGCATCGGACGGTCAATTACTCGGGAGGTCAGAATCGCATGCTCGGATGCTTTTCCTTCTCTCTTGTTAAATCCACCCGGGACTTTTTCCTACTGCATACATTTTCTCTTCATATTCTACACTTAACGGGTAAAAAATCAATTCCTTCTCTTGGCTTTCTGATGCGGTTGCGGTAGAAAGTACAACGGTATCACCATAATGCATAAATGCTGCGCCATTAGCCTGTTTTGCCACGCGGTCGATGTCAACTGTCAGTGTTCTTCCTGCCAGTTCCATAGAATAACTTTGTACATACATTTTCTCCTTTTCTGCCCTCTGGGCGATTTTTTCGTTACTGTTCATTTCATTCTCAGCAACATTCTGCCGGCGGATATGCTCCGAAACAACTGAAAAACACACTCCCCGCTGTCCTTATCCTGCTTTGGCAATATGCTTTTCAGTGGTCTCGGCATCCTTTCCGACATCTTCCGGTAATCGACAGTATCCGGTGGGATATATTTTCCCTTTTTCCGCTGTCTTGTACAGATTAAGATAAGAGGGATGGAAGAATACCTTCCACCCCTCGCCATTCTTTTCTCTGTGCAGTTGAATTACTTTCTGATTCCTAAATTTTTCAATCAGTGCACGATATCTTTCGATATCTGTTTTCTTCAGGTAATCCAGCAGACCTCTTCTCTGACCTACCATTTTCAGCAGACCTCTTCTGGAATGATGATCTTTGTGGTGTGTTTTCAGATGCTCTGTCAGCTCCTGGATTCTTGCTGTCAGTACAGCTACCTGTACTTCCGGTGAACCTGTGTCGCCTTCTGTTCTTGCGTATTCAGCCATAATAGCCTGTTTCTTTTCTTTAGAAATCATTTTGTTTTCCTCCTGTTTTTTCAATCGCCACATATTAAGAAATGGTCGGAGTATCCGATATCTGAATATGGGCTAACTCATACTCGAACAGTATACCATATGCTCTCAGTAATGTAAACCTCTTTTTCGAAATATCGCTTTCCTGAACCGGCATCTCTCTGAATCTGTGCTTTCAGTTCTTCCACCGAATCAAACTTGCACTCCGGACGCACAAAGTGATAGAATTCCACCCTGGCCTCTTCCCCGTACAGATCCTCGTCGCAGTCAAACAAATACGTCTCTACACCTGCAAACGGCACTTCCACGGTGGGTTTCACCCCCACATTGGAGATTCCATAGAACGTTTTACCTTTGATAAAAGTTTTCGATGCATAGACACCAAAGGGTGGAAGAAGTTTTCCGTCTTCCGGCACCTGATTGATCGTCGGAAGTCCCCAGGTACGCCCCAGCTGTCTTCCATGTACCACTTCTCCCAGCACAAAATACCGGTAGCCAAGGAGCTCATTGACTTTCTCGATATTTCCTTCCTGAAGTACCTCACGGATCCAGGTGCTGCTGATCGGGCGTTCTTCCCGCGTCTCTTTGCTTAAAATTTCCACCTCAAATCCATATTGGGTACCCGCCTGCCGTAACAGTTCCGGATTTCCTTTTCTGTTATGGCCAAAGTGAAAATCCGGCCCCACCACTACATAAGCGGCACGCAGCTGTTTAACCAGAATCTCCCTGATAAAATCCTCCGGCTCCATCCGGATGATTTCCGGAACGAACGGACACTCCACCAGACAGTCCACTCCCCGGCGTTCCAGAAGGATCCTGCGCTCTTCATTCGTAAGAATCGTCCGCTTGATCCTGGTTCCCAGTCTGACAAGAGGAGAAACATCAAAGGTAAATACTACCGTTTCATATCCTTCTTTGCCGATTTCCAGAACCCGGTTGATCAGTTTGCTGTGCCCCTTATGGACGCCGTCAAATTTTCCAAGTGTTACCACACTTCTCTTATCCAATTGAAAATCCAGATTTTTTGTAATATATTTCATGTCTCTTTCCATTCTTCTCTCTGTCGCAACTGTTTTTCCAATTGCTTTTACGGGACAAAACATCTCACAGAATATTGCCTGCAGAATCGTTACGCCTCATTTTCTTTTCGATAAAACATTTTCACCGGTATCATCTGATCTGTCTTTTTCTCATACAGTCCTATAAATGTCTCCCGGCTGTCATATACTCTGACATAACCTCCATCCACCTTGAGCTCCTCCTGTAACAGTTCCGGAAAAATCCGGTTTCCGTTGTGTACCAGAAGATCACCCTGCGGTGTTGTTTTCGCAGCCGGATACTGATCGAACATCCTGTCTACCGGAAGAATCAAACGTTCTATATTACCTTCTTCCATGACTTTTTCGTACTTCGTCCAGTTTTACCGCGTCTGTTAATCCAAACCGCTCTACCCGGGTACGCAGAAGTTCTTCCATGCAACCGCCACATCCCAGTTTTTCACCGATATCGTTACATAAGGTCCGGATATACGTTCCCTTGGAACACTGCACCCGAATCTTTACTTTCGGAAGCTCCATCCACAGAACCTCAATGTTATGAAAGGTAACCGGTCTGGCTTTTCGCTCCACGACTTTACCTTCCCGTGCCAGTTCGTACAGATTTTTTTCCATTCACTTTCAGTGCGGAATACATCGGTGGAACCTGCTGCTGCTCACCCTGAAATGAAAGAATGCAGGTGCGGACTTCTTCTTCCGACACCTGCACTGACGACTCCTTCAGGATCGTTCCTTCCATATCCTGGGTATCGGTGGTGATTCCCAACCGAAGCACTGCCTCGTATTCCTTATCGTGATCTGCCAGCAGATCACACAGTTTTGTTCCTTTTCCAAGGCAGACCGGCAGAACACCCTGTGCCTGAGGATCCAGGGTTCCCGTATGACCGATCTTTTTTTGTTTTAAGATTCCACGAAGCTTCGCCACCACATCATGAGATGTATAGCCTGCTTCTTTGTATATATTGATTACACCGCTTCTTTCCATATGTTTTCTTTACTCCTGAAGCTGTCTTTCTATATCCAGTGTCAGACTGTTTACCACATCGAACACTGATCCCTGCATAGTACATCCAGCTGCTTTCACATGACCTCCACCGCCAAAATAAGAAGCCACTCTTGCCACATCCACTTTGCCGTTGGAACGCATACTGACTTTATACTCCTGCACACCGATTTCATATAAAAAGATGGCAACCTCCACGCCACGGGTATTCTGTAACTGGTTGACGATACCATCCATATCTTTCGGTGTCACACCGTAAAAATCCATGTCTTTCTTTCTCACATAACCCACGATACACCGCTGATCCAAAAGCATGATGCTCTCCATGATCGTGCGTCCCATAATCTGATTCTGCGCATAGGACTTTGTATAGAAAGAATCCTTGATGATACTGGTAAAATCAATGCCTTTTGCCATCAGCTGACCTGCGATCTCCATGGTTCTGGTTCCGGTACAGCTGTACTGGAACACACCGGTATCGTGAACGATTCCGGTATACAGTGCTTCCGCACAGGCTTTGTTGATCTTTTCCGGCTCCAGAAGTTCATAAAGCACTTCACAGGTAGAACTTGCATCCGGAACGATCTGGTTCTTCTGTGCAAGTCCTTTATTCGTGATGTGATGATCGATGCATGCGGTTATTTTCGCCGTATGCACTGCCTGACCGGCAACGCCGATCCGGTCTGTGCTGCTGACATCAAACTCCAGAAACAGGTCGTATTCTTTCTCTTCCCATTCCTGTTTCGCCTGATCGATGTCCTGAATGAAATGAAAGACTTCCGGTACCTCCTCCAGATATACATCTGCCTGGATCTGCGGATAATTTTCTTTCAGATACAGATACATTCCCATGCAGGAGCCCACGCAGTCACCATCCGGTCTTACGTGACCGGCGATGGCTGCTGTGGTTACACCCTCAAGTACAGATGCAATATTATTTATCATCTTCCTCATCCCTTTCCGGGGTCTCTTTATTTACCTCGTCAATTAATCTGGACATATGCACACCATATTCAATCGACTGATCCAGTACAAACTGAATCTCCGGTGTGTTACGAAGATTCAGACGTTTTGCCAGCTGGCGGCGTACATAACCTTCCGCACTGCGAAGACCGGCAATGGTATCTTTCTTTTCTTCATCGGAACCCATCACACTGATGTATGCCTTGCAGGTTTTCAGATCCGGTGCCACTTCCACAGAAGTGACGGATGTCATCATATGAATTCTGGGATCTTTGATCTCCTGACGGATGATGAGGCTTAATTCTTTCATCACTTCGCCGTTGATCCTTGTAGTTTTTTATGCTGATTTTTCTCATTATCTATCACCTCAATCCGGTATGAAAGCCTATCTCGGTACTTCTACCATGATGTATGCTTCTACCTGATCCAATTCCTGGATATCGTTGAATCCTTCGAATACCAGACCACATTCATAACCGGCTTTTACTTCTTTCACATCATCTTTGAATCGTTTCAGAGATGCCAGTGGGCCTTCGAAGATCTGTTTTCCTTCTCTGGAGATTCTTACCGTACAGCCTCTCTGGAATACACCATCCAGAACATAACTTCCGGCGATGTTACCGACACCGGATGCTTTGAAGATCTGACGAACTTCTGCATGACCGATGACTTTCTCTTCGAAGACAGGATCAAGCATACCCTTCATGGCAGCTTCCACATCTTCGATTGCCTGATAGATGACACGGTACAGACGCAGGTCTACACCTTCCTGTTCTGCGGTTGCTTTTGCTGTCGCGTCCGGACGAACGTTGAAACCAATGATGATCGCGTTGGAGGCAGAAGCCAGTGTTACGTCCGATTCGTTGATAGCACCTACACCACCATGGATAACCTTAACGACAACTTCATCATTAGACAGCTTCACAAGACTCTGCTTTACAGCTTCCACAGATCCCTGAACATCGGCTTTTACGATAAGATTCAGTTCTTTCAGGTTGCCTTCCTGAATCTGGCTGAACAGATCATCCAGAGACATCTTCGCTTTTGTTTCTTCCAGCAGACGGTTCTTATTTTCAGAAATAAAGGTTGCTGCAAAGTTCTTTGCTTCTTTATCGTTTTCGGTAGCCACCAGAACTTCACCTGCGTTCGGTACATCTGACAGACCAAGAATCTCTACCGGCGTAGACGGACCTGCTTCTTTGACACGGCGTCCCTTATCATCCATCATCGCACGTACTTTACCTGAGGAAGCTCCGGCTGCGATAAAGTCACCCACATGCAGCGTACCTTTCTGTACCAGGATAGTAGCAACCGGACCTTTTCCTTTGTCAAGCTGCGCCTCGATAACCAGACCACGTGCTTTTCTCTTCGGATTGGCTTTCAGTTCGCATACCTCGGAAGTCAGCAGGATCATCTCCAGCAGTTCCTCGATACCCTGGTGAGTCTTTGCGGACACCGGAACGAAAATAGTGCTTCCACCCCAGTCTTCCGGAATCAGTTCGTACTCGGAAAGTTCCTGTTTTACTCTCTCGATGTTGGCACTCGGTTTATCTACTTTGTTGATCGCAACAATGATCTCAACACCTGCTGCTTTTGCATGGTTGATTGCTTCTACCGTCTGCGGCATCACACCATCGTCTGCTGCAACTACCAGAACAGCGATATCGGTGGAGTTTGCTCCACGCATACGCATAGCGGTGAATGCCTCATGTCCCGGAGTATCCAGGAATGTGATCTTCTGTCCCTTGATTGATACCACATATGCACCGATGTGCTGTGTGATACCACCGGCCTCACGGTCGGTTACATTTGTCTTACGGATCGCATCCAGCAGTGAAGTTTTACCATGGTCAACGTGTCCCATAACGCAGACAACCGGTGGTCTTGGAACGAGATCCTTCGGATCTTCCTCTTCCTCTTTTAACAGTTCCTCGATCACATCCACTTTTTCTTCCTGTTCTGCGATAATATCATAGTCAAGTGCGATCTCCTGTGCCTTTTCAAAATCGATCTCATGGTTTACCGTAACCATAGTTCCTTCCATAAACAGTTTCTTAACGATCACTGCCGGCTGCATCTTCATCTTTTCTGCCAGTTCGCGAATCGTCATTTTCTCCGGAAGTGTGATTTCTTTCACTACTTCTTTCTTTTCTTCCTTCGGCTGAGGACGGGCAGGTTTCTGCAGTGCTTTCGGCAGTCTGCTCTTCTGAAAACGTCCCTGGTTCGGACGGTTGGAGCCCTGTCCGTTTCTTCTGTCCTGGGTCTTTTTTCTCTTCTCTTTCGCGTTCTTTTTCTTTATCTTTTTCTTTGTTCTTTACGTCTCTGACCGGTTTTCTTGCCAGGCCCAGATCCATACTGTCCATAGCAGGTCTGGAATCTCTGCGTTCATTTCTGCGTCCGTTGTTTTCTCTTCCGTCGCGGTCTCTGTTATCACGGTTCATACCGTTTCTGTTGTTATCAAAACGACGGCCACCCTGATTGTCTCTGTTCTGATTGTCTCTGTTTTGTCCGTCTCTGTTTCCATCGAAGCGACGGCTTCCGTTTCCGCCGTCCTGACGGTTGTTCTGTCCCTGATAACGGTTATTATTCTGGCCGTTTCTGTTATCAAAGCGACGGCCACCCTGGTTATCTCTGCTCTGGCCATCACGATTCTGATTGTCTCTTCTTCCCTGGCCGTTGAATCTTCTCTCCTGACCATCTCTGCTCTGGCCGTCACGGTTCTGATTGTCTCTTCTTCCCTGGCCGTTGAATCTTCTCTCCTGACCGTCTCGGTTCTGATTGTCACGGTTCTGATATCCACTGCGGTTTCCTTCACCGTTTCCTCTTGCCGGTCTGTCCTGTCCGTTTCTGTCAGACTGCGGTTTGTTTCTTCTGAAATTCTTACCTTCCTGGGTCTGTGCGTTCTGCGGACGGAATACCTGAATCAGATTAGATTTCTTTTTCGGGCGGTCAGCTGCTTCTTTTTTCTCTTCTTTTCCTTCAGTTTTTTCCGGAGAATGCATCCCGGACCATTTTTTCATCTTTTTCTTCCAATGTACTCATATGACTCTTAACTTCTACCTTTTTCTCCTTTAAAAATTCAATAACTTCTTTGTTTGTTTTATTTAATTCCTGTGCAATTTCATAGATTCTTGATTTTGGCATTCTACCACCAACCTTTCTGCTCCATGCCAAGAAATGTAATTATTCAGATTTCAGCTGTTTTTTCCATTGCTGCTGCCAGGTTTTCATCAGTTACTGCCAGAGACGCACGGAATTCTTTTCCCATGGCTCTTCCCAGTTCCTCTTTTCCTCCGAAATCATAACAGGGTACTTCATAATACGTACACATATTATGGAATTTCTTTTTGGTATTGTCCGACGCTTCCGCCGAAACGATGACCAGCCAGGCCTTTCCTGTCTTTACTGCTTTCTCCGTTGAAAACTCTCCGCTGACAATCTTACCTGCCTTGGTGGAAAGTCCGATCAGTGATAGTACTTTATTACAATTCAATCGTATCCAGCTCCCTTTCCAGGTTCTCGTAAACCTCCTGAGGAATCTGCATCTTCAGGGAACGTTCCAGCCCTTTGTTCTTGATGGCTTTCTGCAGACATTCCTTTGAGAAACAAAGATATGCGCCGCGACCGTTTTTTCTTCCGGTCACATCCAGTACGATTTCACCTTCCGGCGTCTTCAGTACACGCATCATTTCCTTTTTGATTTTTCATCTCATTGCATCCGATACATTTCCGCAGCGGCACCTTTTTTATATTTCCCATAGCTATCCGCCTCACTGTTTTTTCAGGTCTTACTCTTCTTCTGTGGATGTCTCTTCCGAGATCTCTTCTGTTTTCGGTTCTTCATCCAGTTCTACACCGGCCAGAGCATCTTCCATGGAATCTTCACCCTCTTCATCGTCAGATTCCTGATAATATTCAAAGTCACCGGCTTCTCTTGCCTGTGTCTCGCTCTTGATATCGATCTTGAAGCCGGTCAGACGGGCTGCCAGACGGGCATTCTGTCCTTCTTTACCGATTGCCAGAGACAGCTGATAATCCGGAACAATAACCAACGCAGTCTTCTCATCCGGATCTGCCAGTACGGTGATCACCTTTGCAGGGCTCAGTGCATTCTCAATCAACAGTGCCGGATTCTCATTCCAGCTGATGATATCGATCTTCTCACCACGCAGTTCTTCCACAATAGTGTTTACTCTGGCACCATTCATACCTACACACGCGCCGACTGCATCGACATCCGGATCATTGGACCATACAGCGATCTTGGTTCTGGAACCGGCTTCTCTTGCGATACTCTTGATCTCTACGATACCGTCTTTTACCTCAGTCACTTCTGCTTCAAAGAGACGTTTTACCAGTTCCGGATGAGTTCTGGAAACCATGATCTTTGGTCCTTTCGGTGAATCCTTAACTTCCAGTACATATACTTTGATACGTTCGGTCGGTTTGTATACTTCACCTTTGACCTGCTCGTTTTCACTCAGGATCGCATCTACCTTACCCAGATTCACACTGACATTTTTTCCCATGTACCGCTGTACCACACCGGTAACCACGTCTTTTTCTTTCTGGAAATATTCATCATACAGAACTTTTCTTTCTTCCTCACGGATCTTCTGCAGAATCACATTCTTTGCGTTCTGTGTCGCGATACGTCCGAACTGTTTGGACTGAATCGGAACCTGAACGATATCCCCCAGTTCATATTTGGAATCCATCATCTTCGCATTGGAAAGGCTGATCTCCATCACCGGATCTTCTACCACCTCCACTACGGTCTTGTCAGCATATACGCTGAACTCGCAGGTTTCATGATCGATGGTCACATGTACGTTATCTGCTTTTCCAAAATGGTTTTTACAGGCCTGAATCAGAGACTGTTCGATCGCTTCCATCAGAACTTCTTTGCTGATATTTTTTTGCTTTTTCCAGAATAGTTAACGCTTCCAGTAATTCTCGTGTTCATTTTTTGTCTTTATCCTTCCTAAAAATCAAAAGCAAGAAGAATTATGCGATTCTGCTTTTTACAAATGTCTGCTCTTTCTGATCCTCTGTGGTGATCGTCACGCTACTTTCATCATATGCACTGAGGATTCCATAGAATTCTTTTTCTTTATTAATCGGACGATAGGTACGGATCTCTACCTCTTTTCCCATACTTCTTACGTAATCCTTTTCTTTCTTCAGAGGACGTCCAAGACCCGGGGAACTTACTTCCATAATATAAGCATCTTCGATAAAATCCAGTTCATCCAGTTTATCACTGAAGATTCTGCTGACTGCCTCACAGTCATCTACGGTAATTCCGCCTTCTTTATCGATATAGAAACGTAAATACCAGTTTCCTGCCTCTTTCACATACTCCACATCCACCAGTTTCAAAACCAAACTGATCAATAATCGGCTGTGCCATAGCTTCCGCCTTCTGTTCGTACTGTTCTCTTACACTCATGCTTTCACCACCTTCTACATGAACAGCAGTTGCTGTCCTCAACAATCAACCCTAGAGCGTGTCTGCAAAAATCATTTCCGCGATCTGCAAGCCCCACTTTGCGGGAGATTTTACCCTCATTCGGTTGCCGTAGCCCGCTACGCCGCCCTCATTCGGATAAAATCTCCCACAAACTGAGACTCGCAGCTCACGGAAAAGCCATTTTTTCAGACACGCTCTGATTCTTCGGATGTTCGACCCGTAATTCATACCATCAAACTTCATCCTCCAACTCAGTGA
>ENA-OQES01000982-OQES01000982.1-human-gut-metagenome-genome-assembly--contig:-NODE-982-length-11343-cov-3.110021_pt1 | contig 11343 bp, 13 predicted proteins | sample MGYA00242798_ERZ504641 | MGnify/ENA primary metagenome ERZ504641 (study PRJEB26092, sample SAMD00036327) | human gut metagenome | host: Homo sapiens | study: EMG produced TPA metagenomics assembly of... | reverse complement strand
CCCTACAAAAATCGGGTAATTATGCTCCGCGCCCATTATAGCGCGTTTTTGCCCGCTGCCGCAAGGCCGCTGACGACGACAAGTGCGCACAGTACACAGAGCCCTGCGCCCGCCTGGCCGGTCAGGTCGCCCACAAGGCCCACAAGCGGGCTGGCGGGGATCATCAGCAGACTGTAGGCCATGCTGTCCACGCTGATGAGCGTTGCGCGGCGGTCACTGGGGATCGCGTCGTTGAGCCGCTGCATACTGTGCAGGAACCAGACGGAGAGTGCCCCCTGCACGAGTACCGGCCCAGCGGCGCAGAGCAGCGCCGGGGCCGCGCCCGCCAGAAGCGTGCCTGTGCCGACGAGCAGCGCACAGCCGAAATAGAGCGCGCGCAGCCGTTTGGGGTGCAGGCGGCGGCCCAGCGATGCGCCCGCCATGCCCGCGGCCCCAGCCAGCAGACCCGGCAGGAACAGCCATTCCATGGCCCAGCCCTGCTGGGCCAGCCGCTGCTGGACGAACATCGAGGTCAGGTAGGACGGCAGCGAGATGACTGCGTCGGCCATGATAATGTGCCGCGCCGGTGTGCTGCTGCACAGGCAGTCGAGACTGTCCAAAATGTGCACACGCAGCCGGGCGGGCAATTCTTGTAAGATGTGCTTCTCGCGGGCGGCCTGTTCGTCGGTGACGACAGGTTCGGTCAGGTTGGCCGCGGCCAAGGCGGAGACGGCGCTGACCGCGGCGTCCGCAAGGTAGTAGCCCGCCGAGGTCAGCACCCCGGCCAGCAGGCTGGCCAGTGCGCCGAGGGCGGAGGCTAGCTTCATGAAGATTGACGCTTTGGCGTCAACTTTAATGTAGTCGCGCTCCCGTTCGGCGGCTTTCAGGCTGTCGTAGGTCAGGGCTTCCGTGGTGCCGGAGAGCAGGTTGTAGCCCAGCGCTTTCAGCCCCATGCCCGCGCAGATGAACGCGAGACTGGGCGCAAACGCCATGGTGGCGGCGGAGACAACGCCCAGCGCACCGCCGAAGATCAGCGTGCGCCGCCGCCCCAGCAAATCGGCGGCCATGCCGCTGGGGACCTCACACAGCAGGCTGACACCGTGGAAAACGCCCTCGGCCAGGCCGATCTGCGCCAGCGTAAAGCCGCGGGCCGCCAGCAGCGCGACCCAGACGGCGTCGGTGAAGCGCAGGGTAGAGGTAAATGCGTGCAGATACACGCAGCGAAGCTGTTTTTGTAAATTCATGGGGAACACCCTTTCGTGATAGTATACGAAAACGTGCCCTTAAATTTTGTAAAAAGGCAGCAAAAAGCGCCCCGCGGCAAAGCCACAGGGCGCAAAAACTGCACACTTACAGCGTTACCGAGGTAAAAAAGGGCACACTTACAGCGTCAGTAGGTCAGGGGTTTCCTTTTTTCTGGAACACAACACCAAACTGCCAACGCATAAGGGGGTGCTCTCCTTCCTCGGTGGATTTGGGATAAGTATAGCACAGCGTTTGCCAAATGGCAAGAAAAATTGTACAATAGGGGCATGATTTTTGAAAGCTAAGGGAACGGGTATGAAACGTCTGGTCGTCGGGCTGCTGGCACATGTGGACAGCGGCAAAACTACATTGGCCGAAGGGCTGCTTTACCGCGCGGGGGTGCTGCGCAAGCTGGGGCGCGTGGACCACAGGGACGCCTTTCTTGACACCGACAGCCAGGAGCGGGCGCGGGGCATCACGATCTTTGCCAAGCAGGCCGTGCTGACGCTGCCCGCCGCGGACGGTGCCGACGAGACCGAGCTGACGCTGCTGGATACGCCCGGCCACGTGGACTTTTCCGCCGAGGCCGAGCGCGCCTTGCAGGTGTTGGATTACGCGGTGCTGGTCGTCTCCGGCACCGACGGCGTGCAGGCCCACACCGAGACATTGTGGAAGCTGCTGGCACGTTACCGCGTACCTACGTTTGTATTTGTCAACAAGATGGACCTGCCCGGCGCGGATGCCGCCGTGCGCCTGCGGGAGCTGCGCGGGCGGTTCGGGGACGGGTGCGTGGATTTTTTCCGCCGCGCCTGACCCGGAGGCGCTGGCTCTGTGCAGCGAGCCGCTGATGAACGAGGTGCTTGAGACCGGCGCAGCAGCGGCGGAAACCGTGCAGACCGCTATTGCGCGGCGGCAGGTGTTCCCGGTGTTTTTCGGCGCGGCGCTGCGGCTGGACGGGCTGGACGGGCTGCTGCGCGGCCTGCAGACGCTGACCCGCACCCCGGCCCCGGTGGCCGGAATTCGGCGCGCGTGTGTTCAAAATTAGTGAGGATGCGGGCACGCGGCTGACCTGGCTGAAGGTCACGGGCGGCGTGCTGCATGTAAAAGGATGTGCTGCCCGGCGGTGAGAAGGCCGACGCGCTGCGGCTGTACAACGGCGGCAAATTCCGGCTGGTCAGCGAGGCGCTGCCCGGCATGGTCGTGGCCGCAGCGGGGCCGGTCAGTACGCGGCCCGGGCAGGGGCTTGGCGCGGAATCCGATGCCGAGACGCCGCTTTTGGAGCCGGTGCTCAACTACCGCGTAGACTGTGACGCCGACCCCCATACCTTATTAAAGGCGCTGCAAACGCTGGAGGGCGAGGACCCGCAGCTGCACGTCAACTGGCGGGATGACCTGGGCGAGGTACACGTCCAGCTGATGGGCGAGGTGCAGCTGGAAATTTTGCAGACGATCTTGCAGGAGCGGTTCGGGCTGACTGTGGCGTTCAGCGAGGGCGGCATTTTGTATAAAGAGACGCTGACAAGGGCGGTGGAGGGCATCGGCCACTATGAGCCGCTGCGCCACTATGCCGAGGTACATCTGCTGCTGGAGCCGGGGGCGCGGGGCAGCGGTGTGCAGCTGGCGGCGGACTGCCCGCCCGACACGCTGGCCGAAAACTGGCAGCGGCTGATCTTAACGCATCTGGCCGAGCGCACCCACCCGGGCGTGCTGATCGGTGCGCCGCTGACCGATGTGAAGATCACGCTGGCGGCGGGCCGTGCCCACCAGAAGCATACCGAAGGCGGGGACTTCCGCCAGGCGACCTACCGCGCCGTGCGGCAGGGCCTGCGGATGGCCGAGGCGAAGGACGGCGTGCAGCTGTTGGAGCCGTGGTATGATTTTACGTTGGAGCTGCCCGCCGACGCGCTGGGCCGCGCCATGGCCGATGTGCAGAGGATGTGCGGCAGCTTTGAGGCACCGGAGACGTCAGGCGGCACGGTGCGGCTGACGGGCCGTCTGCCTGTGGCGACGGCGCGGGGCTATGCGCGGGAGGTCGCGGCCTACACCCACGGGCTGGGCCGCTGGGCTGTGCTGCCTGCCGGGTACGACGCCTGCCATAACGCCGACGAGATCGTCTCCGCCGCGGGGTATGACCCCGACGCGGATGTGGAAAAACCCGGCGGATTCGGTGTTCTGCGCCCACGGGGCCGGGTATCTGGTCAAATGGGACGAGGTGCCCGCCCGGGCACATCTGTCCACCGGGCTGGAACGGCGGCTGAACGGCGAGACGGCGGCAGAAGAAGCCGACGCTGAGGACGATGCCAACGCGCGCCGCCGCCGTGCCGACGCCTACCGCGGCACGCTGGAGCAGGACAAGGAACTGTTGGCAATTTTTGAACGAACCTACGGGAAAAATACGCCGCCGCGGCGAGACGGGCGACGCGAAAAAGGCGGCCCGCGCGGCCCTGCACACGGCCCCCGCGGCGGCGTCCGTGCCCGCAAAGCCCGTGCCCGCCGGGCCGGACTACCTGCTGGTGGACGGGTACAACGTGATTTTTGCGTGGGATGATTTAAGGAAGCTGGCCGACGGCAATCTGGACGCCGCGCGGCGCAGGCTGATGGATATTCTGTGCAACTACGCGGGCTACCGCCGCTGTGTGCCGATCCTGGTTTTTGACGCCTACAAGGTGCGCGGCGGCGCGCGGGAGGTAGAGCAGTACCACAATTTGTATGTTGTCTACACCCGCGAGGCCGAGACGGCGGATATGTACATTGAGCGCGCGACCCACGAGCTGGCGAAGGAGCACCGCACCCGCGTTGTCAGCAGCGACGGCGCGGAGCAGATCATCGTCATGGGGCACGGCGCACTGCGCGTGAGCGCCCGGGCGTTTGAGGAGGAAGTCAGGGCCGTGGAGAAGGAGATACGGGAGCTTTTTGGGGGAATAAAACGAAGGGGAGGGGCGAGGCATGCCTCGCCTGCAGCTTACCCATGAGATGGAGCTGATGGGAAAGCTGCGGGCCGGGCATGCCCGGCCCCTACTTTTTGTGCAGCGGAAAACTTTCAGAAACCCTGCCGTGCTATACTGGCCTCAACGAAAGGGGGAAAACGCGATGCTTCCGATTTTGATCGTGGATGATGAGCCGCATATTGCCAGGCTCATTGAGATGACGCTGGAGCCGCTGGGGCAGCCGCTTGTGCTGGCCTGCGACGGCGAGCAGGCCGCCGACCTGCTGGAAAAGCAGCAGTTTGATCTGGTGCTGCTGGACGTCATGCTGCCGGGCGTGGACGGCTTTGCACTAATGGACTACATTGCGCCAACCGGCACGCCGGTCATCTTTCTGACGGCGAAAAACGCCGTGGCGGACCGGGTGCGCGGGTTGAAGCTGGGCGCGTATGACTACATCGTCAAGCCGTTTGCCCCGGCGGAGCTGCTGGCCCGGGTCGAGGGACTTCTGCGCCACACCGGGCGGCGGGCGGCGACGCTGCGGGTGTTCGATGCCGCGGTAGACCCGGACAACCGCACCGTGACCCAAAACGGGCGCACGGTGGAGCTGACCCCGCGGGAGTTTACGCTGCTGTTGGTTCTGGTGCGGGCGCGGGGACAGGCGCTCTACCGTGATATTTTGTATGAGCGGGTCTGGGGCCCCGATGCGGAGCCGAACCCGCGGGCGCTGGATCTGCACATCCACCGGCTGCGCAAAAAGCTGGACTGGGCGGACAAGATCGTGACCGTGCCGAAGGTCGGGGGTATAAGCTGCTGCCAGAACGGTAGGGGCCGGGCATGCCCGGCCCGCGGGCTGCAAGACGGCAGACCGTGAATGGGTCATGGCGGAAGGCTGCCGGGCCGGACATGTCCGGCCCCTACATGGCGGTAAATCAAAATGAATCATACAACCGAGAAACCGCAGGAGGTGACTTTATGAAGCGTACATCCATGTACACGGCTGTCCTTGCACTCTCGCTGGCAATGGCGCTGGCGGGCGGCGGGCTGGCGTGCAGGACGTTCCGGGAACGGCTGGACGCGCTGGAGGAACAGGCGGTTTTGCAGCACCAGCGCAATGTCTGTGGGCTGGAGGACGCCTTTGCCGCCGAGTACGATACCCGGAGCGGCGCGGGCTATCCGAGCAGCGGTGCCGACTCGGTCTGCGCCCGGGTAGGGCAGGCGTACACCCGCGGCCAGCGGCTGATCCTGGGCAGCAGCACTGCCGCGTTTGCGCTGTTGCGGGAGGGCGACGTCGCCTACAGCGCCCTGCCGGAGAGCGTGGCCGCCGCCGATGTGCAGCAGGCCGCCGCGGCCACGGACGGCATCCTGCTGCGCGGGGAGACGCTGCTGCTGGGCGGGGTGCTGAACACGCCCTACTCCTACCCCGTGGCCGTCGTCACGGCGGCGGATGCGTCCGAGGCGTTCGCCGCGCGGAACCGGCTTTTGTACAGCTGGCTGGCCGTGCAGGCGGTCATCACGCTGGCGGCGCTGGTCGCGGCGTACCACTATGAGCGTCTACAGGAGCTGAACGCCCGCCAGAGCCGCTTTGTGGCCGACCTGACCCACGAGCTGAAAACGCCGCTGACCAGCCTGATCGGCTACGCCGACCTGCTGCGCGGCGGCACGTTGGATGCGGAACGACGGCGCACGGCGGCGGAGGCCCTCTACCATGAGTCTGCACGGCTGGAGAGTTTGAGCCAGCAGCTTTTGGCGCTGAACGGCTTGCAGGCGGACGGCGTGGTGCTGCGCCCCGTGCGGGTGGCCGCGGCCTTTGCCGATGCCGTGCGCAGTCTGCCGGATGTGGTGCTGGACTGCGACGCGCCCGCGGAGGCCGTTGTGCTGGCGGACCGGGTGCTGCTGGCGGACCTTGTGCGCAATCTGGCGCTGAATGCATGGCACGCCGGGCCGCAGGACGGCGCGGTCCACCTGCGCTGCACCGACGCGGGCGAATGCTGGCGGCTGACCGTGCAGGACACGGGCTGCGGCATCCCGGCGGAGGCGCTGCCCCACCTGACCGAGCCGTTCTACCGCGTGGACAAGGCCCGCGCCCGGGCCAACGGCGGCAGCGGCGTGGGGCTGGCGCTCTGCGCACAAATTGCAGAGGCATTCGGCACGCAGATGACCTTTGCAAGCCGTGTGGGCGAGGGCACGACAGTGACGATTTTATTGCAGAAGGAGGCAGAGCATGAGAAGCAGCGCAGCAACAATAAATTTTTAAAATTTGCCGCGGTGAGCCTGGCTCTGCTGGCACTGCCGCCGCTGGCCGTGTACGGGCAGACGGTGCGCTGCCGTGCGGCCCAGCCGCGGCCCGCCCTGCCCGGCGTGATGAGCGACGAGATACGCCTGGACCCCGTGGCCGGGGCGCTCTACCGTTACGGCGTGCAGGGCGGCATCAATCGGGCGGACAGCTATTGGTCCGACAATGTCTTTACCGTACTGCGCGGCAAGCTGAAGCAGGCCGCCACGCGGGGCCTTCTCAGCCGGGAGCAGCTTGACTACCTGCTGGACCGCGTGGCCGAGGGCGAGGCCCACGCCGGGCCGGTGCAGCCGGAAAACGGCAGCGTGCAGGTCCAGTGCTACGGGTGCAGCTACACGGGCAATATCCAGACTGTGAGCTTCCAGATGTACACGGTGAACGCCTACAAGGTGACGGAAAGCGGCGAGATGTACAGTATCGACGATGAGACGAGCATCGGGCTGATGTATCTGCCCGGCAACGGCGCGTTTTTTGCAGGTCAGCGTCCTTGACAACCGACTGCCCGCGGCAGAGAGTACACCGGAGGAGCAGGTGCAGGCGTTTTTTGACCCAGCTGGACACAACGCTGGACGGCAGCTGGGAGCAGACCACCACGGAGAACGGGCTCGAATATAAGCATACCTCCGGTGTGCTGCGGGTCGTGCGCTATGCCCCGGACGAGGTCGATTTCGCTCTGTGTGTCACGCTGGACCCGGACGTCTACGGCGGCCTGGACACGCTGAACAATGTGGTCATCGGCCCCGATGGGACGATCTACACGCCGGGCGGGGAATATGGAACTTTTTGAAAAGGAAGAAAAGCGCCCTGCACGGTAAAAAATGTGCAGGGCGCTTTGCGGTTTCAGTTGGCGCTGCTCAGGCGGTAGCCGACCTTGTAGACGGTCTGGATGTCGTTTTGCAGGCCGAGCTTGCGGCGCAGGCGGTTGATATGTACGTCCACGGTGCGGCTCTCGCCGATAAAGGCGTAGCCCCAGGCAGCCTCGAGCAGCTGGCTGCGGCTTAAAGCTGTGTCGCAGTTGGTCACGAGCACGGCCAGCAGGGCGAACTCCCGCGGGGTCAGCAGCAGCTCATGCCCGGCGCGGGATACGCGGTGGGCGGTAAGGTCAACGGCAAGGTCTTTATACAGAATATCCTGTTTGCGGTTTATGATGGGATTCATAGAGGGGCCTCCTTCCGGAAGGATGTTTTTTGGAAAAGGCGTATTGTCTATTATAACGACAAATGTTTCCGAGTTGTTACAAAATGCTGGGGAAAATTTGGACAGAATCTTGACTTTTGTTTAAAAAAAGACGAAAAAGTTGGTGACTGGGCGAACGGGAAAAGCCACTCAGGCCATCGCTGCGCTCGGCTGGCTCCACTGAAAGGGGAGGGTTTGCCTCCGGTTTTCCACATTTCAACAAACCCTGTCTATCGTGCTATTTTGCGGGTTTGCACGGGGTTTTCCACAGTTTCAACATGGTTTTTCCACATCTTCCACAGTGGAAAGATGTCGAAAACCTGTGCAAAATGTGGAGAAAGCCCGCCGAAGCCCGCCGCGGCGGGATTTTTTTGCGGTTCGTTCAAAGTTGTTTCACACGCTGTTCACTTTTTTTGGGAGCATGCTATAATAGTTACAAAAGATAAGGAGGAGGCATTCCCTATGAAAGAGACGACACAGCCGCCGAAGGACCCCAAAAAGAAGCTTTGGATCGGCTATGCGGTCATTCTGGCCATCGTCATTTTAAGCAATGTTTTCCTGTTCCCGGCTGTGATGCAGGCGAGCGTGAAAAGCGTGAACTACAGCACCTTCCTGCAAATGCTGGAGAGCAAGGAGCTGGCCACCGTCCAGATCGAAGATCAGCAGATCTACTTTGTGGACAAGAACGACAATTCCTACAAAACCAACGCCATTGCGCAGGACAACAACCTCGTCACCCGGCTGGAGGATGCAGGGGTGGAGTTCGGCACGGTTTATCAGTCGCCCACGATCTGGGATTCGCTGCTGAACCTGCTGATCTCGTTCCTGCCGATGATCATCCTGTTCTGGTTCGTCAACCGCTGGGCGTCCGAAAAAGATGCAGGAGATGGGCGGTGCCGGCGGCAACGCCATGCTGTTCGGCGGCAAGTCCGGCGCGAAGCAGTACGTAGTGGACGATGAGACCGGCATCAAATTCAACGATGTAGCGGGCGAGGACGAGGCCAAGGAGAGCCTGCAGGAAATTGTAGACTTCCTGCACAACCCCAAAAAGTATGAGGAGATCGGCGCAAAGATGCCCAAGGGCGTGCTGCTCGTCGGCCCTCCGGGCACCGGCAAAACGCTGCTGGCCCGCGCCGTGGCCGGTGAGGCCGGTGTGCCGTTCTTCTCCATCGCCGGCAGTGAGTTTGTGGAGATGTTCGTCGGCATGGGCGCGTCCAAGGTGCGCGACCTGTTCAAGCAGGCGGGTGAAAAAGCGCCCTGCATCGTCTTTATTGATGAGATCGATACGATCGGCAAGAAGCGTGACGGCGGCTCCAACCTTGGCGGCAACGACGAGCGTGAGCAGACGCTGAACCAGCTGCTGACCGAGATGGACGGCTTTGATGCCACGAAGGGCGTCGTCATCCTGGCGGCGACGAACCGCCCGGAATCCCTGGACCCTGCGCTGACCCGCCCGGGCCGTTTTGACCGCCGCGTGCCCGTCGAGCTGCCCGATCTGAAGGGCCGCGAGAGCATCCTGCGCCTGCACGCCAAGAAAGTCAAGCTCGGCCCCGACTGTGACTTTGGTGTTGTGGCCCGCATGACGCCCGGTGCGTCCGGCGCCGAGCTGGCTAACATCGTGAACGAGGCTGCGCTTGCGCTGTGCGCCATCACCGCAAGGCCGTGACCCAGTTCGACCTGCAGGAGGCTGTGGACACGATCCTGGCCGGTGCGCAGAAGAAGAACAAGATCCTCAACAATAAGGAAAAGTGCATCGTCTCCTACCATGAGGTCGGCCACGCGCTGGTGGCGGCCTTGCAGACGAACAGCGCCCCCGTGCAGAAAATTACCATTGTGCCGCGCACGTCCGGTGCGCTGGGCTTCACCATGCAGGTGGAGGACGGCGACCACACGCTGATGACGAAGGAGGAGATCCTGAACAAGATCGCGACGCTGACCGGCGGACGTGCGGCGGAGGAGCTGATCTTCCACTCCATCACGACGGGCGCGTCGAACGATATTGAGCAGGCCACCAAGCTGGCTCGCGCACTGGTCACCCGCTACGGCATGACCGAGGATTTCGACATGGTCGCGCTGGAGACTGTGAACAACGCCTACCTGGGCGGCGACGCGAGCCTGGCCTGCAGCGAGCAGACGGCGGCTCAGGTCGATGCCAAGGTCGTGGAGATCGTGCAGGCCGAGCACAAGAAGGCCTACAAGCTGCTGGCCGACAACAAGCGCAAGCTGGACGAAATTGCCCAGTATCTTTACGAAAAAGAGACGATCTCCGGCGAGGAGGTTTATGCGCAATTTTGAACGCACAGCCGCAGTTACCGGCGGGGCCTTCGGCAGATTCCACAAATCAGGCGCAATAAATTTGTGCGGTTGTTGCTGGTTTGCCCTTGACGGAACCGCTGTGGGCTTGTATGATAAGAACACAAACTTCCCAGTGAGATGGGGGAAAACGGAATGACCTTTGAAGAATTGCAGGATCTGCTGGCAGAGCAGTTCAGCTGCGACACGGGCGATTTGAGCCGCGGCACAGCGCTGGCTGACCTGGGCGCCGACCATGAGGATATGATCGAGCTGGCGTGGGCACTGGGCGAGGCAATCGGCGAGGAGATCGACGAGAGTGAGCTGAGCGAGGATTTCACCATCGGTGAGCTGTGGCGTTTTGTGCGTGACAAGGAAGAAAACGCACAGGAGTAAAACAAACGAAGGGCCTGCCTTTTGAGGCAGGCCTTTTTTGGTATGCAGGTGTGTAAACGAACGGGCGCGCATTCCCGTAGGGGCGGATTCCATATCCGCCCGGGAGGTTTGCGGCGGCGCGAGGTGCGCGGGCGCATATAGAATGCGCCCCTACGGTCAGGCAGATACGGAAAGCGGGAATCATGAAAAACACAAAAACCAAGCGCATGCTGGCGGTGGCGGCGCTGCTGGCCGTGGGGCTGGCGCTGATGCTCTACTACGCGGCGCACAAGCAGGGCTACCATGTGGACGAGCTGTACACCTATGAGCTGGCAAACTATCCCGGCGGGTTCTACGCGCTGGAGGACGGCTATATGGACAGCTGGCACGACGGCAGCTTTTACAGCGCTGCCCTGACGCCGGGCCGCCTGTTTGACTATACCATCCCGTGGAACAACCAGAAGATCGATGTCCACCCGCCGCTCTACTATTGCCTGATCTATACGGCGGAGTCGCTGTTCCCGCAGCTGGGTCTGCCGTGGGTGGGGCTGCTGCCGAACTTTGTCTGCATCCTGGCGGGCGCGGCGGTGCTGTACTGCACGGCGAAGCGGCTGATCGGGCGGTTCTGGCCTGCGTGGACGGCGGCGGCCTGCTGGCTGCTCTGCGTCGGCGTGCAGGGCATGGCGGTGTTCACCCGGATGTACAGCCTGATGATGCTGGAGGGCATCGTGCTTTTGTACTGCCATGTGGTTTTGTGGCAGGCGCTGCAGGCGGGGCAAAAGCCGCCGCGTGCGGTCTGGCCGGGTCTGTTTGCGGTCACAATGGCCGGGGCGCTGACGCAGTATTTCTTTTTGGTGTTCTGCGTTTTTCGTCTGCGGGCTGTTCGGCATCTGGCTGCTGGCTGCGCGGCGGTTCAAGACGGCGGGCTGCTATGTGATCGCCGAGTTTGCCGCGCTGGCTGCGGCGTATGCGGCCTTCCCCACGATGAAGGCCCATATCTTCTCCGGCTCCCGCGGAAAAGAGGCGTTTGCGAGCGTCTTTGACCTGTCCGCGCTG
>ENA-OQES01000981-OQES01000981.1-human-gut-metagenome-genome-assembly--contig:-NODE-981-length-11344-cov-3.465454_pt1 | contig 11344 bp, 12 predicted proteins | sample MGYA00242798_ERZ504641 | MGnify/ENA primary metagenome ERZ504641 (study PRJEB26092, sample SAMD00036327) | human gut metagenome | host: Homo sapiens | study: EMG produced TPA metagenomics assembly of... | reverse complement strand
TCTTAATTTTTGTCCGTCTGAGCTCCGGTAGCAGCCGGTTGGAAATATATTGATAAGGTATGCCGGCATCCAGATGTTGCAAGAATCTTGCATTTTTACAGGATTGTCATGGTGATAATCTATCAATGCCAATACATCCTCCGGTCGGGGACCAGCCTGTCGTCCGTTATCAGTTTCCGTAAGGCATCCCCGTATTCTTCTCCTGTACGGATACAGATTTGGGCGGCATTGACTTGCGGATATTTCCGACATAAGAACGCTTTTACTTCCTCGCTTCTTTTTAGGCCCGGCGCTATGTCCGGTTCTTTTTTTGCCGTTATATGAATCCGGCGAAACCAGAATAATGGAATAAAGATGTCTGCTGCGGGCAGGATGGGCAAGCAGGGAATCCAATGTTGCCAGCGTTTTACCGTTTCCTTGGTAATCCTTGTCCGCCTGTCGGGCCTTCAGGTCAAAATAGAGCATCATGTCCAATATGGTATCTCTTGGATTTTCGTACTCTGTCGTCCGGGCATAAGTGCTATTGGTCAGTAGGCACAAAAACACAAATATGCTGAATATAGTAGTGCGGTTTTCCATGGATTACCATTATGTGTGGAGCAAATATAGGTGATAAAATCTGTAAAAAAACTTATTAAATGTTCTATTTTCGGACGTGAAAGGGTTAGTGAAGCGATTGGACAGAATTTGCAAGTTTGGGCAGCCGGATAATGAGAAGGGCAGGGGAGCTTACTTTTATTTGGAGTGAATAATCAGAGGAATACTTTCTTTTTGCTTTTTACTTTCCAATGGACAGAAATGAACGGTCTTATCATATGGATAGGGCAATGTTTCATATTCCTTTTTTAATCTGTGTTTTCAATCTAATTGTAATGTTGTGTGCGAAAACGGTTGTATTTGTGAAATAATACTAAATGAAAAGCGAAATTGAACTAAATATTTGGAGAAAATGAGTGTAAGTTGTACATTTGTCATGTGATTTTTTTACATAGTATTAGATTTAAGGTTAACAAAGGTTGGAGCAAAGCGTTGCTCCTTTTCCTTTTTTTGAAGCCCTTCGCTTTTGTTCTTTTCCTGCCTGTCAAGTTTCCTGTCTTTTAAAATATTCAGCTTCTTGTTTTCATCCATCGGATTTTATGTTATCTTTGTGTCAATGTAATTAATTGACAATCTAAATGAAAAGACACGCAAACCTTTTATGCTTGGGAGCTGCTGTTGCATTACTGAATGCCTGCGCTCCGGCTGTGAATGCTCCTGAACCTGTTTTCCCCATTCCTGAAAAGAAACAGGTGGATTGGCAGAAAATGGAGACATACGCTTTCGTACATTTCGGACTGAACACGTTCAATGATCGTGAATGGGGATATGGAGATTCCGATCCTGCTACATTCAATCCTGTCAAACTGGACTGCGAACAATGGGTGAAAACCTTTGTGGCGGCAGGGATGAAAGGAGTTATCCTTACGGCAAAACATCATGACGGATTTTGCCTGTGGCCTACGGGGCTGACCGAATACTGTATCCGTAACACGCCTTATAAAGACGGAAAAGGGGATATAGTGCGTGATCTTTCGGAAGCTTGCAAGAAGTATGGTATAAAATTCGCTGTCTATCTCTCACCGTGGGACAGGCATCAGGCCAATTATGGAACTCCGGAATATGTGGATTATTTCTATCGACAGTTGTACGAGTTGCTGACCAATTATGGCCCGGTGTTTGAAATCTGGTTTGACGGGGCCAATGGCGGTGATGGCTGGTATGGCGGAGCAAAAGATTCCCGTACCATAGACCGGAAGACTTACTATGACTATGCGCGTGCCTATGAAATGATTGACAAGTTTCAGCCGCAGGCTGTTGTATTCTCGGATGGCGGTCCCGGATGCCGCTGGGTAGGTAACGAGAATGGATTTGCCGGAGCGACAAACTGGTCTTTCTTGCGTGCCGGAGAGGTTTATCCGGGTATATCCTAAGTATAGGGAACTGCAATACGGACATGCGGACGGCAATCAGTGGACGGCTGCCGAGTGTGATGTGTCTATCCGTCCGGGCTGGTTTTATCATCCGGAGGAGGACGACCGGGTGAAGACGGTGGAGCAATTGACAGACCTTTATTACCGCAGTGTGGGACATAATGCGACTTTATTGCTTAATTTCCCCGTAAACCGGGATGGATTGATTCACCCTACAGATTCGGCGAATGCTGTTGATTTTTATAAGAATGTACAGAAACAGTTGGCAAACAATCTGTTGAAAGGTGTTCTTCCGGTAGTTTCCAATGAACGGGGTGGAAAATATACGGCAAAGGCGGTGACGGATGGAGAGTATGATACATATTGGGCTACGGAGGATAGCGTCACATCGGCTGTTATCGAGTTTGAATGGCCGGCCCCGCAGAAGGTAAACCGTATGCTGTTGCAGGAATACATTCCGTTGGGACAGCGTGTACAGTCCTTTGTGGTGGAATATAATAAGGAAGGGGAGTGGCTGCCTGTGAAACTGAATGAAGAGACTACTACAATCGGTTATAAACGTTTGCTTCGTTTTGAGGCTGTCACTACGGACAAACTTCGAGTGAACTTTGAGAAATCACGCGCCTGCCTGTGTATCAATAATATAGAGGCTTATTATGCAGGAGAAACCCTTGATGTGTTTACAGCAAAAGCGGAGGAACTGAAAACATATCCGTTTACATTGCCGAAGGTAGATGAAGCGGAAGCCGGAAAATGTGCGGATAAAGATGCCGCTACTACTTGCTTTGTGGACGGCAATACGCTTCTGGTGGATTTAGGTACGGAACAGACTGTTTCTTCTTTCCATTATTTACCCGACCAGAGCGAGTATAACAAAGGACTGATAGCTGCCTATGAGATTTCAGTCGGCACGGAAGCCGGTGCGGTGAACCAGGTGGTGAGCAGCGGGGAATTCTCGAACATCAAGAACAATCCGATTCTCCAATCGGTCTACTTCAGTCCGGTAACAGCCAGATATGTGCTGTTGAAAGCAGTGCGGATGGTGGAAAATGACGGACCGATGGGCTTTGCCGAATTAGGAGTGCAATAACCATGCATCAATATACTCATGTACCCGTTCACGGTACAGCTACCGTATGTCAATGGGTATATGAGTATCTTGATACATGGTTACATTATTAACCGGTACACTCCTCCTGCCAGTGCTCGTATCACCCCTTTCATTTCTAATTCAAACAGTAATGCACTCATTCGGTTTACAGGTATGTTGGTGTCTATCACCAATGTGTTGATTTGTAATCCTTCCGGCACTTTTGCCGAGTCGTTTTACTATTCGTTCCTCTTCCTCGCTTAAATCAGGGAACAATTCCCGTTGTACTGTTTTCTCGGATTTTGGGGCTGCTTTCCCATCCCATGGCCTTCACTAAATCTTCGGCCGATGTGATAAGCACTGCCTGGATTTTTTCTTATCAGATTGTTGCAGCCTATGGAATATTCGTCGTTGCATCGTCCCGGAAAGGCAAAACAGTCCCGGTGATAACTTTCCGCCAGTTCGGCGGTGATGAGGGCTCCCCCTTTGGCGGCGGATTCGATAACGACGGTGGCGTCACTCATACCTGCCACAATGCGGTTTCGTTTCACGAAATTCTGCCTGTCGGGATTGGTTCCGCTTGTAAATTCGGTCAGCAAACCTCCCTGTTCCAACATGCTGACGGCTGTCTTCCGATGTTCGGCAGGATAAATACGGTCCAGTCCGTGGGCCAGCACGCCTATGGTCTTGAAATGATGCTGCAGGGCGGCGCGGTGCGCATGGATATCAATGCCATAAGCCAGCCCGCTCACTATCAAGGTGTTTGGGCACAATGCCGACAAGTCGGCAAGGAAGCGGGTGCAGATATCCTGTCCGTAGGGGGTGGCATGACGGGTTCCTACCATATTGATGACATGCAGTGCATTCAGATCGGCATTTCCCCGGTAAAATAAAGCTAGCGGAGCATCATCACATTCACGCAACGGCCGGGATAACCTTCATCATTTAAGGTGAGGCAGCGGATATGATTTTTCTCACAGAAAGTTAGTTCCTGCTCTGCACGCCGGAAAGCTTCGGAGTTATTCAACGCAGTAATGATCTTTTCGCTTACTCCGGGGACCAGTTGTGACAGCTCTTTGCGGTGTTCGAAAACACGGGTGGCGCTTCCCAGACTGCTCACCAGTCTGAATGCGCCTGTCGGTCCCAATCCCGGTATCCGGGTCAGGACCAGGCTGCAAATTTGTTCGTCTTGTGTCATTCGCTCAGATAGGGGGCGAAAGTCTCGTCAAATAGAGCGCTGTCCCCTAATCTGCCGTTTACCACGCATACTGATTCTACAGTGGCCTTGACAGTCACTTTCATGTCGGGCAGACGGAAAATGTCCTGATAGAACACATATTTAATACCTTCTTTTTTACAGATAGAGCTTGGACACGAATTCGTCACCGCTGCGCAGCGGAGTTTTGAACGCCATGGTGAGCCTCGCCACTACCGGGTCCACTCCTTCTTCGTGCAAGCGTGCGAAACTGATGCCCACCGATGTGAGAAACTCATGGCGCGTATGTTCCAGATAATGTTGATAGTTGGCATTGTTCACAATACCCTGCAGGTCGCATTCATAATCGCGTACCTTCATCTTCAGTTCATAAATATACTTTTCCATAAGGCAAAGGTATAAGAAAAATGTGTTACTTTGCAGATAAACTTGAAAAAAAGAAACAAATGAAACTGTACGCTGCCCCTTTGCAAGGTTTTACGGAAGCCCCCTGGAGAAATCTTCATCAGGAAGCTTTTTGGTGGGATAGATGCTTATTATACCCCTTTTGTGCGGATGGAGAAAGGAGAGTTCCGTAACAAGGATGTACGGGAGATCGCTTCTGAAAACAATACTGTGTCCCGGCTGATTCCCCAGCTTATCGCTTCCACTCCTGCCGAACTGGAACGGCTGGCCGGTTTGTTTATAGAGAAAGGGTACAAGGAAGCGGATATCAATATGGGTTGTCCTTTTCCCCTGATGACAGGGAAACATAAGGGTTCGGGCATTTTGCCGTATCCGGCCGAGGTGGAAGCTTTATTGAAAGAGCTGGTGCACTATCCGGAACTGGGTTTCTCCGTCAAGATGAGATTGGGATGGGAGTGTGCGGATGAATGGCGGCCGTTGTTGCCTTTGTTGAACGCTGCCCCCTTGCGGCGGATCGTTCTGCATCCTCGTATCGGGAAACAACAGTACAAGGGAGAGGTGGACTTGGCTGCGTTCACCGCTTTCTATGAGGAGTGCGTCCATCCGTTGGTGTATAACGGTGACTTGCTGACGGTGGAAGATATCCGGAAGGTGGACGAGGAGTTTCCCCGCCTGGAGGGTGTCATGCTGGGACGCGGGTTGCTGGCCAATCCTGCTTTGGCTTGGGAATATGCAAACGGAACCGCTTTTTTCTCCCGATGAGCTGCATGAAAAGGTGAAGGCGCTTCACGCACGCCTTCTTCAATATTATGAAGCCCATTTACAGGGAGAGGCGCAATTGCTGAGTAAAATGAAGCCTTATTGGGAATACCTGCTGCCCGATGCGGACCGGAAGATCAAAAAAAGCGATAAAGAAGGCTACAACGATGGATAAGTATTTGACAGCGGTGAACCAGCTGTAATGATGGAAAAGGGGCTTCGGTACATGAAAACCGGAGTGTCTCTTCAGTTCATTCAGCCGGTCTAACTGCTTGTAAAATAGGGAAGTATCCTGATAGGAGAACCTTCAGTTTCCTGTCAGTTACTTCCAGCCCATATTTTTGTTCCTACCTGTTAGATGAGAGGTGTGTCCGTCATGCCTGTATTTTAAGAAATACTTAGCTGTCTTTTCTTGGAGCATATCCTTTATCTTCCTTGTTATGTATCCAGTTGCTTCCTGATAAGTTTATCGTTTCACTAAAGTGATGAAACCTTATCACCCTAGTGATGAGCTTGTACCACTTGGGTGATGAAACTTCATCACTTAAGTGAAACACTGTACTTGTCAAGAAGAGAACACGAACTTGTCCTGATGAAAACCCTTTTACATAAGGATGTTTACGCTTAGTCACTTTTCATCCCGAAACGCCGGAAATCCCTTGACAAAGGCTTTTCAATGTGCTATCTTTGTGGGAACAACAACTAAAAAAAACAATAAAATCATGATGAAAGAAATGATTCGGAAGGTGATGGAATGGTGCAAGTTATGGAACGGTGAAACTGCAACGGCGAAACAGGCGGACCCTTCTTCGGATAAAAGGGAAAAAGAACAGGCTGCGGATAACCGGGAGGTGCAAGACCGCCTGGAGAACTACTTGTGGAAACACTATGAGTTCCGTTTCAACGTGTTGACGGAACAACCCGAATATTGCGCGAAGGGGCAAGGGACGGACACACCTTATAAGATAGTGACTCAGCGTACCTTGAACACCTTGTGCCTGGAAGCGCACCGTCATCGCATCAATTGCTGGGATAAGGATGTGAGTCGCCTGCTCCATTCGGAACGCTTGGAAGACTATCACCCTTTCCTTACTTATATGGATACACTGCCCCAATGGGACGGGGTGGACCGCGTCACTCCGCTGGCGCAGCGCATCTCGAAAAAAGCTTTCTGGATAAACGGCTTCCACCGCTGGATGCTGGGAATGGCCGCCCAGTGGGCAGGACGCATGGACCGTTGCGCCAATGCAGTGGCCCCTATGTTGGTGAGCCGTATGCAGGGCAAGTGTAAATCTACTTTTTGTCAGTTGTTGATGCCCGACGGGTTGAGAGATTATTACACGGACAGTTTTGAGTTGACGGGGCAGTCGGGCTGCGAACAGAAACTGGCGCAGTTCGGGCTGATTAACCTGGATGAGTACGACCGTCTTTCTCCTCAAAAACTGCCGTTGCTCAAGACACTGATGCAGATGAAGAAGTTGGATTTCCGTAAGTCGCACCGTTCATCCTACAGTCACCTGCCCCGCATGGCTTCGTTTATAGGAACCAGTAATCATAAGGATTTGCTGACCGACCCCACGGGCAGTCGCCGTTATCTTTGTGCCGAGGTGAAAGAGAAAATAGACTGCACGCCACTGGAGCACAAGCAATTGTTTGCCCAATTGAAGGCGGAGCTGGAGGGCGGCGAGCGTTATTGGTTTTCGGCCGAAGAGGAAGCGGAACTGCAATTGCGCAACCGCGAGTTCTATGCCATGCCCGTAGAGTAGGAGGTGTTCTACCGTTGTTTTCGTCTGCCTGAGGCGGGAGAGGAGTTCAAACTCTATTCGGCCTCGGTCATTTTCACCATTTTGCAGAGCCGTTATCCTGCGGCTATGCGCGGTATGACGGTGGTGCGTTTCGGCAAGATGATGAGCGCCATGGGGGCGGAACGGATGCATACGGAGAAAGGAAATCTGTACAAGGTGGTGCTGGCGGCATAATTCCCGTCCATCAGGCCGGCTGAAAGGACTGACAGGAGGCTGAAGGGGCTTCTGTCAGTCTTATTTGTTGTGCGACAGCGTGTTAACCGTGCTGAATGGACTGAAGGCGGGGTGCATGAATGCCAAAAAATCATACTATAAGAATCTTTTTAAAGAGCCGTTTTCTCAAGAATTTGTACTAAGTTTGCAACCAAACTACATAATTAAAAAAACTATGATTAACAGATTTGTATTGAACGAAGTATCTTACTTCGGTCCGGGTGCGCGTGAAGTGCTTCCACAAGAGATTAAACGTTTGGGCTTGCATAAGGCGTTTGTTGCTACAGACAAGGACTTGATTAAGTTCGGTGTGGCTGATAAAGTGTTGAAAGTCTTGGAGAATGCAGGTATTCCTTATGAAATATTCAGTGAAATCAAACCGAATCCTACCGTAAGCAATGTAAAGGCGGGAGTTGAAGCTTTTGCAAAATCAGGAGCGGACTTTATTCTGGCTATCGGCGGCGGTTCGTCTATCGATACTTCGAAAGCGATTGGTATCATCACTAATAATCCAGACTTCAGTGATGTGGTGTCACTGGAAGGTGTGGCTCCTACAAGGAAAAAGTCAGTGCCTATCATTGCACTGCCCACTACCGCCGGTACTGCCGCCGAGGTGACTATCAACTATGTCATCACGGATGAGGAAAACCATAAGAAGATGGTTTGTGTAGACCCGAACGATATTCCCGCCATCGCTATTGTGGATGCGGAACTGATGTACACTCTGCCTAAAGGGCTGACTGCTTCTACCGGTTTGGACGCACTGACCCACGCCATCGAAGGGTTGATAACCAAAGGCGCTTGGGAAATGAGCGATATGTTCGAGATCAAGGCGATCGAAATGATTGCCCGTTATCTGGAAACCGCTGTCTTCGAGCCTACCAATGCGGAAGCCCGTAACGGTATGGCCGTGGCACAGTACATTGCAGGTATGGCGTTCTCTAATGTAGGCTTGGGCGTGGTTCACGGTATGGCCCATCCGTTGGGAGCTATCTTCGATATTCCTCACGGTGTGGCTAATGCACTGTTGCTGCCTGTCATCATGGAGTTCAATGCTCCGGCTGCTTTGTCCAAATATGTAGATATCGCCAAGGCGATGAATGTGTACAAGGATGGCATGAGCCGGGAAGAGGCTGCGAAGGCTGCTGTTGAGGCGGTGAAGGCATTGTCTGTCAAGGTGGGTATCCCTCAGCATTTGTCTGAACTGGGTATTAAGGAAGAAGACTTGCCCCGTCTGGCCGCTTCGGCTATTGCCGATGTGTGTACGCCGGGCAATCCTCGTGAAGTGACGGAAGAAATTATTCTGGAACTTTACAAGAAGGCTTTCTAAGCGTAATTCTTTTGTAATAAAAGCATAGGTGGTGTGTGGATGTGCAGGGCATATCCACACACTTTTTTTATCTCCTTGTCTTTGAAACAGCATTGTCACTTTGTAGCAATTTGTTCGTAATCCATTCAGCATTCTTTTGCACTTGCAAATTAAATTTAATGAAAATAGGTATTATTGTTAAACTGCTATCAATCATTTGAACATGAAAATTCTTATTGAGTCAAAGAGATTTTTGTTGTTATTATGCTTGTCACTATTCGTTGCGGGCTATGTTTCTGCACAGGATTACCGGGCGATTGTAAAAGGTATTGTGACTGACGAAACCGGAGAGGGGGTTATCGGAGCCACAGTGTTGGTAAAGAACGAATCGACCGGTTTCAGTGCCGGTTCTATCACCAACGAGACGGGAGAGTACATTGTGAAGCAACTCCCTTTGGGTTCACCTTACTCTGTCACCGTCAGCTATGTAGGCTATGGTGACCAGAAAAAGACAGGATATACGCTGAACCAAGGTGATGTGCTCCGTCTGGATTTCCAGTTAAAGGAGGAAAGTGTCGTGATGGAGGCTGTACAGGTGGTGGCTAATTCATTGAAGAATTCTATCGCCACTACGGGGGCCGCTACTTCGGTGACGGCCAATGACCTGAACAAACTGCCGGTAAACGGGCGTAACTTTACTTCGCTCATTGACCTGTCACCATTAAGTACAGGTTCCAGCCTGTCCGGACAGTTGGCTTCTTCTACTAATTATACCATTGATGGTATGAGTGCCAAGGGACCTACTTCGGGAGGTAGTACAACCAGCCGAAACGGTGTGCCATATGCCATTTCGATGGAGGCTATCCGTGAGTTCAAAGTCGTGACGAATGAATATGATGTGACTAACGGTCGTGCCGGAGGAGGTACTATTAGTACGGTGACCAAATCGGGAACCAACCAATTGACAGGTAGCGCTTTCACTTATCTGCGTTCCGACTGGTTGTCCAGCAAATATGATATCCGCGGCAACAAGCGCTCGAATGATTTCTCTACTTACCAGTTTGGAGCCTCATTGGGCGGTGCATTGGTGAAAGACCGTGCCCACTTCTTTATTTCTTGGGATCATCAGGCTGATTCACGTCCGTTGTATATTGCCGATATTCATAATGCTGCCGATGAAAAGCGTTATAATTTGACTACGGAGACCAGAGACCGTTTTCTGGAAATAGCCCGCAATAAATATGGAGTGTCGGACCATCCTCAGTTCGGGTCTTTTGATAAAAAACAGAATACCGATGCGGTATTTGCTCGTTTGGACTGGCAGATTAATGCTACAAACCTGTTATCGTTTACTGATAATTTTGTGAATGACAATAACAATATGGGCTTGAGCGACAATAGTGCTATCAATCTTTATGAAGTGTATGGTGATGTACATTCGTTGAACAACAGCGCTTTACTGACTTTACGTTCTGTACTGGGACCACGCAGTACCAACGAACTGAAGTTGCAACATCTTTATACATTGGAAAAATCCATGCCGGGCAGTGAACTGCCGGCTGATAATATTCCACGTGCCATTGTGCAACGTGTAGAATCGGAAATAGATGGAAAAACGGCGACTACTACCATTCAGCTGGGTGGTCAGCGTTATAGCCCTGAGAATTTCTATAATCACGTACTTCAGTTGGTAGATAATTATTATTATAATACCAATAAGGTAAACTATACATATGGTTTTGATTTGATGTACACGAATCTTAATTCTCGTTACGGTAGTGAGGCCAACGGGCGTTTTTATTTTACCGGACTGGATAATTTCGAGGCATTGAAGCCTTCTCGTTATGTACGTGAAGTGTATTTGGATCCTGACCAAAACAATCAGCGTGTACGCCAAAATATATTGAATGCAGGTATCTATGCCCAGTTGCAGACTAAACTGTTCACAGGATTCGAGCTGATGGCAGGCTTACGTTTGGATAATGCCACTTATTTCAATAAAGGTAATTTCAGCCAACTGGTGTATGATGAATTGGGACTGCGTACAGACAATGGACTCTCTACTTTCCAGATTCAGCCTCGTGTCCAGATTACTTGGGACTTTAATGACAAGCACACGGATATTCTTCGTATTGGCGGGGGAATCTTTGCATCTGATATCAACAACTATGCCATGATTAATAATATGGTATTTGATGGTACGAAAGTGATGTCGGTTGATATCAAGAATACGGAAGAAGAACCGGATATAGTTCCCACTCCCGATTTTATAGGGTATCGGAAGATCCTTCTACGGCTCCGGGTATTGATTTGCTGAATAATCCCAAATATGCGGACAAGGCTGTACCTACGATCAATATGAATAGCAAGGATGCCAAGGTTCCCGTGGTTTATAAGGCGAATATTTCATACACTCACTTCTTCAGTGACCGTTTGAAAATGAGTGTCAGCGGATATATGACTTTGGGTCGTAACAACTATATGTATATAGACCGGAACATGGTGGATGATCCTTATTTCGTCTTTCTGCAGAAGGGAACCGGGGTTATTTATGTACCTGCTTCTACTATAGGAAAA
>ENA-OQES01000980-OQES01000980.1-human-gut-metagenome-genome-assembly--contig:-NODE-980-length-11348-cov-3.728723_pt1 | contig 11348 bp, 15 predicted proteins | sample MGYA00242798_ERZ504641 | MGnify/ENA primary metagenome ERZ504641 (study PRJEB26092, sample SAMD00036327) | human gut metagenome | host: Homo sapiens | study: EMG produced TPA metagenomics assembly of... | reverse complement strand
AATCGCTATCACAAATGCTATTGTACTTTTTATGTCTTTATCTCTATGTTTTTTCGAATTATAATCCTTCCCGACATCTAATACATTTTTATAATGCCTTGTCCATGAATGCAATAATACCCGCTTCGACTTCGTTCTTAATCTCAGCATAATTATGTATCTCGTGGCGGTATCCCGAGTACAGCTTCGTCGTTACGTTATGTCCGGTCTGTACCAGCCAGTTACTTACCTGATATACACCAACACCATACTCACCTACCGGGTCCTGATCTCCCGCAATATTATAGATTGGCAGGTCTGTCGGCACTTTTTGCGGCCCACTTTGTTCCCTCGATCTGTAACATCATCTGGATGAAATCATATACCGAACGGTTGCTGGTCGGTCTGGTAAATGCATCAAACGGATCATCGGCATGATCCCGCTGTACATACGGATCGGCACAGATCCACTCATTTCCGATGCTGACCTCTCCACAGCGCTCACACATCCATCCCATCAGTTCTCCGGTATATGACGGATCGGATTCTTCTCCATGTCCTGCATCGATCGCTTCTTTTAATTTCTTTCCCGTCTCTTCTGCCCCGCGGAAGATTCCCGTTGTTCCGCAGATGGTTGCCCCGGCCAGTTCGTCCCCGTATTTTGCAATGAAATCTCTTGTGATAAAAGATCCCATGCTGTGTCCGAATAAGAAATATGGCAGATCCGGATATTTTTCACACACGATTCCTTTCAATGTATGCTCGTCTTCCATCATTGTATGCGGTCCTTTGTCTCCCCAGTCGCCCCACACATTATTGACCATTGCTGTCTTCCCATGTCCTACATGATCGTCTGCTGCCACGATATAACCCGCATCCATGAAGGCAGATATCATGTGCAGATAACGTCTGGAATGTTCCCCAAATCCGTGGATCACCTGGACGATTCCCTTCGGTTTACAAGCCGGAACATAGATCCACCCCTGGACCTGGTCACGTCCGTTGTAGGACGCAAAAGATACTTCGTGTAACATAATGTATTCCTCCTTTTCTATCTTATCCGTACGATTTTAGATTCTTTTATTCTGTACGGTTATAAGCTGTTCTTCAAAAAATCATCCGGTATTCCGCTTCCACCTCACCAAATGCTCTGACCTCATACCTCAGATCAATATGCAATTCGGGTGCTTCGCTCTCCTGTTTCTCTCCCAGAAGAAACGTCAGATCATACCATAGCATTGCCTTATCAATCGCATTCAACTGCATCTTCTCTTCCGGTGTCAGGTCCGAACCGAGAAATTTTTCATAAATCATACAAAGCATACGTTCTTCGCGTTCATTATATTCCGGCAGTTCCTTCTTAAAAGGCGACGGAACATCCGACATATAACACTCGCTTGCATCGTGAAGCAGGCATGCAAGCACCATCCTATCCGACAGACCTCTCGCCTTTGCCTCTTTTGCACAGCAAATGCAATGTTCCCCGACCGACCAGAACGTCTTCACATGACCATTTCCTCTGCATATCAGGGACAGCGCATGTGCAATATCTGCTATGTCAAATAACTCCGGATCCGGTTCTGTTGGTTTAAAATGTTTTCCTGTGTAGGTCGTAATGTATTCGCTCATTTTCTTTTTTGCTCTTTCACATACTCTTCCAGAATCTCCGCTGCTCTTCTGCATGCTTTCACGCACGGTCTGCTCTGATAATACTCTTCCGTTCTGACCGCAGGCTCTTCCAGATCTTCGCCCTTCTCCAGCCCGAGAAGTTCCCGGCAGATCAGGCTTCCTTCCGAAGCTTCAAAGGATCCACAAAGCTTCTGCACAAGTACATAAAGCTGCCTTTTTTCCCCGCCGCATCTTTCGGATCGTCATATCCGTACAGATCACCGATTACCATGACCATTCCTGTCACGGCACCACATACCTCACGCAGCTTGCCAAATCCCGCTCCGAACGGGCTTGCCTTTTTTTGCTGCCTCTTCCACTGTTATTCCCAGTTCTTCCGCAAATGCTGCATAGACCGACTGGCTGCAGTTGTAGCCTGTGCGGAAGAGGGATTCTGCTTTGTCTGCCTTGTTCATTGATTTTCACCTCCGGTTGTAATAACATAATCTGTCACACTGTTCTTCTATACTGATTATGATACCATGAAACCTTAACACCCTCAACTTTATATTATAAGCCACTTTTCACTCCAAACATCCATTTCACGCCCTTAGCCAGCCTTTTCCCCGCATCTGCAAAATGCCCTCCCGCATTCCACTCTAAAACCACAGATTCCACCATCGAGTCCTCCTGTAACAGCCCTTCCTGCGCCCTGGTCCTGTCACCGACCGCTGCCATTACTTTGTTCTTCGTCTTCTCTTCTTTCCCGCCAAGACTCAGATACACGCTACATTTACTCTGAATCACATGATTCCTCACATAATGGTCCCAGTCCGGGAACCACAACGAACCCGAACAGCATACAATTCCAGAAAACACGTCACTTTCATAAGCTGCCCATAGCACGAATAATCCGGCAAGCGAATAACCCATCAGCCAATGTTCCCTGTCTTTCACACCAAAAGTCCGGTCAATATGTGGCACACATTCCTCTGTCAGCCATCTCAGCGTCTTCAGACCTTGTCCGGCGAAGCTTTCCTTTCCGAATACCGCCGCTGCTTCCCAAGGCGAAAAATCCCGATTCCAGTCTTCCACCTGAAATGCGACGAGCAGGAAATTTTGTTCCGGTACAAGTTCCAGTAGAGATTCCCACAGATGTTCTACTTCGTTCGGCTGATGTGGATACATGCCCCAGAAGATGACCGGGCCGCCGGTTCCGTTCTGAAACACCTGTAGTTTGATTCCGTTTATTGACATATCCTGAATCATCCCGGCACTCCTGCCGCTCTTTTCTTTTGTTAGCTCCGTTGTAAGCATTTGCTTTTTCTATTTATTTTTCATCTGCAATTCTCCTAAATTACAAAGATTCATCTTTATTAATCTCTTCCATATACCCAGCTGTAACAATGCCTGCCGGCAATGCCACAATTGCTCTAAATGTTCTTTTTTCCCAAATTATGAAAAGTATCAAGAATAAAATTTCATCATTAGTATGCACAGCCCTTTCTTCTTACTAAAGTTTATCTTTTCTCCCGATACAACTTCGCCGGTCTATGCCCGGCATCCCCCGTCATCTCCCCGGTATCTTCTACCAGATCAGCCACTTTTCTTCGAAACGCCGGAACCAGAAGCTTCGTATCCAGCACCGTCTCATGAATCTGCTGCAATTCTCTCAGTGTAAACTTCTCCGGTAAAAGCCGGAACGCTATATGCGTCTCCGTAATCCACTTGCGAAGCTGTACGATTGCATCTGCAAGAATCAACTCGTGGTCAAATGCAAGGTCATCGCTTTCTATAGTCTTAAATTTCTTCTTTACATCCCACTTCGAAGTTGTCTCTTCTAATCTTGCATGAAGCTTCTCATCCCCATGTGTCAGACACAGATTCCATATACCGGCTTCTTCCTGAAATGACACATCAAACCACTTTGCATCCGAAGCATCATCTCCTGCCTGGATTATTTCCTGTCCAGCATTGACAAGCGCCATGAATCCATTGCTGATCACCCATCTTCTCGGATCACGGTCTGGATTGCTGTAGGTACCGAACTGCTCCAGGAAATTACAGTTGCAGTTTGTCTCTTCTTTTAATTCACGTTCTGCGGCTTCGCCGATGGTTTCCTTCGGACCAACGAATCCGCCCGGAATGGCATAACAGCCTTCATATGGTGCCGCACCTCTCTGGATTAAAAGTACCTTTAACTCTTTCTCCGCTATTTTTCTATAATTATCTTCTTCTTTATCAAACATTCCGAAAATGACAATGTCTGCAGTCACGGATGGTTTTGGATATTTTGAATCATCGTAAGTCTTTACAAATTCTTCGTTAGCCTTTTGCATTTCTGAATTTTTCCGCATGATTACTACCTCTTTCTTTTTTCGTCCTATATTATTATCTTTATGTTAGTATCGCTTTGATAGTATGTCGATATATAAATTTACGCACACGAAAAATGTCATCTCATCTTCTAACGTTCTTCGTGTACGTTTATCCTCTTCAGATACTTCACTACCTTGCTTATTTGTTTTTACTGAATCTTTTCACATATACTTCTTCCGCGACAACCATTTCTGATCGATACACTTCACTTCCCCATCAAACCGGATATGTAAATGCACCCCGCCAGATCTCTGATTAATCTTCTCCACAATTCCATGTCCGAATTTCGGATGTGTCACCGCATCGCCAAGCTTATACTGAACCACCTCATCTTTTTTCTTCTGTGCAGTCTTCAGTTGCTGATAAGTATCCCGGATCGGCACGGACTTATCATGAATCCTGTTCTTTAATACCTTATCGTAGTCATGATTCATAAGCGCTTCGCCCGCCTTATAATACGGCGTCGGCGCCGCTCCGATAAGAGAACAGCAGTATTTCCACGCACTTCCGTGCGTTCCCGCCTGCCATTTATACTTTTCGGGAATCTGCATATTGTACTGCATGTAATGGGCGTATTCGTGTTTGAATAAATCTATGCGATCCTCTTTGGACAGCGGATTCTTCACACCATATGCAATAAACAACAGAGAAAATGAAAATGCTCGTTTTTCATGTGCACTTCGTCTAGTGTAAGATCCCAGTGTGTCCGTGTCATATCCAAATGTTATCGGCACTTTGCACCATTCAAATGGAGTTTCTGTCCAGTTCTTCATATAGATTTTGTATTAATGCCCGTAAAATCGGGATTTCTTTCTGCAAGCGTTGTCGCAGGAATTGGTCTTCTCGGTTGTAATATGTCATCTTCTCGCACTCTCCATATGCATCTATTTCCAATTCTTCCACACATCCGGCTGATATCCTACCGTTGCCTGCTTTCCATTACGAACAATCGGTGTCTTGATTACTTTTTGATTTTCCAAAATTTTCTCTGCTTTATCTTCCTCTGCTAGATAAGTGATCAGTGCAAGCAGATCTTTATCCTTGCACTCCTGATCGATCAGTTTTTCATATCCTCCGACAGCCTGGCATACCGAATTGAATTCACCTTTACTCAGACCTTTTTCTTTCATATCTACGAACTGGTACTTAATTCCGCGCTCTTTGAAAAATCGTTCAGCTTTTTTGCTGTCGAAGCTTTTCTTGGTTCCGAATATTTGTATGTTCATCCTTGTTCCTCTCTCATTCTTCTCTTTCTACGCTATAATATAACTGTTTTGGACTCTTTGGCTTATCTGGAATACTCAACTTAATTACGCCAGCTTCTACTAATGGATTTACATACGTCTGTATAGCATAAGTAACAGAATTTAACCCCAGATAATCACAAATTTCCTTTCTTGTACGCGGCGTTTTACAAAATACTATTAAATTATTTGTTTCTTCATCATTTGACATATCTTCATAATCATTCTTTGATTCTTTATATAGTTTTACAATAAAACTTCCTCTTTCATCCAAGAATTCTGGCTGTCTTAAGTTATATTTCTCCATTTCCATCCGGATTGTTGGAATTCCCGAATACCTGTTTTCTGTTATTCCCAATGTTTCAAGTGCCGATGCAAGTACCGGATTTCTTGTATCCGGTTGAATTTTTCCTAATTGGTCAATAGTGATTCTTCCATATAATCCACCTGGATTATGTATTTCAATCCTGTCTTCAAACATTATAAGTTGAATCGGCATTCCTTCTGTATGAATACTATAATCACGATGTACTAATGCATTTATAATAGCTTCTCTAACCGCTGTTATTGGATAGTCTGTTCTGTCAGTTCTTCGTCCGGTTGTCGGACTTATAATTGTCTTTGTCCGCATATTGCGTTTCACAAATAATAATGCCTCATCCAACATTTCCGGAATTGTTCCTTCTATTCTCTGATTATCCGAGAATCTTTCCCCCATGTCGCCAAGACTTCCTATTGTTCTCCCAGGAATTACAATTGCCGTAATACACAATTGTGGAAAATATGCCTGTGGATATGGACTAAAAAGCAAAGTCGCACTAAGCGTTACTTTCTCTCCTCGCTTTATGCTCATAAGTTCATAAATACTTTCATTATCAAGTGTTGCTAATCTTTGTTTTCCTCTCTTTAACAGTTCAACATAACGATTCAGTTCTTCCTGATCCAATGACATTAATGTTACTCTCGGAACCTCACGGATATCGTCTTGATATTTTCTTCTATATGCTTCATAACTATATATTTCGTATTCTGTCATCGGTTCATCACTATCCCCAATACGGGTATAGGACCCCTTCAACCTTCCACGTCCTTGATAATAGCAAGGTCTGTCTGCCAAATCTATTCCGGGAATTTCAGCAGAAACAAATTTTTTTATTTTCCTTCTCCACAACTGTAATAAGCGGCCGTACAACCGGATTCATCTGCAAGCATTGCTCGTTAATTTTCTTTTGAATGTCCTGAGCATCATAAACACCAACTTCTTTATAATCTTGTTTCTCATCAATTCCAAAAACAATAATGCCACCATCATCCTGATTAGAAAAGCTTGACAAAGAATCATATAATCGTTTCGGACATCCTTGCTCCGCTGATTTCAATTCCAAATTCTGCGTTTCGCATTTCATTTTTTGAATTAATTTTAGTTTGTCATATAATTCTTCTGTTGTCATTTTAGTTCCTCCATTTATATTTAGATTCTAGCACTATATTTAAGTTTATGCAAGAAACTCAAATATTATTCTTATGAACTAAAAAAGAACTCAAATTTATACTTCAAATTTGGGTTCTTTTTCAATTTTCAATGTCCACTTATTCCTCTCTATATTTTCTAGTCCATCTCTTCTTCAATCTTCTCCGCAACAGCCACATCCGCCGGCAGCCACTCCACATCCGCCAGCTCCTCCCTGGTCAGCCATCTGGCTGCCTCATGCTCCTTCAGCACCAGATCCCCTTTCACAATCTCACACCAGAAGCAATCCATCGAAAGATGAAATCCCGGATAATCATACTCCACCGTCTCGATCCATTCGCCAACCGCAACTTCCGTATCCAATTCTTCCATGATCTCACGCTTCAACGCTTCCTGCGGTGTCTCCCCGGCTTCGATCTTGCCGCCCGGGAATTCCCATCCGCCTTTGAACTCGCCATATCCGCGCTGCGTTGCGAATATCATCGTTCTTCCGTCTTCCTTTACTGCCTTTATCACTGCTGCCACAACTCTTATCGTCTTCATCTTACCATTTATCTCCCGTCAAAAATCTTCCCGTAACAATCTCTATTCATTCACAATATACTGATAAATATCTTCTCTCACCGGAGTCTCCATCTCCCATTCGATCTCCACTGCCGTCTTATCCGTATTCGGCATCACAAACTGCTTCGCATTCCCGGTCGCGATCACACGCCCCAGATAATAGAATTCCTTGGATATCTTATCATCCTTATTCTTTCTCACAAACAGCTGTACATCTATGCCACGTTCTGTTGCGTTCAGGAAATTCTGCACATCTTCTGAGTCCATGCTTCTTCCGCTTTTGGAAATCGCGATCAGCCGGTTCTCTGCTACGAAATGATCTTCGTATTTCGTGGTATCGCTGATATTGTCCTGCTTATCGTAGTTAATGAATATCGGAAATGTCTTAGTCTTCTTATCATATTTGTAACCGCCGATGTTCAGTGGCACTTCATTTCTCTCCCAGTTCAGCAGACGGCAAGCATCCTCATATGTATATTTCTGATACAATACCAGATTCGTATCCTGATAATGGTAACTGTAATTGACCTTATATCTCGAGATTTCCGAAGTCCACCAGTTCCTTCAGAATCGCACAGAATTCCGGATTCTGTAACATTTTTCTCATAAGAATCGGAAAATGCCATAATCATCCTGTTCCTTCTTCAGAAATACACACTGTGCGTAAGTCTTCTTGCTGCGCTCGTCGGAAATTCATTGGTCATCATATGACCACATTTTCCGTGCAGTGCTCGTCCATCTCACAATGATACTTCTCGGATAAATGCTTCCGCAGACGCCCAATGATTCCATGGCGATACTGCAACGTACGTTTCAACAATTCCAGCTCATGAATCCGCTTGCCACTCGCCAGCTTTTTAGAAATGAATTCGATTGCTTTTTCTTCGTCTTCTGACAGCCGGATGGTATATTCCTTTTCGTATTTCACAAGGAATTTGTAATATGAACCCAGGCTGTTATTGTCGAAGATCCGCAGCACATCCATTTCCCCATATTTATCAAAATCCGCAAGCGCCGGGATATGCCCCAGCTTATTCTTCAGATTCGTATAATTCTCCCGGATTAATTTGATATCGCTGAAGTTCGCATTATCAATTGCCTGGAAAATCCGCTTTCTGGAAATCTCATCGAAGTGAATCGTGCTCGCACCCGGAATCACTCTGCCGCCTTCCGTGACATAACGGCGGATATTATCCTTGTTATAACTGCGGTCGCCGGACAGCGCAATCGGAATCATAAAGTTATTCCGATAATTTCCGATGAAATCCAGTACAACGACATATTCTTTGTTCTCGGCTTTTCGAAGTCCACGACCAAGCTGCTGGATGAACACGATCGGCGACTCTGTCGGACGAAGCATGATGACCTGATTGATCTCCGGCACGTCCACACCCTCGGAAAATATATCTACGGAAATGATGTAGTCCAGCGCATCTTCGGATTCTTCTCCTGCCAGCCGTTCGATCGCTGCTGCCCTCGCTTCTTCCGAATCACTACCGCTCAGCACCAGTGTCCGCCAGCCCTTGGCATTGAATTTCTTCGATAATTCCTTTGCCTCATCAATCCGGCTACAGAAGATTAATCCCTTCACACGGTCACCACTGTATCCAAAATATTCCGCCTGTTTCATGACATTTTCCACACGCTCTTCGGATGTCAGATAGCGGAAGTTCTCCACCTTTTCTTCGGATGATTTTCCCGCATCCGCAATAATATCCAGATCCGTGATTCCAAAATAATGGAACGGACACAACAGATCCTCCTCCATCGCATCCTGCAAACGAATCTCATATGCAATCTGATGATTGAAGATTTCGTAAATGTTCCTGCCTTCCAGATTGTCGTCTCGTTTATCCGGCGTTGCGGTCATACCAAGCCATAGCTTTGGTTCGAAATAGTCCAGGACTTTTTTGTAGTCTTTATAATAATGCTAATGCTATAGCCGAGACCTCTTCCGCCGGAAAGGCCTCAACCAAAGTAGATCTTTTTTTTGAATAATTTATTAAACGCTACAATTGAAAAACAATCAGCAATTGATATAACAGAAGCCATCTATCGAATTGTTATGTCCTTTGCCTGTTGCACAGATTTATTCAGTAATAGTGGGCGTAAACAGGTTGGAACTTACTTTGAAAAGTTTGTAGGGCACCTCTATGCAACACAATTTTAAAAATAGAGCCTCAGAAAATGTTGTCCACACTTCCATTGGATGATAACGCAGAATCTATTCCAACTGATTATATCTTTAATACCGGGGAAAAATCTCCCTAAATATCATATCCCCGCAAAATTTTCAAGCAGGGATCGTGCCGTACAAGTTTGGGCACAGCAACGCTTGATAGATGGTGCCTATGGCGTTTCTCGTTTTCATTGTTTATTAACTTGTTGTAATGAAACTGACTATAATAAGAAAAAAGTAAAAGAGGTCTGTGTTGCTGGACAATGGTTAAATTATCAACTTTATATTGCCCAAATACTTAGAGCTTATTATCTCGATTTGCCTAATTCATATGCAACACTTTCTTCGTCATATCCACCTATTCATGTCAAAATTTTTGGAGAATTTTTTTCACGAATCTTCAGCACTTATCTAATAACAAGCGAGCTTCATTTATTGAAGACTCGCTTATATTATATAATTCACTATAGAATGCTCTTAATTTGAACTCCCCATGCATATGCAAGAAGTGGTGGTACTGCATCTCCAATTTGTTCATATTTATCCTGTTCAGCACGATTATCATGTGCAGTCAAATATGGCCCACCAACAAAATCATACGAATCCGGAAAAGATTGTAATCTTGCACATTCTCGAACAGTTAACGCTCTTGCCTGTACCGGATGTACAAATTCATCTAAGCAATGACTTGTAACCGTAGGTGCCGCCTCATCCCAACGAAGACGATAATTACGTTTCACATACACTGTCTTTGGTAAAAATTTTTTCTTCCTGATATTTTTTCATTTCTTCAGGTGATAGTCGTTCAAATAATCCCTTTAGCCCTTCTCCCTGTTTTAAAATTTTAAACCGTTCAATAACATTTTTTCTATGATTCATTGGAAAGTGATTTAATAATTTATTCTGAATAGTTGTTCTTTTCCAAAAATTATCATTTCTCATCAATTCTGTATATTTCGATTTATTTTCAAGGTAGATAGAATTTTCTTTTCGTGTATTCGCAATAACCTCTGGAATATCAGCAAATGCCTCCCTCACAGTTATTTCTTGATATGGTGTAGTTTGCACTGGTAGCTGTTCTATATTTAAATTCATATCCTTAGTAGCCAGAATAAAAAATCTACGTCTTCTTTGCGGAACTCCATATTTGCTTGCATCCAAAATAAATTCTTGAAAATTGGCATATCCAGCTTCTACAAGTTCACGTTTTAAGTAATCAATCACAAGCTCTTTAGAGTCCTTTGCGATTCTTTTATTTGAATATTAGGAACATTTTCAAATAATATCATCTTCGCATTTGATATTTTTGCAATTCTAATACCTTCTCTAAACAAAAATTGTCTATCATCATACGCAGCTCGAGAAGAATTTCCTGCAGTTGAAAATGTCTCACATGGCATACCAGATGTTACCAAATCAACTCCTCTTTCGGAATAAATGGAAGGATCTGATCAGCAGTAACATTCCTAATATCAGAATGAATAACTTCTACTTCCGGATGATTTGCAGAGTATGTATCTACACAACTTTTTATATATTCAATTGCAACAAGTGTTTTAAACCCCTGCAGCATGTAGGCCAGTACAAAATTCCTCCAGGACCGCTAAAGCAATCAATATGTGTTAATGCCATTCTTTTCTCCTTCCATGCGCTTTCTATAGTATCACACTGTACTCCAGCTCTTTTACAATAAGCTAATATTCTTTTCATAGTCTGATAATTAGGAATTGCTTTCCCTGTTTCCCACCGATTTCACTGTTGAAAAAGAAATACCTAATTCAGATGCAAATTCTTGTTGACTCATATAACTATTTTGTCGTACTTCTTTAATTACCACTGAAAATTCCATATCGTCACCCTTTCATTTATATAGCTTTATTATATTGTTTATATAGCGTTTTTTAGCAAGTGGTTTATTATATTA
>ENA-OQES01000979-OQES01000979.1-human-gut-metagenome-genome-assembly--contig:-NODE-979-length-11381-cov-3.991914_pt1 | contig 11381 bp, 14 predicted proteins | sample MGYA00242798_ERZ504641 | MGnify/ENA primary metagenome ERZ504641 (study PRJEB26092, sample SAMD00036327) | human gut metagenome | host: Homo sapiens | study: EMG produced TPA metagenomics assembly of... | reverse complement strand
ATATTGGAGAGATGATCTTTATCGCAGGGAAACTTGCAGCATCCCTTACCGGAGCGGGTATCGGTGTGGCAGTAGCCTATAAGTTCAAAGAAGCACCGTTGGTAGTCGTATCTGCAGCAACCGCCGGAATGGCAGGGGCATTTGCAAGCAGTATTCTGGCAGGAAAGGTATTCGTAGACGGAGCCATGGTATTTGCCGGACCGGGAGAACCACTGGGGGCATTTATTGCCGCATATGTAGGTATTTTCTTCGGTCATATGGTATCCGGAAAGACGAAGGTAGATATCCTGGTGACTCCGGTTGTGACGATTGGAAGTGGATGTCTGGTAGGATTCCTGATCGGACCTCCAATCTCGGGATTCATGAGCTGGCTTGGTTCACTGATCAATTGGGGAACAGAACAGCAGCCGTTCCTGATGGGAATTATCGTATCTGTACTGATGGGAATGATCCTGACACTGCCGATCAGTTCAGCAGCACTTGGTGTAATCCTGAATCTGTCCGGCCTGGCAGCAGGTGCGGCAACGGTTGGATGCTGCTGTAATATGGTAGGATTTGCCGTGGCAAGTTACCGTGAAAATAAAGTCGGAGGACTTTTGGCACAGGGAATCGGAACTTCGATGCTGCAGGTTCCGAATATTGTGAAGAAGCCGGTGATCTGGCTTCCGGCGATTATATCGAGTGCAATCCTCGGACCGGTGGGAACAATGGTACTACATATGACGAACAATGCGACCGGTTCCGGTATGGGAACGGCAGGATTAGTGGGACAGATCATGACATGGCAGACGATGATCCAGACAGAGTCTGCACAAATGGTGCTGATCAAGATCTTGCTGATCCAGATTGTGCTTCCGGCAGTTGTGACACTTAGTGTTTCAGAAATCATGAGAAAGAAAGACTGGATCAAGATGGGAGATATGAAGCTGGAATTTTAAAGTGTATATTTAAATTATCGTGTGTAAAAAGCATGTACGAAAAATAGACAGGATAAAATAAAACTCATATATAATGTAAAGAGTGCCTGGAAAACTGCGGTTAGTAGATTTCCAGGCATTTACATTTCAGGCTTAAACGATTATAATGTCCAATAGAATAAAAACTGAGTTCAATTTTTACATAGATTTTTTAGGAGAAAGCAGGTAGAATGTTATGATGGGCACAGGAAGAATTCATATGTATTATGGAGATGGCAAAGGAAAGACAACAGCAGCAGTTGGCCAGGCAGTCAGAGCCGCCGGATATGGACTTCAGGTGCTCTTCTTCCAGTTCCTGAAGGACAATTCATCGAATGAAAGAAAGATTCTGGAAGCAGTACCGGGGATCACCTGTCTTCCGGGGCGTGATCAGGTGAAATTCGTAAGCCGGATGAACGGGGATGAGAAAGCAGAGCTGCGTCATTATAACAACAAAGCACTGGATGAGATCGTGAAGTTCTGTACGAATTTTGATGTACTGGTGCTGGATGAAGCATTATGTGCGATCCATCTGAATGTCTTAAGTGAAGAGAAGATCAGAAGTTTTCTGGAACATAAGCCGCGTGGACTGGAGATCATTATGACAGGGCATGAGGTATCGCAGGATCTTCTGGATCTGGCAGATTATGCGACGATGATGATGAAGGTAAAGCATCCGTATGACCGTAAGGTACAGGCGAGAGAAGGAATTGAATTTTAAAAAATTCGAGTGGAGAGAGGCTGTCTGAGGATAGCTTCTTTTGTTTTACATATGTATAATCTTTCTAAAATAAATGTGAAAAATTAAGACATATTAGCAGTACTTATGGTATAATATTAACAGTGCTGGTTTAACTCTTCGTTAAGAGAGGAGAGAGAACATTTATATGGAAAATACGATGAAGAACTATGAAGATGTCGACAGTTGGAAGACGATCATGTTCCTGTATAATTCAGCGTTAAAAGAAGTGGGGACAAAGCTGGAGATACTGAACGATGAATTCCAACATGTGCATAAATACAACCCGATTGAACATATTAAGACTAGGATCAAGACACCGGAAAGTATTGTAAAGAAGTTACGCAGATACGGCTACGAGATATCAATCGAGAATATGGTAAAGTATATCAATGATATCGCAGGGGTCCGCCTGATCTGTTCCTTTACATCAGATATTTACCGGCTGGCGGAGATGATCGGTAATCAAAGCGATCTGAAAGTATTGTCGATCAAAGATTATATTAAGAATCCAAAAGAAAGTGGATATAAGAGCTACCATATGCTGGTATCCGTACCTATTTTTCTTTCTGACAGCGTTGTGGATACTAAGGTAGAGATTCAGATCCGTACGATCGCAATGGATTTCTGGGCAAGTCTGGAGCATAAGATTTATTACAAATTTGAAGGGGATGCTCCTGATTATATCAGCAGGGATTTGAGAGAATGTGCAGAGATGGTATCGACTCTGGATGAGAAGATGCTGTCACTGAATGAAGCAATTCAGGAATGTCTGGAGAAGCAGGAAGAGTTAAATATGAGTACAAAGACAAAAGAGAGCAACAGAGAGGATCAGCGTGTCCTGCAGGGACTTGACTAAGATACGCAGGAGACACTGCCGTAGGCAGTGTCTTTAACGTTACTATAGATACGATCTATATATAAGACGGCATATTAAGATTCCCTATTTGAAAGCCGGTGTGGTTATTTATATAATGAAAAGTAAGAGAAAAGTTTAGTATGAATAAAAACAAAGGAGCCGGGAAAGTATGTTTGTAGATACGCATATGCACGAAATGACCTGTTCAAAAGACAGTTTCTTAAAATTAGAAGAGATGGTAGAAATTGCCAGAGAGAAAGGATCTCGGTGCAATCTGCATCACGGACCATGATGATATGGGAACTGAAAGAATACGCAGCAGAATATTCGAAGAAGACAGGATTCCCGATCTTTGTAGGGATTGAATTCTTTTCTCTGCAGGGAGACATTATTGCATTTGGAATTGAAGAATATCCGGATGAGAGAATTTCCGCGCAGGACTTTATTGATCTGGTAAAAGCACAGGGAGGTTTCTGCTTTGCGGCACATCCGTTCCGCAATAATAACAGAGGTCTGGAAGAGAAATTAAGGACAGTCAAAGGTCTGGACGGCCTGGAAGTCTTAAATGGAAGCACTTCTGTAGAGGCGTGCCAGAAGGCGGCGAGATATGCACAGGAACTCGGACTGTGTACGATGGGATCCAGCGACTGTCATGTACCGGAGAAAGTCGGTGTGTGTGCGACCTGGTTTCCGGAAGAAGTAAAGACAATGGAAGAGTTTATGCAAGCTCTGAAAAAAGGTGGTATGAAACCGGCATATTATGAGGACGGTGCATATCACATACTGGAGGTACAAGAGTATGGGAATGGATACCCGAAGGTAGGATTCTAAGGATAGACGTTTTCAGACTTTTATATAATAAATCTATAAATTATATATTTACCTTTTCCATAAATGATGATAGAATGAATCTATATGTGTTGATTGTGGAAATGGTGATAGAAAGGTGGAATCATTATGATTACAGTTAATGCTATGGGAGACAATTGCCCAATCCCGGTTATTAAAACCAAAAATGGCAATGGCTGCACTGACAGGACCGGAGACGATTGAAGTCCTGGTTGATAATGAGATCGCAGTGCAGAATGTAACAAAGATGGCATCTAGCTCAGGAGGAAAAGTAACTTCTGAAAAATTGGGGGATGCCGAATATAAAGTTACGATTGAAATGGAAGGAGCACCGGCAGCAGATGGAGCTGAAGCAGTATGTGCGCCGGATGCAAGAGACAATACAGTCGTTGTCGTTTCTTCTGACCGTATGGGATCTGGAAATGATGAATTAGGAAAAGTTCTGATCAAAGGATTTATTTTTGCAGTGACACAGCTTGATACACTGCCAAAGACAATGCTTTTCTATAATGGAGGAGCAACTTTGACTACAGAAGGTTCTGATTCTCTGGAAGATCTGAAATCTCTGGAAGCACAGGGAGTAGAGATCATGACATGTGGAACCTGTCTGGATTATTATGGTCTGAAAGACAAGCTTGCAGTTGGTACAGTAACGAACATGTACAGCATTGTTGAAACGATGGCAAAAGCAGGAAGAATCGTTAGACCATCATAAATTAGTTACATACCTGGATAAAAAGCCGGATTCCTGAAGTAAGATACAGGGGTTCCGGCTTTCTTGTACTACGGCGTATGTATAATGAATACAAAAGAGTCTGCATGACAGTTCATCGACTGTACTGCCTCTGAAGAAAGGTATGAAAACAGGAGGAGTAAAAGAATGAAATCAGATGTAAAATTAACGAGTTTAAGCAAAACAGCAGGTTGAGCGGCCAAGATTGGTCCGGAGACCCTTGCTCAGGTTCTGAGTAAGCTGCCAAAATTTGAGGATGACAATTTAATAGTAGGAATCGAGACTTCCGATGATGCTGCCATCTACAAAGTGACAGATGATATTGCGATGATTCAGACGGTTGATTTCTTTACTCCGATTGTGGATGATCCATATATGTTCGGACAGATCGCCGCTGCCAACTCGCTCAGTGACGTATGGGCGATGGGAGGAGAACCGGCGGTAGCCCTGAACATCGTAGGTTTCCCGAATTGCCTGGATCCGGCGATCCTCGGCGATATCCTTGCGGGAGGCGCAGACAAAGTAAAAGAAGCAGGTGCAGTATTAGTCGGAGGACATTCGGTACAGGATGATGAACCGAAATACGGTCTCTGCGTATCCGGATTCGTTCACCCGGATAAGATCTTTAAGAACTACGGCTGCAGACCGGGAGATATATTGATTCTTACAAAACAGATCGGAAGTGGTATCGTGAATACTGCGATCAAAGCAGAGATGGCATCGCCATCGGCAATCCGCGAGGCACAGACGGTCATGGCATCCTTGAATAAGATAGGCAAGCAGGTTGTGGAAAAGTATGATGTTTCCGCATGTACGGATATCACTGGATTTGGACTGCTTGGACATTGTGTTGAGATGGCATCGGCAAGTGATGTGACATTTGAACTCAGTGTGCATGACATTGCGTATCTTCAGGATGCATACGATTATGCGAAGATGGGTCTTGTTCCGGCAGGAGCTTATAAGAATAAGAGATATTCGATCAATCAGGTAGAAGTTGGTTCGGTAGAAGAGACATACTTAGATCTTCTCTATGATCCACAGACTTCCGGCGGACTTCTCATCAGTGTTTCGCCTAAAGAATACGAGAATATGATGAGAGACTTCAGAGCATCAGGACTGGATACAACCGTTTCCGTAATCGGAACAGTTGCACCAAAGAGTGATAAGCTGATCCGGTTATTCTAGATATGAAGTCATAAAAGAATGACAGAATGGAGAAACATAATGAATAAGAATGTATTATACCGGAGTATCCCAAAAGTAGATATTCTTCTGGCGGATGAAGGAATCAAAGTATTGATAGAGGCCTACAGCCGTGAAAGTGTAATGGAAGCGATCCACAGTGAGATGGAAAAGCTCCGTGCATATATCGGAACATGCGATGATGAAGAAAAAGCAAAACACCAGATCGCATTACTGAATGAAAATATAGCAAAAGCCGTTGCGGCAATGCATACACCGAATATGAAAAAGGGTGATCAACGGAACCGGAACGATCCTGCATACGAATCTCGGACGTGCACCGATCAGTTACGAACACATGATGAAAGCAGCAGAGATCGTCAGTGGGTATTCCAATCTGGAATACAATCTGGAAGCAGGAAGAAGAGGAGAGCGTTATTCGCATTTTGAAAAGCTTCTGTGTAAATTAACCGGCGCAGAGGCTGCCATGGCGGTCAATAATAATGCGTCTTCGGTACTTCTGATCTTAAGTTCTCTGGCAAAAGGCGGAGAAGTAATCGTTTCCCGCGGGGAACTGATCGAGATTGGTGGTAAATTCCGCATTCCGGATGTGATGGAACAGAGCGGTGCAAGCCTCGTGGAAGTCGGAACGACGAACAAGACACATTATGAGGATTATGAAGAAGCAATCACAGAAGAGACGAAAGCTCTTCTGAAGGTACACACCAGTAACTACCGTATTGTTGGATTTACAGAAAGTGTGGGAATTGATGAACTGGTACCGATTGCGAAGGAACATGAGATTCCGGTTGTGGAAGATCTCGGAAGCGGTGTGCTGATCGACCTGGAGAAATACGGTCTGACACATGAGCCGACCGTACAGGAATCCATCGCACATGGTGCGGATGTGGTATGTTTCAGCGGTGACAAGCTTCTTGGAGGACCACAGGCGGGAATTATCATCGGTAAGAAGAAGTACATCGATATGATGAAGAAGAACCAGCTTACCCGTGCACTTCGTATTGATAAATTTACGGCGGCAGCACTGGAAATGGTTCTGATGGAATACCTGTCAGAAGAGACAGCCGTTCAGAACATCCCGGTATTGCGTATGATTGCAACGCCTTTAGAAGAGATTGAAAAAGAAGCCAGAAGCTTTGTGCGTATCTTGCGTCACACTGGAATGGATGCAAAGATTCAGATGGTATCCTGTGAATCACAGATCGGCGGCGGATCCCTTCCACTTGAGCGGATGGAAAGCCGTGCAGTTGCAATCCAGCCAAATGGCATGAGTGTTGCAGAGATGGAAGAGAAGATGCGTCATCTGGAGATCCCGATCATTCCGAGAACGATCAATGACAGTATCTGTCTGGATGTCAGAACGATCGAACGCAAGGATTATAAAATGATTGCAGCAGAGCTTGCAGAATTATTAGGAAAGAAAGAAGAACGGTAGGTGCAAAAGAAGGCTATGAAGAATATTATTATCGGAACGGCCGGACACATTGATCATGGTAAGACAACACTGATCAAAGCACTGACCGGAAGAAATACAGACCGCTGGGAAGAAGAACAGCGAAGAGGAATTACGATTGACTTAGGGTTTACGTATTTTGACTTGCCGGGAGGAGACCGTGCGGGAATCGTCGATGTACCGGGACATGAGAAATTCATCAATAACATGGTTGCCGGAGTTGTCGGAATGGATCTGGTACTCCTGGTGATCGCGGCGGATGAGGGAATCATGCCGCAGACAAGAGAGCACATGGATATTCTGAACCTTCTCGGAATCGAGAAGAGTATCATTGTGCTGAATAAATGTGATCTCGTAGATGAAGAGTGGCTGGAGATGATGGAAGAGGATGTAAGGGAAGAACTTTCCGGAACATTCCTGGAACATGCGCCGCTTGTCAAAGTATCGGCAGCGACAGGTGCCGGCCTTGATGATCTGGTAAAAGAGATTGAACATCAGACCAGAGACGAAGTGGTACAGAAAGATATTCATACTATTCCGCGTCTCCCAATCGACAGAGTATTTACACTTTCCGGATTTGGAACAATCATCACCGGAACACTGGTGTCCGGAACGATCACGAAAGAAGACACACTTCAGATGTATCCGGTCGGAAAAGAATGTAAGATCCGAAGCATTCAGGTTCACGGAGAAGATAAGAAAGAGTGTTACGCCGGACAACGTGTGGCGATCAACCTTTCAAATGTGAAGAAAAAAGAAATCAAGAGAGGCTGCGTACTGGCGCCTCCGAACAGTATGAAAAATACCGACCTTCTGGATGTAAAGTTAAATGTACTGGATTCTTCTGTGAGAATCCTGACGAATCATACACGTCTGCATTTCTTTACAGGAACCAGTGAAGTGCTCTGCCGTGCGGTACTTCTGGATAAGGAAGAGATCGGACCTGGAGAAAGCGGTTATGTACAGCTTCGTATGGAAGAAGAAGTTGCGGTAAGAAGAGGAGACAAATTCGTAGTACGTTTCTATTCACCAATGGAGACGATCGGCGGAGGTGTTGTTCTTGAGCCGAATCCGAAGATCAAGAGAAGATTCCAGCCGGAAGTGATCGAAGAACTGAAGCGCAAGGAAGAAGGATCTTCCGCAGATGTTATAGAAATGCATGTGAAGAGTCATGCAGAGACCCTGATCACAGTCACGGAACTGGCCAAGCTTACGGCACTTTCGCCGGAAGAGGTGGAGCAGGATGTGAAAGAACTGGAAGAGCAGGGCAGTATCTATGCATTTCCAATGCGGAAAGATACGTATGTATGGCACAGCGATTCTGCAAGAGAGGCAGAACGTATCCTGCTGAAAGCTTTGAAGGAATATGAAGAAACGTATCCGTACCGCTACGGAATTAAGAAGGCACAGGTACAGACCACATATTTCAAAAAGGTAAAACCAAATGTATACGACAAGATTCTGACGCTTTTTGAAGAACAGGGAGTATTGAAACGAGTCGATGAATTCTTATGTACTCCGGAGTACGAAGTACGGAAAGACAAGATTTATGATAAAGTGTCAAAGATCATGCTGGATACATTTGAAAAAGCAGGATTTGACTTTGCAAGATATTCCGAGGTTACATGCAAGGATGTACCACAGGATATCATGGATGACATCCTGAACATCTTATTAGAAGAAAAACAGATTGTAAAAATAAATGATGAAATGTATACGCTGACCTCTTATATGGAGACTGCGAAAGAGAAGATCAAAGAGCATTTGAAAGAAGATCCGCTGATCACGATCGCACAGGTCAGAGACATGTTTGAGACAAGCAGAAAAAGTGCAAAACCGATCCTGGAATATATGGACAGTATCAAGGTAACCAAGAAAACGGGAGCAGAGAGCGAAAGGGTGGCATACTAATGAATTTAAAACAATTAGAAGCTTTCGTTCAGGTAGCAGAGGGAGGTAGTTTTTCAAAGGCAGCAAAACAGCTGTTTCTGACACAGCCAACCATCAGTGCACACATTTCGTCACTGGAGAAAGAACTGAATGCAAGGCTTTTCGTAAGAAATACAAAAGAAGTAAAATTATCGGATGACGGGAAAGAATTGTACCGTTACGCAAGACAGATGATCGATCTTCAGAAAAAAGATCGAGGAAAGAATTTGAAACAGGCAAAAAGTGAGAGCAAACATCTGATCACAATTGCGGCATCTACAATTCCGGCACAGTATCTGCTTCCGGAGAGTTTTGATGAAGTTCAATGAACGCTATCCGAAAGAACAGGTAAAGCTTCTTGAAACGGACAGCAGTCAGGTTGTGACCAAGATCATTGATCATATGGTAGATGTAGGATTTACCGGAACGGTTCTGGAGAAAAAACACTGTAAATATATTCCGTTTTATAAGGATGAACTGGTAGTGATCACTCCGAATACGGAGAAATATCAGGTGTTACATCAGAATATTGAAGATATAAGCTGGATCAGTGGGGAATGTCTGATCATGCGGGAAGAAGGATCCGGCACAAGAAAAGAAGCCGGAAAACAGCTCCGTAATGCCGGAATCAATCTGGATAAGCTTAAGATCATTGCAAGTATTGAAAATCAGGAGACGATCAAGAAGTCGGTAAAACAAGGAATGGGAATTTCGATCATATCCAGACTTGCGGCGGAAGAAGAAACAAAATCAGGAGATCTTCTGACATTTCCTATTCCAAAGGCAGATCAGGGACGTGACATTAACCTGGTGTATAATAAGAATTATCAGATATCAAAAAGTGCAGAGCGCTTTGTTAAAGTGGTAAAAGAAGTATACGGAATAGAAGAATAGATTACAGTTTATGATCTGTAGATCTAAATAATAGAATAAACCCACAACATTTATAGATAATTACTATGAATGCTGTGGGTTTATGTAATGTTTCGATTAGACGGAAAGAAGAAAATAGACTATACTAAAAGCATATGAAAGAGATATGAATTTACTTAGAAATTAAATAGTATTGAATGAACGGAATAATATTTTTATAATAAAACTTGAATCATGTGCGGTCATTAGGAGGAGACAAGTATGATATATATGGACAATGCAGCTACAACAATGCACAAACCACAGGAAGTGATCGATGCGGTAGTAAGTGCGATGAGTTCGATGGGGAATGCAGGACGCGGGGCCAGTGAAGCTGCACTCAGTGCATCCAGGATTATTTATGATACCAGGGAGGGACTGGCAAAATTATTCGGTGCAGAGAATGCAAGGCAGATTGCATTTACATCGAATTCTACGGAAAGTCTGAATATTGCTATAAAAGGAATACTGGATCCGGGAGATCATGTGATCACGACGCAGCTGGAGCATAATTCGGTGCTGCGTCCGCTCTATGCCATGCAGAAAATGGGTGTTGAACTTACGATTGCGGCGAGTGGACAGAACGGAACGGCAGATTTTGATGCGATCGAAGCAGCCATCCGGGCAAACACGAAAGCGATCGTCTGCACTCATGCATCGAATCTGACCGGAAACCTGACGGACATGCAGAGGATGGGAGAGCTTGCAAGGCGGCATGGGCTGATTCTGATCGTCGATGCTTCGCAGACTGCAGGTGTGATTCCGATTGATGTAAAACAGATGCATATCGATGTGCTCTGTTTTACCGGGCACAAAAGCCTGTTTGGACCGCAGGGAACCGGCGGACTTTACATAGGTGAGGGTGCAGAGATAAAGCCTTTAAAAAGCGGCGGGACCGGCGTGCACAGTTTCCTGAAAACGCAGCCGGAAGAACTCCCGGAGCATCTCGAAGCCGGAACGTTGAATGGTCACGGGATTGCAGGACTTCTTGCAGGTGTACAGGAAATCCAGAAGATCACAGCAGAAGAGATATGGAAAAAATGAGCGAAATCTGATGGAGTGTTTTGTTGCGAAAATCAAGCAGATTCCCAATGTGAAGATATATGGCGATTTTTCGGATAAAAACAGATGCCCGATCGTTTCTCTGAATATCGCAGGCGTGGATTCTTCGCAGGTCAGTGAATGGCTCTTGGAAGAGTATGAGATTGCAGTGCGTTCGGGAGCACACTGTGCACCGCTGATGCATCAGTATTTCGGAACGCAGAAGCAGGGCATGGTGCGTTTCAGCTTTTCATATTATAATACAGAAAAAGAGGCACTGACAGCCGCAGAAGCGATCCGTGAGATCGCAGAAGAAGTGGAGGCGTGAAATGACAGAAGAGATTGTATTTTGTAAGGGTGGAGGATGTACGGCAAAATTTAGGACCGGATCTTTTAAGTCACGTGCTTGGCAAAATCCCAAGAGGGGAAAAAGATCCGGATCTTCTGATCGGATATGACAGTCGGGATGATGCGGCTGTTTATCAGATTACGGAAGATACCGCCATTGTCCAGACGCTGGATTTTTTTTGCCGCCGATGCTGGAAGATCCGTATTTGTTTGGGCAGATTGCAGCGGCAAATGCTTTAAGTGACATTTATGCGATGGGCGGAACGGTAAAGACAGCATTGAATATCCTCTGTTTTCCAGAAAAAAATGGATTTAAATATTCTCGGAAAGATCATGCAGGGCGGGGCAGAAAAAGT
>ENA-OQES01000978-OQES01000978.1-human-gut-metagenome-genome-assembly--contig:-NODE-978-length-11384-cov-8.083681_pt1 | contig 11384 bp, 18 predicted proteins | sample MGYA00242798_ERZ504641 | MGnify/ENA primary metagenome ERZ504641 (study PRJEB26092, sample SAMD00036327) | human gut metagenome | host: Homo sapiens | study: EMG produced TPA metagenomics assembly of... | reverse complement strand
TTTTTCGTGTTGCTTATATAGTAAATTATTTAGTAATATGCAAGGTAATTTTACTAAACATTTTACTTTATTTTTAGTAAATTTTTTCTTCAACTATTCTGTAAAAATTTGGTATACTATGATTATTCAGAAGAAAAAGTATTCCAGAATGTGTTAAAATACTTTACATGCGATGAATTGCAATCAAAAATATTACAAATATATTGTAAAATTACAAAAGTAATAAAGGAGTCAGTCTTATTATGGCAACACTTAAAGATATTGCAAAAAGAGCTGGTGTATCTTCTGCCACAGTATCTCGTATTCTTAATCAGGATGAGACATTAAGTGTCAACTCCACAAACGAGAGAACGGGTACAGGAAATCGCCCGCGAATTAAATTATCAAAAAAAAATCTTTCCCCCTCTTCCAAAACGGTTATCGGGATTTTCAGTGGTTACTTTATTTCAGGAATAGAGACCCTTATTATCAGGCGATTCGAAGTGGAATCGAGCGGTATTGTATGACAGAGAATCTCGAAATCCGCCGCGCCTTTCAGAGTGACCCTGATTACATGAACACCCTTCGGGGCGTGCAGGGACTAATCTGTATTGGCAAGTTTAACGATAAACAGATTCAACTATTTGAATCTATCACTCCTAACGTCATTTTCGTTGATATGCAGACTTCAAAAATCAACTGTAACACGATTTCGCTTGATTTTGAACAGGCAGTTGTAGATGCCCTCAACTACCTTACCAGTCTTGGACATACCTCCATTGCTTATCTTGGTGGAAAAGAATATTTAAATGATGATACGGTTTATTTTGAACAGAGGAAAGATACCTTTATCCGCTATTGTAAGGAACACCAGATTTCTTATGAACCTTACTTAAAAGAAACAGAGTTTTCTGCAGATGCCGGTTATCAGATGATGATGGAACTTATCGAAGCAGGAACACTTCCAAGTGCCGTTTTTGCAGCCAGCGACCCTATCGCTATTGGGGCGATGCGCGCCCTTTACCAGAAAGGCTACCGCATTCCGGAGGATATTTCTGTTATGGGATTTGACGATATTAACGTGGCAAAGTTTTCTAATCCGCCACTGACAACGGTACATGCTCCGGCTGATTTTATGGGACAGTTTGCGGCGCATTATATTCAGCTTCTGGCAGAAAGTAATACGAAGCTTTCCTACAATATGCCGGTGAGGATGACTCTTCCCTGTGAAATTACAATCCGGGATACTTGCGGAGCAAGTTCTGATTTGTAGAGCGAAACAGACCAACTCCCCGTAAGGTCACAACTGTCTGAAGCCTCCCTCAAATCTTTCTCAAAATAAATTCTGAATTTGCATGGGCAGCTAAAGACAGCTCTCAGAGAATAAATAACCTATATTTGTGGCCTCGGAGCAAGGTTTGGATACGAGCGTGTATAAGCGAGTATTTAAACCGCTGCGACTAAGTCACAATATAGGTTATTTTATTCTCTGAGAGCGTCTCTTTGCCTGCGGCAAATCACAATTTATAAAGTATTGATGAAGCGTTCAAAGGCTTTTCTTCCTTCTTCAGTACATTTGTACACTCCCGCATCTTCGAGCACTTTTACAAACACTTCCCCAATTTCTTCTTTGAGGATATCCCACACATTTTTCCTGTGTGATTTCCGCGTATTTTGGAAGGAAGTCTTTTACCCAGTCAGCATGTTTTTCCCAGTCCTCCGACAGAGGAAACATCTTTTCCACTTACAAGGCAGTCAGCGAGGCTTTCCATCTCTTTTTTCAAGGCGTGAAGGAAGTACGGCAAGTCCCATAACCTCGATAAGACCGATATTTTCCCTTCTTGATGTGATGATATTCTGGTCTTGGATGATAGACTCCGAGTGGTCTTTCTTCTGTGGTGATGTTATTTCTTAATGTGAGGTCGAGTTCGTATTCTTCCCCTCTTCTTCTTGCGATTGGTGTGATTGTATTATGTGGTTCTCCGTTTGTCTGCTCAAAGATAAATGCATCTGGATCAGTGTAGTTGCGCCATTTTTTAAGAATATGGTCAGCAAGGTCTATCAGGCGTTCCGGGTCTTTATGACGGATTCGTATAACAGATAATGGCCAGTGTACGATTCCTGCGGTTACATCTTCATAGCCGGGCACTTTAAATTCTTTTTCCATTTCGGCACGTTCCATTGCAAAGGTATAATGTCCCCCTGAAAATGGTCATGTGTGAGGATAGAACCTCCTACGATTGGTAAATCCGCATTGGAACCGACAAAATAATGTGGGAACTGACGGATAAAGTCAAATAATTTGGCAAAGGTATCCCTGTCTATTTTCATCGGAGTATGCTGCCCATTTAAGACAATACAATGCTCATTATAATAAACATATGGAGAGTACTGAAATCCCCAACGGCTTCCGTGAATGGTTATCGGGATAATACGGTGATTCTGTCTTGCCGGATGATTCATTCTTCCCGCATAACCTTCATTTTCTATGCAAAGCTGGCACTTTGGATATGCACTCTGCTTTGCATTCTTGGCTGCTGCGATTGCCTTCGGGTCTTTCTCTGGTTTTGACAAATTAATCGTGATATCAATAACGCCATAGGGACTGTCCATGAAGCAGATGAATCGTCTGGATGTTCCTGTGTACATTGGGGAAAGCACTCCCTTAAGGCGGGATTACGTGAATGCTCTGGATACTCACGGAGAAGACGGGCTTGGAGAGAGCTTTCTGCCTGAAGTAACCGGTTATCAGCAGCAGATCAGTGCTGTGGATTTTCTGGCTGATGTACTGCAAAAAAGAGAAAGTATCCATAATCGAACTGGCACCTATGACCAATCTTGCCAGACTGATCCAGAAAGATAAAGAAGCATTTTCCTGTATTGAGGAAATTGTTTCCATGGGCGGCAGCTTTAAAAGTCATGGAAACTGTTCACCTGTTGCAGAATACAATTACTGGTGTGACCCGGATGGGGCTTCACTGGTATATGAGACACTCCATCAGAATGGCCAGAAAATCCATATGGTCGGGCTGGATGTGACGAGAAAGATTGTGCTCACGCCTGATCTGCTGGAGTATATGTGCCGTCTGAACAAAGAAACAGGGGAATTTGTAAAGAAGATTACGAAATTTTATTTTGATTTTCATTGGGAATGGGAGCATATCATTGGCTGTGTGATCAATGATCCCCTGGCAGTGGCATATTTTATCAATCCGGAACTCTGCAAAGGCTTTGATTCCTATGTACAGATTGAAACAGAGGGGATTTCTCTTGGGCAGTCTGTTGTGGACGCTATGAATTTCTATCGGAAAGCATCGAATGCGAGGGTGCTGACTGAGGTAGATGTGTATGGATTCTTTCAGATGTTTCTTTCAAGGATCCTTGATCAGGAACCGGAAAAACTGGATATTTTACAAGATTTAATACGAGGAGATTTAAAATGAAAACTGAAAAAATAAGTGTACAGAAAATCTGTATGATTGCTTTTGCTATCTGCATTAATTTTGTGGGAGGACAGATTGCTTTATTTCTGAAACTTCCTATTTATCTGGACAGTATCGGAACTGTATTTGTGGCTGCTGTCCTGGGACCCTTTTATGGAATGCTGCCCAATCTGCTCAGCGGCCTGCTGATGGGAATGACTGTAGATATTTATTCCCTGTATTATGCTCCGGTAGGAATTCTTCTTGGTTTTGTGACAGGTCTTGTGTACAGAAAATTCCAGCCGAAAAAGTGGCAGATATTTCCGGCTGCTCTTGTGATCACACTGCCATCTACCATAATCAGTTCCTGTATTACGGCGTTTTTATTTGGAGGAATCACTTCTTCAGGATCCACCGTTCTTGTACAGCTTCTGGCAAAAACACCTCTTGGAATGGTAGGAAGCTGTTTTGTAGTTCAGTTTATCACGGACTACATTGACAGGGTTCTGTGTATTGCAGTAGCAGCAGTTCTTATTACAGCGTTGCGTAAAAGTATGAAGGAGAATTTTGCCTGATGAAAGTCCTGATCACAGGCACAGCATCCGGGATCGGGAAGGGCTGTGCAGAAATTTTCCTGAAAGAAAATCATGAAGTCTATGGATTTGATAAAAATATATCCTCGATCCAACATCCGAAATATACTCATTTCTGTCTGGATATCAGAGACAAAAGCTCTTATCCGGAAATCGGACAGGTAGATATTCTGATCAATAATGCAGGGGTTCAGAATGGCGATGATATTGATGTAAATCTGAAAGGGACGATTTCTGTTACAGAACATTACGGCATTCATCCTAATATTTATTCTGTTATTATGATCGGATCAGCAAGCGGGCATACAGGTTCTGAATTTCCGGAGTATGCAGCAAGTAAAGGAGGAGTCCTTGCCTATACGAAAAACGTGGCCATGAGGATAGCTCCTTATCAGGCGACATGCAACAGTCTGGATTTCGGTGGGGTTATGACTGAACTGAACCGGCCGGTGATGGAGGATGAAAAGCTCTGGGATCAGATCATGGAACTCACACCTCTGAAACGATGGATGTCTGTGGAAGAGGCAGCAGAGTGGATTTACTTTATGGCGGTAAAAAACCGTTTCTGTACAGGCCAGAACATTCTCATTGACGGTCTGGAGGCCGGAAACTGCAATTTTATCTGGCCATAGAGTGGGTCTGAAAAATCATTCCTGCGATCTACTGTTATTTTGTGCCCGAATATGATAAAATGAGAAAATAATGATAAAGATATTTCAAAGATAGAGAAAGTATTTAACAGGAGGCGCAAAAATTATGGATATCAAAGAACAGATTCATGGATTAACAGAGGAGATGCTTACCAATCTGGGCAGGCTGGTTGCCATTGATTCCCAGCTTGGCACTCCCGCAGAGGGGAAGCCCTTTGGAGAGGGACCTGCCAAAGCACTGGAAGAAGGTCTTAAGATTGCACAGGAGCTTGGATTTAAGACAGTCAATCTGGACAATTACTGTGGTTACGCAGAGATGGGTGAGGGTGATGAGATTGTTGGTATTGCCGGACATCTGGATATTGTACCTGTAGGCGGGGACTGGAGCTATGATCCGTTTAAACTGACACGTGAGGGTGATTATGTTTATGGTCGTGGAACAACAGATGATAAGGGACCTGTTCTGGAAGCTCTTTATGCAATGAAGCTTCTTCGCGATTCAGGTGTGAAGCTGAACAAGAGAGTACGTCTCATTATGGGATGTAATGAGGAAACAGGTTCCAAATGTATGGAACATTATAATGAAGTGGCAGAAGAATTATCCTGTGGCTTTACCCCGGATGCCAGCTTCCCGTGTATTCATGGAGAAAAGGGACTTCTGCAGATGATGGCTTATTCCAAGAACACGAAAATCATCTCTGCAGATGGAGGTTTTGTTTTTAACGCAGTATGCGATTCCTCCACAATAGTTGTTCCTGCCGAAGAAGGACTGAAGGAGAGACTGGAAGCTGTACTTGCAGAGACAAAGCTTCAGGAATATAAGGTAACAGAGGAAAGTGGACAGATCAGTATTTATGCAAAGGGAGTTCCGGCACATGCCAGCACACCGACTCTTGGTGTCAATGCAATAGGTGTTACTTTTGAATGTCTCGAGAAAGCAGGATTTAGGGACGATTTTGTGGAATTCTATAATACACATATCGGCACATCCTGCGATGGTAAGGGCATTGGACTGAAATTTGCAGATGAGTATGGCGAACTTACTCTTTGTAACGGTATGATCAAAACAGAGAATGATGTGATCTCCTGTACAATTGATATCAGAGTACCTGTAACACTGAAATCAGATGAAGTCCGCAGGATGTGTGAGGGCAGACTTGAGGATGAGAATGGACGTATAGAGATTCTGGGAATTGGTGATGCCTTATTCTTCCCAAGAGAATCCCCACTGGTAAATGCTTTATACAAAGCTTACACAGATGTAACAGGTGATACAGAGAACAAGCCGATGGTGATCGGTGGCGGCACTTATGCAAAATCTCTTAAGAATATCATAGCATTTGGACCTGAGAAGCCGGGAATCGATTATCGTATCCACAGTGCAGATGAATTTATCCTTGTATCCGGCATGGAAGAGGCAGTTCTGGTTTATATGGAAGCAATTAAGAATCTTCTGGCAATCTGATGAAAAATGATGGAGCAGCTATTAAATGGAGAGCAGAACATGAAGGCAGCAGTATTTTTCCCTGGTATCGGGTATCATTGTGACAAGCCGCTTTTATATTATTCACGAAAGCTGGCGCAGGAATGCGGCTATGAAGAAACAATTGCATTAAGCTATACTTATGATGGCGGAAATATCCGGGGAAATGAAGAAAAAATGCAGCAGGCATTCGAAAGCCTTTATGAACAGGCGGAGAAAAGTCTTTCTGCCGTTGACTTTGACAAATATGATGAAATATTATTTGTCGCAAAAAGCGTAGGCACGATCATAGCATCCGCATATGCAGAGAAACACAGCATCAGATGCCGGCAGATACTATACACACCATTGAAATACACATACAATTTTGCTCACAGAGAAGCCATTGCCTTTATCGGAACTTCAGATCCATGGAGTATTGTTCCTGAAGTACAGGCTCTTTCACAAAAACAGCAGGTGCCAATGTATACTTATGAAAATGCAAACCATTCATTGGAAACAACAGATACACTGGAAAATCTGAAAATTCTCCAGGATGTTATGGGGAAAACCAAGGGATTTTTGGAGCGGAAATAAGAAAAAGCATATAATCATATTGAGTAGATATGGGTGAAGAAGTGTCAAGAAACTATTTCTTGACACTTCTTTTTGCTCCATGCTATACTCAATTACACAAACTGTTATATGTGAAAGTGGTTTCCATAATGTCTTTTTAGGTGGTGATGTGAATATGAACTTTCAAGATCAGATACAGCAGATTTTTGGAACAACAGATATTCATGAACTGAAGCAGATATCCAGAGATGCCGACAATTACAGATGCTTGAATGCTGATATGAATAACAGCATTATTTCTGAAAAGAAAAAAATACCGGAAGGAAAAATTCGTTTACAGAAGAACAGCTGGCACATATTTTGGCACTGCAGGACCGGGGAGAAAAAATTACAGATATTGCCAGACAGTATCACGTTTCCCGTCAGACGATTTACAGTCAGATAAAGCGAGCCTATAATTTTTCTGATGATCCGGATGTGAAAATGCGTATGAATTTCATGAATCATGATGATCTGTGTACAACGATAGATATTGATTTCAGGCATGAAAAAATTAAGATTAAAAACTATACAGATCAGATTATTTTCCGGGCATTTGGAGTTGTAACTGATCCGGATTGGGCTGATTTTGAATATTTTCTGGAAGAACGCTGTTTTCCCAGAACACGCGATCACAGGAAAGATATTCTGAGAGAGATGGGGCTTCCATTTTATGATCCGTTATTAATTATTGAAAAAAACACAGGGGCGCATGTCAGATGATCATCAATGGATTATGATTCTAAAAAAGGAGGGCTGATCAAAAATGGAAATTCGCAATTTTGATGCATATTCTCCCCTGCATAAGAGCGGTCATACTTCCAAGGGAGATCAGCTTAAATGGAAAATTGATGACAGGTGGTATAAGGCTGATTATATGGGATATGAAGGTTTATCTGAAGTTCTTGTATCTGACCTTTTGCAGAAGAGTACCTGTCCTTTCCCTTTTGTTGAGTATGAAGCAGCTGTAATTGAGTATAATGGGAAAATATTTCAGGGCTGTTCCAGTTTGGATTTTCTGAAAGCAAATCAGATTCTGATTCCGCTGGAAAAATTGTATCGTCGATATACAGGTGAAAGTCTGGCAGTAAAGCTCTCAGATTTTGCGGATGTTTCAGAACGCATTCAGTACCTGGTAACTCAGGTGGAAGAAATTACTAAAATAGATAATTTTGGAGCGTATCTGACTGCAATGCTGGAAATAGATGCGTTTTTCATGAATGAGGACAGACATACCAACAATATTGCGGTCATTTATAATGAAAAAACACAGAAATATGAACTGAGTCCATTTTTTTGATCAGGGACTTTGTATGTTTGCCGACATAAATCAGGATTATCCTATTGATCAGTCATTGGAATATTGTCTGGGAAAAAATTGAGGCGAAGCCATTTAGCTCTGATTTTGATATACAGCTGGATGCAGCAGAAGAACTGTATGGCATTCAGATTGGTTTCCAATTTACCTTTAAAGATATTCAGATATACTTACAGAAGAATTCGGAAAATTATCCCAGGGAAGTAATAAGACGCGTGGAGCAGCTGTTAAGAGGGCAGATGCGTAAATATGGGTATCTGATGAAAAAATGATATTACAGAGAGTGTGTGAAGTTACAGGCAGGTAAAGGATAAAAAAGTCACTTACCTGCCTTTTCTGGTAAACTTTTTGTAACGGCTGTGAGGCGGAGACTGTCAAATCAGTCAATGATACTATACTGCATCATTTCATAATGTAATCTGCATCCTTCTGTGATGTCAAAGGGCAGAAGCGCCCGTGCTACGAGCTTCAGTTCTTCTTCAGGCAGATCCGTTCTGCGAAGATGTGCATAGTCACCGTCAATAGATTCTACAATATAATCACAAACTAACATAAAAATCCTCCACTTTATATTTTGCGTAACGCAATGATCATATCTATAGAATACCACAGAGAAAACGGGTATCACAAGTGCCTTCAGATTATATAGACATAAAAAGAGGGCAGTGTTATAATTTTTCCTAAAGAAAATGCATATGGGAGGTATCACAATGTCTAAAGTTGTAAAGCTTTCATCCGTAATGGAACGGGAAGAAAAATTAAAGGAAATCTATGAAGGTCTGGAAGAAATAAAAGATCAGCTGACAGAACTGATCGATGAGTATGAAGAAGAGGAGACACACACAGGAAAAGCAGATGAACTGATCGAAGCCCTGGACGCTCTTGAGGATGCTTCGGAAACCATAGAGGATGTGCTGGAAGATTAATGAGGGAGAAAGCATATTTTCACCTGCCCGGGCTGTTTGAATTTTATGAGCTGTACCGGATGTTCCTGCCTTTATTCCGGGAACACAGGGAATATTTTTACGACTGGTGTGAAATAGGCTCCATATATGGTGCTCCGGCAGACTGTATCTGGGGTGGAGGCAGGGCTGGCTTCGGAGAGAATGACCCGGAGGAGGTTCTTGAACTGATGCAGGAATATGGGATTTCTGCCCGACTGACTTTCAGCAATTCCCTGCTTCGTCAGGAGCACCTTTCAGACAGAAAATGCAATGCACTGTGCCGGTTGTTTGAGAGAAACAGAGAACCGCGAAACGGTGTGATCATTTATTCAGAACTGCTTTTGGAACATCTTAAGGAGCAGTATCCGGGACTCTATTTTGTTTCCTCCACTACCAAGGTTCTGACAGATTTTACACAGCTTGAGGAAGAAATCAGGAGAAAAGATTTCCATTATGTTGTGCCGGATTTCCGGCTAAACAAGGCTTTTGATAAGTTAAATACATTGTCTCAGGCTGAGAAGGACAAAGTAGAATTTCTCTGCAATGAATGCTGTTGGTTCGGCTGCAAAGACAGAAAAGCCTGCTATGAAACGGTCAGCCGCAAGAATCTGGGTGAAAACTGCCCGGAGCATTACTGCAAGGCACCAGAAGGAGAGAGGGGCTATCTTTTTTGCAAAAGCTATGGAGAATCCGGGGTTCATTGGAAGCAATGATATCCTGGATATCTATCTTCCAATGGGATTTTCAAATTTTAAAATAGAAGGAAGAGGACTCGGAAGTGCTCTGATACTGGAATTTCTGCTCTATTACATGACCAGACCGGAATACCAGATACATGTCAGAGAAAAAATATATCTGGACAGTATGCTGGATCTGTTTTGAGAGATTTATACCACCGCATTGTGTTACGATATGACAATGCGGTGGTTTTTCTGTCCGAAAAAGTATGTAGATACCAGAACTCGGTTGCCGTAGCAGTGAAGTTTTCAAAATTATTCCGGAAACAGTTGACATAGCATACAGGTTCCTATATTATATAGATAACCGATATATAGACAATCTATACAATAGGAGGTGAATACTATGGCTATTGAAAAATCACTGGTTTCCGGGAGTATGACAATGCTTATACTGAAATTGCTGTCAGAAAAGGATATGTATGGATATGAGATGATCGATACCCTGCGACAGAAATCTCAGAACGTGTTTGAACTGAAAGCAGGAACTCTGTATCCGTTACTGCACAGTCTGGAGGATAAGGGATTTCTGACAGTATACGAACAGGAGGCAGCCGGAAAGACCAGAAAGTATTACAGTCTGACCAGACAGGGAAGGGGATTTCTGGAAAAGAAAGTAGAAGAATGGAAAGAGTATTCGGCAGCAGTGACCAACATGCTTGTAATGGAGGTGTGATCTATGGATGAATATCTGAAAACATTACTGGAACAGATTCGCTGTAAAAAAGCGCGGCCTTATGTAAAACAGGAATTTCAGGATCATATAGAAGATCAGATCGAGGCAAATATGCAAGCAGGCATGGATCGTGAACAGGCAGAGAGGGAAGCTGTCCGGGATATGGGAGATCCTGTGGAAACAGGAATCTCTCTTGACAGTGTCCACAGGCCTCAGGTTGCATGGAAACTTCTGGGGATAATCGTTCTTATCAGCATTGCAGGCGTATTGATACATGCAGGGATTGCTGGAAAAATCAGTGAAAACGCTGCGGCCGGTTCAGACAGATACGTGTTCCATGTCGTGATCGGACTTGCAGTTATGATGATTTTATATCTTCTGGATTACACTGTACTGGCAAGATTTTCGAAAATAATTGCTGTCGTTTTACTGTCTGCCTGTCTGGTTACCTTGTTGGGTGGCTGCCGGTTAAATGGGGCAAGATACTTCATTGTGTTGCCAGGAGGAAGAGGAATATCCATGCAGACTCTGATGCTGTTTTATGTTCCCATATATGGAGCAATTTTGTATAAATATCATGGATGGGGATATAAGGGCTTGATGAGAGCAATCATATGGATGATTGCACCGGTTATATTGGTCTATGCCATGCCGGCGTTTATGCCGGCCTGCATGATGCTGGTATCTATGCTGGTTATGCTGACAATCGCAATTCAAAAGAACTGGTTTACTGTGAGAAAAAAGAAAGCCATCTGCGGAATCTGGGCTGGTTTTCTGGCTATGCCTGTGGCAGCTTTTCTGATCAGGTATCTGAGCAGCAGTCTGACAGAATATCAGATTGCACGTTTACAGGCTATTTTTTCAGGTGGTGGAGAGGAAGATTATTTCACCGGAATGCTACATTCATTCTGGCAGCAGAATAAATGGATAGGGAAAAGTGAATCAGATGTAATGGGAAATCTGCCGGCTTTTAATGCGGATTATATTT
>ENA-OQES01000976-OQES01000976.1-human-gut-metagenome-genome-assembly--contig:-NODE-976-length-11400-cov-9.278985_pt1 | contig 11400 bp, 17 predicted proteins | sample MGYA00242798_ERZ504641 | MGnify/ENA primary metagenome ERZ504641 (study PRJEB26092, sample SAMD00036327) | human gut metagenome | host: Homo sapiens | study: EMG produced TPA metagenomics assembly of... | reverse complement strand
GAAGAAATCCAGATTGAGTCCATATGCAAGGCGGAATCCGAAAATACGGTCTCCTGTCATAATGGTTTTTTTCCATTGATTCGGAAGGAATTTTTGGCATTGATCAGTACTACGCTATTCACAAGCGTTACGATCACTACTACTATGATGATCATTTTTGCGTAATCCCATATTTCTTTCCAGATTCTCATGATAAGCCTCCTCAAGATTTTCCTCTTTGATGATTTTACAGAAAAGCTCCGGTGCCGGCGCCACAAAGTTCTGGTCTGTCTCCGGAATTACTAACCTGTATGCATGGAGAAGCTGATGCCTGACTCCATGGCGGATGTATTGCTTATTAAATTCAGAATCTCCGTATTTGGTGTCTCCAAGCAATGGATGTCCTGTTCCTGCAAGATGAGCACGAATCTGGTGAGTACGGCCTGTGATCAGCTCAACTTCCAGAAGAGTTATTTTTCCGTTGCTGCCAAGAGGACGATATTTCGTTTCAATCGGCAGGGAATCTTTGAATTCCTGTCTGCTTACGATTACTTTGTTTGTTTTTTTAATCTTTGTGCAGATAACCCCTGATATGATCCGGTTTTTCTATTTTGCCTTTTGTGAGGCAGAGGTAGTATTTGTGAAGTATTCTGTCGTGGAATATCCTGGACAGAAACTGCAGACCGGCAAGGCTTTTACCTGCACAGACCATTCCGCTGGTATTACGGTCAAGTCGGTTACATACAGAAGGTCTGAAGGTTTTGAGCTGTTCTTCTGTAAGGTCACCTTTCTTTAAAAGGTAGCCGGTCAGATATTCTACAAGGGACGGTTCCCCGTCATCTGCCGGCTGTGAAAGCATCCCTGCCGGTTTATTGATGATAATGATATCAGGATCCTCGTAAACAATATCCAGTTCGCAGTATGCTCTTGCTGCCTGACTGCTTCCTGCAAATTTATCGAAAGTTTCATCACTCAGAAACAGTTTGATGGTGTCGCCTTTGAGAAGTTTTTCGTTTCCTGTGGCTTTCTTTCCATTTAGAGTGATGTTCTTTTTGCGGAGCATTTTGTAAAAAAAAGCTTTTAGGTGCTTCTCTGAGAAGCTTGGCCAGATATTTATCAAAGCGCTGGCCCGCTTCATTTTCTTCTATAATAAATTCTTTCATATTTAATTGTTCCTGTATAATTATACCAAACTCCGAAATAACACATTGCTATAGATATATTTTGTAATTGAATTCCGGCGACTACAGACACAATGCCAGAATGGTCTGCCGGATCAGTTCATTTCTGGAAAGATCCGGATATTTTCGTCCGGGGTAAATTTGATTCCTTCTTCCAGACTTTCTCTGTGATCGTTCATGGAATCAAGACGTTCTAGGAACGGACGGAGATCTGTAAAAATTTTCACCGTCACTTTATAACCGTTTTTACGGATGATCTTCTGGGAATTGGTTTCCATGAAAGATGCATCGATTTTCGGATCACTGCTGTAAGCCACTACTGTATTTCCACATACTGCTGCTGCATCAATATAGGCACTTTTTTACATAAAAAGTCATGTAAAGTTCATATGCCATATCCAGACTGCCCTGATGCTCATGGATTTTCTGATATAATCCGGCATCCATTGGTCTGCATTTCAGAATCATGATCAGATTCACCATGGATTTACATGCCGGAAGACAGCCAACTACAGTTACAACTGTCCAGACAGTCATTCTTGTCTTAAAATAGAACCAGGATGTAAAAAAGATGAATAAGGGTACTGCAAAAAGAATTGCAGTGATGATCAGGCGACGTCTCTTTTCACTTCTGAAATATCCGAAATTCCCTTTGGATACTCTTGAAGATGTTTTCGCTTTACTTTGTTTTTTATTTCTGTTTTTCTTTTCTGTCACTTACGTCCTCCTCCGGAATTTTTCTTATGTATATTTCTGATAGTGTTCTTCTTTGCAGATGCTGAACTGTTTTTGTTGTTTTTGTTATTTTTGCTATTTCTGCTGTTTTTCGCATTCCGACTGCTGCCCTGAGTATGCTGTTGGCCTCCATGATTCTCTCGAAGCGGCCGGATCAAACATTTAGGGCCGTAACCTACCAGGTCCATTCTTCCGGTCATTTTGAGGCCTTCCAGCACCAGTTCTCTGTTTGCAGGATTCTTGTACTGCATCAAAGCTCTCTGTATTGCTTTTTCATGGGGGTTCTTCGGAACATATACCTTCTCACCTGTAAGAGGATGGATTCCCGTATAGTACATACAGGTAGAAAGAGTAGACGGGGTTGGATAGAAATCCTGTACCTGTTCCGGGGTAAAGCCAAGATCCCGGACATATTCCGCAAGTTTTACTGCCTCTTTCATGGTACATCCCGGATGGGAGGACATGAAATACGGGACAGCATACTGCTGCTTTCCTGTTTGCCTGTTTGCCGCATCATATTCCTTAAGAAACTGCTGATAAACGCTGTGACTTGGTTTTCCCATATACTTCAGAACCTGATCAGACACATGTTCCGGTGCCACACGCAGCTGCCCGCTTACGTGATGTTCCACCAGTTCACGCAAAAAAGGTCTTGTCCCTGTCTGCCACCACATAATCAAAGCGTACACCGGAGCGGATGAATACCTTCTTCACTCCCGGGATCTTCCGCAGCTTCCGAAGCAGAGAAACGTAATCCGAATGATCTACAGTCAGGTTTTTGCATGGCGTGGGAAACAGACACTGCTTATTCTTGCAGACCCCTTTCGTGAGCTGTTTCTGACAGGATGGTTGTCTGAAATCTGCTGTGGGACCACCCACATCGTGAATATAACCCTTGAACTCAGGATCATTTGTCATTCTGGTAGCTTCTTCGATCAGAGACTCATGACTTCTGGTCTGAAGAATTCTTCCCTGATGAAAAGTCAGAGCGCAGAAATTACAGCCGCCAAAACACCCTCTGTTGCTTGTCAGGCTGAACTTGATTTCTTCCAGTGCCGGAATTCCGCCCAGCTTCTCATACATGGGATGAACTTTCTCCGTATAAGGCAGGGCATATACATCATCCATTTCCTCCTGCGTCAGGGGCAGAGCAGGAGGATTCTGTATAATATATCCCTTTGTCCCATAAGATTCTGCCATTGGTCTGGCGCTGAATGGATCTGTATTCTGATACTGAATGGCAAAGCTGTCTGCATAAACCTTCTTATTTACTTTTACTTCCTCATAAGAAGGAAGAATAATCGGATCATAAACTCTCGACAGATCCCTGCACTTAAATACAGTTCCTGCAATATAGGTAAGTTCCTCTACCGGCAGTCCACTCGCCAGCGCATCTGCAATCTCTATGATTGAATGCTCACCCATTCCATAGGAAATCATATCTGCCCCGGAATCAAGGAGTACACTGTGTTTTACTTTATTCTCCCAATAATCATAATGTGCCAGTCGTCTCAGGCTGGCTTCAATCCCACCCAGGATAATGGGTGTCTTTTTATAAGTCTGACGGATCAGATTGCTGTACACGATCACCGCACGGTCAGGACGAAGTCCCATCTGGCCTCCCGGTGAATAGGAATCTTTCTGCCTGTGCTTTTTAGAGACTGTATAGTGATTTACCATAGAGTCCATATTTCCCGCAGACACCAGAAATCCCAGTCGAGGCTCTCCAAATACCTGAATACTCTCCTTCTTTCTCCAGTCAGGCTGAGGAATGATCCCCACTTTATACCCACGACTCTCCAACAGTCTGCTGATGATCGCAGTACCAAAGGAAGGATGGTCCACGTAGGCATCACCTGTAATATAGGCAAAATCTACCTGCTCCCACCCTCTCTGTTTCATTTCTTTCTTTGTTACCGGTAAAAAATCCTGCATTTATATTTTCCTCGTATGTATTATAGTCATGCGGATACGATCATCCGCCACACAGTTCTACATCTGCAGCAAACCTTTCAAATTATCATTTCCGGATAATAATCAGACATGATGATACACTGCCTGTGCCCGGTATCCTTCGGATATAATATCAAGCTGTCTGTGGAACCGCTTCAGCTGCTGAAGATCTTTTGTTTTAAATACTCTCAGGAACTCATCCTGAATCTTCATAATCTCCCGCTTATTTGCAATCTTGTACAGATTTTCAATGTTGATCAGAATATCCTTCACCAGATTAGACTGCATCTGTGACGAATTCTGTGCATCCATAATCTCATTCCGCACAGAAGACATCTCATGGTCAAGAGCATTAATGGCATCTGCTGCCTTGCTCAGACGTTCTGCCACATGCTCCGGCATATCCCCTTTATATTTATATTGCAGGGAATGCTCAATCGTCGCCCAGAAGTTCATAGCCATTGTACGGATCTGTATCTCCGCCTGCAGCTTCTTTGGCCCTTTGATCGTATCCACTGTATAATAAATAATCAGATGATAACTTCTGTAACCACTCTGTTTAATATGCTTCAGATAATTCTTCTCACTCTTTATAACCATATCGCTTCTCTTCTGGATCAGGGAAGCAACCGTCTCTATATCCTCCTCAAACTGGCAGATAATACGAACACCGGCAATATCCTCCAGTTCTTCTTCCATTCTCTCCATAGGAATATGCTTGCGCTGCATTTTCTCAAGAATACTGCTCACGCTCTTAACCCTGCCCTCCACCTGCTCAATCGGGCAGTAAACATCATTCTCTTTACATTCATCAATAATGTGATTGAATTTCACTTCCAGCTCTCTCACAGCCAGTTCATACGGGCACAAAATGCTTCTCCATAACTGTATTTCCATTTTCACTCGCTCCTTGCATTTCATACATTTTGTTATTATAGCATAGATTTTGAAAAATATCTCGCTAATATGAATAGTTTCTGTTTTTTTTGAGAAATGCGGTTACTGTTCACACACCACTATCCCGCGAGGTGTTTTGGCATGAATATGCCAAAATCCCGAGACATACAAGCCAAAATTTCCATTGCCGCAGGCAATCTGAAATGAATTTTGGCTACGTTACTGTGAACGGAGTGAACAGTAACGAAATGCTTAGTTCCGCATTCTGATACAGTATATGCAAAGCACCGGACATATAGAACATTCAAAAAAGCACCCCTGCCGCCAAAGCGCAACAGGGATGCTTCCAACATCACTCTTTAAGAGCCTCCAGAACTTTCACCAGATACTTCCAGACTCTCTCTGTAGAAGAAATACTAAGCACCTCTTCAGACGTATGAATATCCTTCATATCAGGTCCCAGAGACACACAGTCAAGTCCTTCCATCTTCTTATAGAAAAGTCCACACTCAAGTCCTGCATGGATTGCCACCACATTCGGTTTCTGTCCATACATTTCCTCATATACTTCCACCATCTTATCACGAAGCGGTGAATCCTTGCGATACTCCCACGCAGGATAAACGCCCTGTCTCTCATACTCTCCGCCAAGGAACTCCGTCAGATAGGCAATCTTGTCAGAAAGGGAATCTCTGGCTGTCTCCACAGAACTTCTGATACTGGAGCTTCCCATTACCTCATTCTCAGAAGTCTTCAGAATACCGATATTCGTAGAAGTCTCTACCAGTCCTTTGATCGTTCCGCTCATTTTCTGAACACCATAAGGTACATTTACAAGGAAGAAAATTACTTTTTCTTTACTTGTGGGATGAAGAACCCTTACTTCCTGTTTTCCCTCATCTTCAACAGTTACTGTGATACCCTCATCAGTTCCTGCATACTCTTCTCTCCATGCTCCCTGCACAGAAGCCGCATATTCTCTGACAGCATCTGCATTTTCTTCAAGAACAAGGATTTCTGCTGTAGCCTCCCTTGTAATGGCATTATCTTTCTGTCCGCCCTGCACACTGATCAGTTCAAAATCTGTTTTCTCATCCAGACCATGGAGAAATTTTCCGAGAAGAGAATTTGCGTTTGCACGATTCTTGTCAATCTCAGCTCCGGAATGACCGCCCATCAATCCGCTGATCTTAACTGTCAGCTTCTCTCCCTCTGCATCCAGTCTTGTCACTGGAATATGGCTGACTCCGGAAAGTCCGCCTGCACAGCTGATCCAGAGGCTTCCTTCTGCTTCAGAATCCAGATTGATAAATCTTCTTCCTTTTAATACACTGCAGTCAAATCCAACTGCACCCAGAAGACCGATTTCCTCATCTACAGTAATAAACACTTCAAGCGGCGGATGAGCAATTGTATCACTTTCCAGAAGTGCAAGACCATAAGCAACAGCAATTCCGTCATCACCACCAAGGGTTGTTCCGTTTGCAGATACATAGTCACCTTCTACAGAAAGATTTAATCCGTCTTTTGTAAAATCATGCTCTACATCCGGACGTTTCTCACATACCATATCCATATGTCCCTGAATGATCACTACAGGAGCATTCTCGTATCCCGCTGTGCCCGGTTTATAAATAACCACATTATTCATCTCATCCTGAACATATTTCAGATCATGATCCTTTGCAAACTGAACCAGATAGTCGCTGATCTGCTTTGTATTTCCTGAGCCATGAGGAATTTTGCATATCTCCTCAAAATAATGGAACACTCTTTTGGGTTCACAATTCTCTAAAACTGCCATAATTATATTACCTCCAAAAATCACACATTTGTCTTATAATATACCATTGTTTTCCCGATATACGACAAATTTTCCAGATATATTTTACCCAAATACTATAGCATTTATTTTCATTCTGCGCCATATAAATTTTATAAAGAATGGCAAACAATTGCAAAGAGGTTGTTGTATGTCCAAAAACACCATACTCACCGGTGGTATTTGTTTTCTTCTTGTCTTTCTTCTGCTGCATCCTGCTGAAAGTCTGTCCTGTGCCAGAGCCGGAATGACTCTGTGGCTGAATACATTAATCCCAACGCTTCTCCCATTTATTATTCTCACAGGAATGCTTACACATACCGGTCATATCCGGAAACTTCTCCTGCCATTTGAATCATTCTTTCATATTTTTCCGGGTGTCAGCATCTGGGGTGGTTATGTTTTCGTTCTCGGAATGCTGTGCGGTTATCCTCTGGGAGCCAAACTTGCCTCTGATCTGTATGGATTACATAAAATCAGCAAAAAAGAAGCTCTTTATCTCACTACCTTCTGTAACAATCCAAGCCCTGCCTTTATCATTACCTATCTCTGTAAGTCCTGTCTTAAGGATACAGTACCTGCCAGCATGGTCTTTGCGAGTATTTTTTCAGCAAATCTGATATGTATGCTGTTCTTTCGATTTTTTTGTGTACCAAAATGCCACCATCTCAGATTCCCCAGGATTTTCACCCGAGATTTCTTCTCGAAAAAATATACTTGATTTTTCTATAATGAACGGTTTTGAAACCATTACACGTCTCGGAGGATATATTCTATTGTTCTCCATTCTGGCAGGATGTATCAGATATTATGCGCCTTTTCCACTTCTCTATCAATACCTGCTGCTCGGATTTACAGAGATCACTTCCGGACTTTCTCTTATTTCAGTTTCCGGACTGCCATACATGACTCGTATACTTTTGTCCGCTGCAGCCACCGCATCCGGCGGTCTGTGCATCCTTGCTCAGACAAAAGGTGTTCTCCACCACGACCTCAGCATTCTGCCTTATTTTATTTCCAAGTGTATCTGTACATTCCTTACAGCAGGTATTCTTTACTGTCTGATTTCCTATCTGTGAAAATAAATTCTTTCCGGGAACTGTCATCATTTCATTATACAAAATCAGAGCAGGAAATTTTCCTGCCCCTTGTTTTCTCATCTTCTATATTTATAACTGATTTATTTTTAGTTCTCTCCCAGATCATCTAACAGATCGTCATCATCATCTTTCGCTCCGTCATTATCATGATAAGAGCCTGTAATTGCTGCAGCCTGTGCTGTCTGAGGTGCAAGTTCCTGACGATTGTGGTTTACAACATCAAGACAGCTCTGCAGGGAATCAATAAATGTTTTGTATTTCACACCTGCATCCTCTAATGTTGTATTAAGCACACTGCCAATATTGGCCATCATATCATCTGTATAGGTGATCGCGCTGAGGCGAATGCTGTTTGCATCCTGTGTTGCAGAATCCAGAATCTCCTGTGCCTGTTTGTTAGCTGCATTGATCGTATCATTTGCCTGTGCATATGCTTTCTGCATAATCTCATGCTGCGTTACCAGTTCCTGTGCTCTTGCCTGTGCATCTGCGATCAGTGCATCTGCCTTAGTCTGAGCATCCTCAAGGATAGCGTCCTTATTGTTAATGATCTTCTGATAACGTTTAATCTCATCCGGAGTTTTCAGGCGGAGTTCTCTCAGAAGTTCCTCAATTTCTTCTTTATTTACCACAATCTTAGTAGTTGACAGTGGCTGGAATTTACAGCTGTCCACATATTCCTCAATCTCACCGATAATCTGTTCAATTCTGCTGCTCATAGTATATACACTCCTTATTTTCTATTTCTGTTACTGTACGCTCTATGTGAACAATAACTTATTTGTTGTCTGCTGTAAGACGAATCTTCTCAATAACTGCATCCGTTATCTCAGCCGGTGCAAACTTACTCAGGTCGCCTCCAAAATGTGCAACTTCCTTCAATATTGTAGAACTCAGGTATGCATATTCCAGACTTGTAGTCAGAAATACAGTATCTACATCCGGTGCAAGTACACGATTGGTCTGAGCCATCTGGAGCTCATACTCAAAATCTGTAACTGCGCGAAGTCCACGTATGATCACCTGAGCGTGATTCTCTCTGGCAAAATTCACAGACAATCCCTCAAATGGTTTTACCTCGACATTAGGAACGTCCTGAGTCGCCTTTTCTAATATATTAACACGTTCCTGCACAGAAAACAACGGACTTTTTGAAGAATTATGTAAAACGCCCACTATCACTTTGTCAAAAGAAACTGCTGCTCTCCGGATCACATCAAGATGTCCATAGGTAGCCGGATCAAAGCTGCCGGGATATACTGCTATTTTCATTTATTTTTACTCTCTCTTTCCTCTGGCACATACACATATGCATAACAACACGAATGCTGCCTGCAGGCAGCAATCTTATGATAATTTCAGGAAGCAATGTATTCATTCTGAAATTATTATAGTTAATTATGCACGTTCTAAAAATACATGCTTATTTGTTTTATACTCTTTCGAACGCAGCTGCCTGTAACCGAGAGATTCCACATAACTGAAATCCGTCTGAAGATCCGCTTCCACAATAATAAGTGTATTCTTATCTGCAACTGTGCTGTCTTTCAGATATTCCAGCACCTGTCTTTCCAGTTCATTATTATATGGGGGATCCATAAAAATAATGTCAAAAACACCTTTTCCCTCAAGGGAACGCAATGCCTGCAACACGTCCATGTTCAGCAGTTTACCATCTTCTGCCAGTTTTGTAAATGCAAGATTTTCTCTGATGCATGCAGCAGCTTTTGGATTCTTCTCCACAAACACTGCATAAGAAGCCCCTCTGCTCAGAGCTTCGATTCCGATCCCGCCACTTCCGGAAAAAAGATCCAGGAAACGGCATTCCAAAAGCTCCGGCTGAAGTATATTAAATAATGTTTCTTTGATTCTGTCAGTAGTAGGTCTTGTGTCTATCCCCGGAATTGTTTTCAAATTAAGCCTTCTGGCTTTACCTGCGATCACTCTCATTTCAGATTCAGTCTCCAATCCAGGTCTCCTCTTGCAAGCCCTAAAATAAGAAGTTCTGCTGTGGCAATATTTGTCGCTACAGGAATATTGTACTGGTCGCATCTTCTCACGATGCTTGTGATATCCGGTTCTTTAGGATCGATCATGACCGGATTGTAGAACAGAATGACCATATCAAGATCCTGACGCTCTACCATCTCCATAAACTGCTTGTCTCCACCAATACTGCCGGCAAGGAATTTATGCACATGAAGGCTTGTCGCTTCTTCTATTCTCCGTCCGGTTGTACCTGTGGCATAGACCTCATGTTTGGCAAGTATATTCTTATAAGCGATGCAGAAATCTTCTATCAGTACTTTTTTACTGTTATGTGCGATTATACCTAAGTTCATAGTTTCTCCTCTCCGTTTCTCCTATTTATTTTGCGGATTTTATCTTTTATCCACAATCCTAACTGTAATTATAACAAAGCACTAAATAAAACGCAATTAAAACTTAAAAAATATACATAATTCATAATTTATTAATATTTTTCTTACAGTCATCATGCAAGTTTTCCTGTTTCCATGCTCTTCCTGTCCATGCGAAAACTTCCAGTGTATTATTTCTGCATCTTCATATACTAGCATTGCAACACAAAACATTTTCAAAAGAAAACAACAACCAAGGAGGAAATTGATATGTCAAACACAAAATCTTCTAACCAGACAGCTGTACCGGAAGCAAAAGGTGCGTTAGACCGTTTCAAATTCGAGGTTGCAAATGAATTAGGCGTACCGCTTACAGACGGGTACAACGGTAACCTGACTTCTAAACAGAATGGTTCTGTCGGAGGTTATATGGTCAAGAAAATAGTATCAGAACAACCGCTGAATTTCAATTCTATATTTTATATCATTCCCAGAGTCATTGTCAACTACAGAACAACATTCCCAGGTATTTGTTACTGTTTACGCACCACTATCCCGAGACATATAACCCCCGAAATAATTGTATTATAGCCTTTATTCTCGGCCGATCTTATGATAAGATTCTCCGACATTTCCGGAACCGGAACTTGGTGTTCGCTGTCCCAGAGTGATCATATGTAATCGTCTGGACGCAGTGCGTGAGTCTAATGCGATTGGAGTATCAAGGATAGCAGGAATTCATGCAGGATTATGGCATTGTGACATGCTCTCGCCACTTAAATCTTACAGATTTTGAAGTGGGAGCTTCCTGCTCAATTGCCCTTCAGGGCAAAGCTAAAACAGGCTATCCCCGCGTGTCCCGCGGTTCTTTTTTTATCCGGTTACGGATCTTTTCTGTGCTATTATGCACATTTTTTGATATATTCTTTTTCCTTCTTTCAGAATATTGACCGCCGCATTCACATCCCGGTCCATCCGGTTTCCACATTCGCATAGGTATATCCGTTCTGATAATGCCAGCTCTTTCTTTTTTATGTCCGCATACGCTGCATATCTTACTGGATGCAAAATATCTGTCTACTTTTATCAGATATTTTCCACGTTCTTCCAGCTTATATCCAAGCATGGAGAGGAACTGACCGTATCCGTTATCCTGTATCCCTTTTCCGAAATGCAGGCCTCCGGCTATCCCCTTCAGGTTCAGATCCTCCACACATACTGCGTCATAGTCTTCTGCAAGGCTGTAGCTGAGCTTATGCTGGAAATCCTTCCTCTGGTTCTTTATCTTTTCATGATATAAAGCAACCTTTTTCTTCTGTTTCTGATAGTTACGGCTGCCCTTTTCACATCTGGAAAGTTTTCTCTGTTCCCGG
>ENA-OQES01000975-OQES01000975.1-human-gut-metagenome-genome-assembly--contig:-NODE-975-length-11411-cov-3.014977_pt1 | contig 11411 bp, 17 predicted proteins | sample MGYA00242798_ERZ504641 | MGnify/ENA primary metagenome ERZ504641 (study PRJEB26092, sample SAMD00036327) | human gut metagenome | host: Homo sapiens | study: EMG produced TPA metagenomics assembly of... | reverse complement strand
GTTTGACCCATTATCTTTTTCCCAGCATCTTATGCAGTTTCGGCCGCCACACCAGCTGATACACCTGCAGCAGGTTGTGGAGCGCCCGGTCATACAGCAGAAAAGCCATGTTGCCCATGGCAAGGGTGGCCAGCGAGACCACCAGCGCGGTGGTCTTTAACTCCTGCGAAATGCTGCCCGCAGGAACCAGCAGCAGCACCAGTCCGTACATGGGCCAGCACGGCACCGTTGCAGAGCAGCAGCTTGCACAGCACCCGCACCAGCGGCAGACGGATGCGCTCAAACCGGGGCTTGACCAGCGGTAATACCCCAGCAGGAATACAAAGACCAGCGCCACCTCCTTATCCGGCACAAAGAGCAGGCTGAGCAGGCTCACCGCGCCGTAGGCTGTCAGGGCCATGGTCCTGCCGCACTCCACGCAGACCGTGGCGATGAGCAGGCTGGCCACTGCCGGGGCAATGAACATCAGCACCGGCACCACAGCCCCAGCAGCATCAGGGCCACGCTCAGGGCAGCAGCCATGCCGCAGTAGGCCATGGCCCAGCTCTTGCGGGCCTTCACGGCAGCTCCCAGCGCACGGGCTGGTTCTCCGGGTCCAGCGGCTCCACCGCATGGCGCAGGCCCAGGATCATAATATTGTCGATCAGGCTCTTGTTCAGCTTGACATCCAGCATCCCGTAGGCGCGCACCAGATCGTTTGCCGCAGCCAGCGACTGCCGCCGGGCATTTTCCAGTGCAGCACCGGGGTCCTCGACACCGTTGACCAGATACACATTGTACCGCCCGGCCCGCTTGTCACCGGCCACACGGCCCGCCTTATCCAGCAGGTAGAACACCCGCCCGATGCAGCTGCCGATATAGCGCATACTCTTGCGCTGGCTGTTCTCATCGGTGGCAAGCGTGGAGTAGAGCGCGCCGTAGATGTTGCTCATAGGCTCGGCAACCTCGGTGTAGTTCTTGGCGTTCAAGTTCATCTGAACGATTGCCTGCTCCTGCTCCTGTTCAAACAGCCGTTCCAGCGCGGGGTTCTCCTGCACGGCCTTTTCGTAGGCGCGGCGGAGCAGGATGCGGTCGATGGTGCGCTTCACCCGCTGTTGGAAGGGCAGCTCGTCACAGCGGCGGTCCTGCAGCTTATGCCAGCCCAGCAGCACCTCCACCTGCGCAGCCAGCCGGATGCCCTGCGTCTGGCACATCATCGGCCTCCAGCAGAGCGTCCAGGGCAGGCGCACCTTTTTGCAGGTCGCTTCCCGCCCGGCCAGGCTGTCCGACAGCAGCGCAAACAGAACCCCGTTGTGCTGCAGCAGGCTGCACGAGTAAAGCCCGTAAGTCGTGTTCAGCTGATACTGCACGCCCCGCAGATACCACTGGTAGATATTATAATCCCGGATGGTAAGCTCCGGAAGATAAGGCCGCATCGGACCGTCCATGTCTTTTTGTTCTCCTGTTTACTTTTTCTTGAACTCGGCGGTACGCTTCCCGTCAAAGCCCTGCTTGGGCATCGGCTTTGCCTTGTGCTCAAACTTGGGGGCCCTCGTAGTACATATACAGCTGGCAGGGGATCATACCGTTGTACATCTTGCGGCGCTTGTTGGCGCGCTTGCCGTAGTGGCTCTCAAACTCCATATCGGCAGTGATGGCGTACAGGCCCGCGCAGGGATGCTCGGCCATCTGCTGGCCCAGAGTGCGGGCCAGCTTGGCGGCACCTTCGATGGTGCTCATCCGCTCGCCGTACGGGGGAATTGGTCAGAACGATGGCTTCGGGCTTTGCCGCAAAGTCAGCAACATCGGCCACCTCAAAATGGCAGCGCTTTTCCACACCGGCCAGCTTTGCGTTGGCATTGGCCAGTGCCACGGCGGCGGGGTCGATATCGTAACCAAAGGCTTCAAAGCCCACATCCAGCTTGGACTCTGCCAGCGCTTTCTGGCGCTGCTCGGGCCCAGAGGGAAGCGGGCACAAAGCTGTAACGCTCGGCGGCAAAGCGGCGCTTGAGGCCTGGGGGGCAATATTCATGGCCTTCTGGGCAGCCTCGATCAGCAGGGTGCCGCTGCCGCAGAAGGGATCTTCCACCAGACTGTCGCGGCGGACACGGCCCAGGTCGGCAATGGTCGCGGCCAGCGTCTCACGGATGGGGGCCCTCCATGGCGTTGCGGCGGTAGCCGCGCTTGTGCAGGCCGTCGCCGGTGGTGTCCAGCATGATCTCGCAGACATTCTTGCGCAGCATGAAGCGGATCTTGTACTCCGCGCCGGTCTCGGGCAGAACAGAGGTATGATGCTTGTTCATCAGGCGCTTGACCACAGCCATTTTGATGATGCTCTGGCAGGCAGGCACGCTGGTGAGCTGGCTGTTCAGGGAAGAGCCGGTCACAGGGAAAGCGGCATCGGCGGGCAGCAGCTCTTCCCAGGGGATGCTGTACACGCCGTCAAACAGCTCATCGAAGGTGGAAGCGGGGTAGGTGTTGAGGAGCAGCATCACGCGCTCCACCGTGCGCAGGTTCAGGTTGGCAGCAGCGATCATCTCCGGCCCGCCCGCAAAGGTCAGGCGGCCATCCCCTACCCGGATGTTCTCGGCCCCGATGCGGGTCAGCTCAAATTTCGCAGTTGCTTCGCAGCCAAAGAAGCAGGGTGCGATCAGTTCAAATTTTGCAGGCATTCTGGTTCCTTTCTTGTCCGTGGGCGTTGCCGCACCACCAAAAAATCAGGCCCGCCCCGCTGGGGCAGGCCCGGTTCGTTCTATGGCTCAGCGGCCGCGGCGGGAGCGCGGTGCATAACCGCCGCCGCGGCGGTTGTTGGTCTCGTGGTCGAGGTCGGCCATCTTTTCCTCGCTCTGGCTCTTGAAGCGGCTCATCATATCCTCAAAGCTCAGGTTATCGCTCTTGGCCGGGGCCTTGGGCTGCCACACACGGGGTGCAGCGTCCCGGGCAGGGCCGCGCCCGCCCTCACGAGGGGGCCGTCCGCCGCCGCGGGAATTGCCGAAATGGCCGCCCTCGCGGGGGCCGTTCTGGCGCGGGCCGCCGGGCCGGGGCCCACGGTCACTGCGCGGCTGACGGGGTGCCGGCGGCAACAGCCGCTTGATGGACAGCGCGATCTTGCCGTCCGGTGCAATGTTGATGACCTGCACCTTCACAGCATCGCCGTCGTGCAGCACCGTGTTGATATCCTGCACATATTCATTGGACACCTCGGAAATGTGGACCATGCCCGATTTGCCCTCAGGCAGCGCAACAAATGCACCAAAGGGCTTTACGCCGGTCACACGGCCTTCCAGTACGTTCCCTACCTCAATTGCCAAAACTCAATACTCCTTGCTCTCTTTTTGTGGGGGCACCGGGTCTGTCCGCAGAGCTGCCCGGCGGGGTGTGCCCTCAGTTGCCGGTCACATCCACAAAGATGCGCTCGTTGGGGGCTGCGTAGTTGTAAGAATCCCGGGCGACCCACTCGGTCACATCGTCGGCATCGCCGCTGAGGATGCGCTTCATCTCCTCGTTCTGGGTCTTTGCTGTTCGATCTGCTCGTTCAGCGTCTGCAATTCCGCACGCCGGGAGCTGATGGACACCTGATTGGAGATGTAGGCCGCCAGCATACTCAACAGCAGCAGAATGAAGAAAAGACGAAGGATCGTCCGCACAAACGGGCTGCGTCTGCGCTTTTTCCGGGTGGTATTTGCCATTTTTCAGCGCCTCCTGTGCTCAGCAGGCCCGAAACGCCTGTACTCTTACTTTGATACGTTAGAATTATACAACAACCGCCGTGTGCTTGGCAAGTTCTTTTTCCGGTTTTTTTTGGCGCTTCTTTTTTCGCGCGCGGCGCGCTCTGACCTGCTCCGCCCGTTTTTTGCGGGCTGCTGCCAGCGGCTGCAATGCCCGCCGGGCCAGCCGGAGCGGCCCCGCTGCCAGCCAGAACAGCCCCTGTTCCAACGCCCGCAGGGCAGGCCGCAGAAGCCGTTCGGCCCCAAAAGGCGCAAAGAAAGGCGCTGCCCGGCATATACCACCGCAGCACACCCCCGGGCGCTCAGGGCGGCGGCATAACTCTGCAGGCCCAGCAGGACAGCCCCCACAAGGGCCATATCCGGCAGGAACGCCGCCCGCCCCCTGACCGGAAACACCGCGCGCACGCTGCCCAGCACAAGACCCAGCAGGGCGCAGACAGCCGCCTCCTGCCCAATGAGCGCGGGCGCAAGGGCCGGTGCCATCAGCGGAGCAGCCGGGACAGAAAGCCGCCCGGGGTGCGCGCGGCGGTGTACTCCACCGTATCGATGCGGCCCGTCAGCTTCACTTCCCCGCTGTCGAGGTCGAGGCTGGTCACGTTGAGCTGCGCCCCGGCCAGCTGCAGCACGCCCCGGGCCGTTTCAATGGCGGCGCTCTCCGCGTTGCACTGCAGCACCCGCCTGACCCCTGTTACCGTCAGCTTTTCCCGGTTCTCCAGGATGAGGTCGCTGTTCCCCGCCTGCTCTGCCATGCACCTCTCCCCCTTCTGGTGAAGGTTATGCAAACAGTTTGCGGGATAGAACAAACCACACCGTCATTGCTGACGCGATGCCACCGCAGGTGACTGTGGGTCATTCGCTGATGATCTCATACATTTCCCGGGCCACATCCTTGGTGCGGGGCTCCACGTCAGAGAGCACCTTTACCTTGATGGGCCGGTTGCCGAAGGTGACCTCGATGATGTCCCCTTCCTTGACCGCCTGGCTGGCCTTGGCGATCTTGCCATTGATGAGGATGCGGCCCGCATCGGCCACCTCGTTTGCCACGGTGCGGCGCTTGATGAGCCGCGAAACTTTCAGGTATTTATCCAGTCTCATGTTATGATCCTCCAGAAAAGCAGACCATCTCCATCATTGCGCTTTTGCCTGCTGCCGCGCCTCCGGACAGGAGAGCCGACGCAATGTGCCTGAGAGGTTTTACAAAAAAGCCGCCGGAACCACTGCGGCCCAGGCGGCAAAAGTCAAACTTACAGGGTATCCTTCAGAGCCTTGCCCGGCTTAAAGACAATGCTCTTGGAAGCAGCGATGGTGATGGGCTCACGGGTGCGGGGGTTGATGCCCTGGCGCTCTGCGCGCTCACGGATCTCGAAAGTGCCAAAGCCGGAAATGGTGATCTTCTCACCCTCGGCCATTGCCTTGCTCAGTGCATCGAAAGCGGCGTTGACAGCCAGTTCGGCGCTCTTCTTGCTCATCTCGGTGTTTGCTGCAACCTGTGCGATCAGATCAGTCTTGGTCATAATGGGGTACCTCCACAAAATTTTACTCAGCTTTTTCTATCAGACAGTGGCAGGGCGTTCCTGCCCGTCCGAATCTTCGGTCTTTTGCAGCAGCTCCTGACGGAACCGCCCGGATGCAAAGGTCAGGGCCTCTTCCGCGTCCACACCGGCCAGCCGCATGGCATTGGCCGCTGCAAACAGCAGCGCCCCGGCCCGCTCGGCGGCATTTTCCGGCACCGCTTCCTCCCAGCCGCACTCAGCAGCCTTCAGGGCAGCGGCGGCATCCTCTGCCGTCTGCGCAAACGCGCCCTTGCGGGCGGCACGCTTCTGCATCTTCTGGGCATACATCAGGGCGGGCAGGGTGGCCGGAACCGTGTTCAGCTCATCCGCCAGCGTGGTGCGGCCCTTTTCCTTATTTTTGAGCGCATCCCAGCTGTTTATACCGGCATTTTCAGCCGCCGAAGAGGCAAAGATGTTCGGGTGCCGGAACACCAGCTTCTCGCACACCTCCCGGCAGACCTGCTCGAAATCGAACCGGCCCCGCTCTTCCTCCATGACGGTATGGAACGCCACCTGCATCAGCACGTCGCCCAGTTCCTCGCGCATCATGGCCGCGTCGTCGGCATCAATGGCTTCCAGCGCCTCGCAGGTCTCCTCCAGAAAGTTTTTTCGGATGGATGCGTGGGTCTGCACCTTATCCCAGGGGCAGCCGTTTTCTCTGTCGCGCAGAATGCGGATGATCTGCAGCAGATCCTCCGCCGTGTAGCGTTCCCGTTCGGGCCAGTCCTGCATGGGTGCACTCCCCTTTCCTCTGCTCAAAAAACCTGAGCTCGATTGTACCGCAGAATCTGCGATTTTTCAAGGGGACAAGCGCATTTTCCGGCTTTTCATTTCAATGTTTCCAGAATTTTCACACTTTGCCCTGTTTCTGTGCAGAAAGGGCGGCATCCCCCTACGGGGACACCGCCCTTTCAAGGCTTTTGGGATTACAGCTGTGCGCCGCACTTGTTGCAGAACAGCGCATCCTCAGAGACCGGCGCGCCGCACTGGGGCAGGTCTTTTGTCCGTGTCAGGCTTTTGTCCTTTTCCACGGTCGGCTCAATGGTGATGCCGCTGCCCTCGGCGGGCTCCTCGTCCAGATCGTGGGTGATGACCTCGGCAGCGGGGCCAAGGCTCTCTCTGAGGGCGTTCAGGTTGGCCTCGATGCTGCCGATCATCTCGATATACTTATCCACAAGGGGCTGGTTCTCCTCGTTGCCCTTGGCCAGGCTGTAGACCAGTGCACCCAGCTGACGCTGTGCCCGGGCAAGCTTGGTCTGCTCCGAGACGATCTTTGCCTGCGTTCTGCCGCGCTCTGCCAGATCCATGGCGGCATTGCGGCCCTTTTCCGCGTACTCCAGACCCATTTCCTTGATCTTATTGAAATCCATAATGACACCTCTCTTACGGGTATTGGCCCTGTGTGTGCTGTCAGATGATGGTATCATTATAGCGCACTCAGGCACCGATTGCAACGAATCCCTCACAACTTTTACAGTTTCGTGCGGATTTGGAAACAGTTTTTTCCGCATTTGGACAAGAGAATGGAACGTTTTCCCCGCAGAGCGCGATTTTATTTTACGGCACTGCCGTAGAACTCCCGCAGCATGCTGTCGGCGGGCAGAAGCTCCAGATCCAGCGGAACCACATGCTCAAAGCGGCGGGCAGTCTCGTCCCAGAGTTCGGCGTTGTGGCCCTCCAGCGTGAACTGGCGGCGCACGATGCCCAGCAGCCTGGAGATCAGGCCCAGCTCATAGGTAAAGGAGGTGTCCAGCAGAAAGTCCGCCGTGGTCTTGAAGCCCTTGATATACCGGGTCTCGCCGTCCAGCACCCGGTCCCACATGGCAAGGGTCTTTTCGGGGCTGCGGCCCCGGGCGGCAGCGTCCCGCAGGGTGCGGCGGCACAGGCGGATGTCCTGGGTGTTGATGACCCGGCGGCCGTCGATGGCATATTCCTCCCGCAGACCGGCGTAGATGCGGTAGACATCCTCCGCGGGCACAAGGCCGGTGAGCTCCGGGTTCAGGGCATGGATGCCCTCTACGATGCAGACACCGCCCTGCAGGTCCACGGCCTCGGTCTCGCTGGAGCGCCGCTCGTTGGCAAAATCATAGATGGGCAGGGTGGTCCGGCCCGTCTCGCTCAGCTCATGCAGGCACTGCCGGACAAGGGGCCAGGTCCATGGTATCGGGGTTTTCGTAATCCAGGGTGCCGTCGGGCAGGCGGGGGTAGAACTCCGCCCCACGGAAAAAAAGTTATCCAGGCTGACCACATGGGCGTATGTTCCCTGCCGGATCAGCTCCTCGGCCAGCTTGTGGGCGCTGGTGGTCTTGCCGCTGGCCGACGGGCCGGTGAGCATGACGATCTTGGTGCCGGAAAGGCGCACCTTTTCGGCGGCGTACTTCACGCGGTCGCGGTAGCTCTGCTCACTCAGGGCGGCAAGTTCCTGCGGACTGCGGGCAGCAACGTTGTACAGCCCGACTTCAACCAGACGTTTCGGGACCCAAATCGTGATCATAAAAATCAGCCACTCCATTTTTTGCGCTCCAGTACCTCCGCAAAGCGCTGGATATACTCTGTCGGATACTTGAAATTGAAGATGCGCTGCATCCGTCGGCCGCCGTCGGCCACCAGTTTGGTGCTGCCGCCTGCTCCGGCCGAAAGGATGGTCTGGACTTCCTCCATGATATAGATATTATAGTACCCCTCGTGGCCCGGCTTGCACCAGCCCACATTTTCCAGATTCTGCAGGGTATTCTTCTGGCGGTAGAGGTAATAGGGGCGATATCCTGCATCGGCCAGCAGCTGGCATTTTTCCAGCATGGCCGCTACGTCTGCGTAGTCGTTCTCCTTCTGATCCTCGATGACGATGCGGGAGGCCCGCTTGAGGGTCAGGGTGTGAACGGTGATATTCTCGGGGTCCAGCGCAATGGCCTGCCGCAGGCTGTGCTCAAAGCCCGCGACCGTATCGCCGGGCAGACCCGCGATGAGGTCCATGTTGATGTCCTCATGGCCCGCTCTCCGGGCATCGGCATAGCAGTCCAGGATATCCTGCGCCGAGTGCCTGCGGCCAATGCCCGCCAGCACCTCGTCCGAGAAGGTCTGGGGGTTGATGGAAATGCGGGTGGCACCGTACTCTTTGATGACAGCCAGCTTTTCGGCATCGGTGCAGTCGGGGCGGCCCGCCTCCACCGTGTACTCCACCACCTTGGAGAGGTCAAAGTTCTCCCGCACCGTACCCATGAGCTGGCGGAGCTGGTCAGCAGACAGGCTGGTGGGGGTGCCGCCGCCGATATAGATGCTGCACAGCTTCAGTCCCGCCTTGTCGGCCTGCTCCCGGATGGCCTCCACCTCTCTGCACAGGCAGTCCACATAGGGCTGCACCAGCTTGCGGTCCCGGTCAAGGTTGCAGCTGACAAAGCTGCAGTAGCTGCACCGGGAGGGGCAGAACGGGATGCCGAGATACAGGCTGTACGTTTTGGGGGCGCTGCCCAGCTTCAGGATGGGCTCCTGCAGGTCGGCGATGGCCTTGGCCATGTCGTACTTCTGCCGGGAGCAGTCAAAGCGCTCCAGAAAGAACCGGTCGATGTCAGCTTCGGTCCAGCCCGCGGCCCGCTTGTCGTGGATGAGCCGCACCGGGCGCACGCCGGTCATCTTGCCCCAGGGCGGGCGGATGCCGGTCCAGCTCCGCAGCAGGTCATAGGTCAGGCTGGCAAGGGTGAACTCCACCGTCTCGCCGCCTGCTTCCACGGGGCGGGGCAATGGAGCCGCCGCATCCCTGCTCTGGCCCTGCTCCCGCACCATGGCGTACAGACTATCCTCTTTTTTCCTCGGCCCAGACACAGTCCTCGCCCTCTTCCGGCGGGTAAGGGTGAGCGGAGCCATAGGGTAAAACAGGCGCACCAGATGCTCCACCTCGTAGCCGGAGGGCAGGCCGGTAATATAAATCTTCATGTTTTTGCTCTCTTTATCCTTAAAAAACTCCGCATTCCCGCCGCGCAGGGCGCTGCGGATATAGAAATTGTTCGCCAGTTCCTCGCCAAAGGGTTGGAAAAATTCCCCGTGGCCGGGCAGCAGCTGGGTCTCTTTGGGGATGGGCAGGCCCGCCAGCTTGCGCAGGCTGGCATCCATTTTCTGCATACTGCCGCCCTCCAGATCGGTGCGGCCAATGCTGCCCTGGAACACGGTATCGCCCACAAAGAGATAGTCCCCGCACAGCAGCACCACGCCGCCCTCGGTATGGCCGGGGGTGTGCCAGACGGTAAAGGTCAGCTCATCCACGGTGAGCTTTTCCCCTTCCGCATAGCCGCTGTCCGCGCTTTTCAGGGGAAAGAGCTGGCTGCCCCTGCAGTCGGCAGGCTCACAGTAGATCCTGGCCTTCCACTCCCGGCTCAGCACCCCTGCACTGCCCACATGGTCATAGTGGCCGTGGGTGCAGAGGATGGTGGTGAGCGTCGCGTTGTTCTCTTTGAAAATTTTATCGTACTCCTGCACTTCGGCGGCGGGGTCAATGACCACTGCATGGCCCGCATCGGAGATCAGGACAAAGCTGTTGGTATAAAGCGGCGCAGCGCCGAGAAGATGAAATGCTTTCATATCCTATATCCTTCCAACTATTCAGATGTTCCGGCTTTGCCGGGGGCGGGCCGTTACGAGTGGTGCGCCCACTCGTCCGTGTCGATGACAATGGTGCAGGGCCCCTCGTTCACCAGAGACACCTGCATATCCGCGCCGAACTCGCCGTGCTGCACGTCCCTGAGGCCCTGCCGGTTCATCTCGGCAAGGAACAGCTCGTAGGCATCCACCGCAAGCGGGGCCCGGGCCGCTTTGATAAAGCTGGGGCGGTAGCCCTTTTTCGTGTCGCCGTAAAGCGTGAACTGGCTGACCACCAGTGCCGAATAGCCCAGGTCCTTTGCACTGAGGTTCAGCTTGTCGTTTTCGTCCTTGAAGATGCGCAGGCCCGCGCACTTATCCGCCAGCTTGGGCACGATATCCAGCGTATCGGTATCCCGGACACCCAGCAGGATGACCAGGCCGGGGCCGATGGAGCGGGGCTCCCCGCCGTTGACCCGGACAGAAGCGGAAGACACTGCCTGAATGACTGCACGCATGGTTTAACTCCTTGTCACCTTGAGCACATCCTTGACCTTGGACAGACGCGCCACCACACGGTTCAGGTGCTCGGTATTGTTGATGCCGATGGTCAGGCTGACCACGGCGCAGTTATTTTCTACCTGACGGGCGTTCATGGTGTAGATGGGCACCCGGATATCGGCCAGAGCGCTCAGCACATCCCGCAGCAGCTCGTTGCGGTCCAGCGCCACGATCTCAAGGCCGGCCTTGTAGCTGTCCTTGACGCTGTCGGCCCAGTAAGCCTTGACCCAGCGGGGGGCGTTGGTGGGATCCTTCATGCTGGAGATGGCATTGACACAGCTCTGCTTGTGGATGGACACGCCAAAAACCGCGGGTGATAAAGCCCACGATGGGGTCGCCGGGCAGCGGGCTGCAACACTTGGCAAACTTGATGGGGGTGTTGTCGAAGCCCTCCACCACCACACCGTCGGTGGCGTGGACCTTGCTCAGATCCACCTTGGCCAGCTGCTCGTTCTTGCCCTCCTCGCTCTTCCGCTTCTGCCACTCTTCCTTCAGCTTTGGGCAGGCAGTTGGCAATGGTGATGCCGCCGTAGCCGATGGCGGCATACAGCTCCTCGGCGTTGTTCTGGCGCAGGCGGCGGCAGCAGCTGCCGATAAAATTCATCCAGCTCGTCGTCGGGGATGAAGATCATCTCCCGGCGCAGCTCCCGGGCCAGCGTGTCGCGGCCCTCCTGGATGTTCTCCTCCCGGCGCATCTTCTTGAACCAGTTGCGGATCTTGCTCTTGGCCTCGCTGGTACGCACGATCTTCAGCCAGTCGCGGCTGGGGCCCTTGTCCGCCGGGCCGAGGATGACTTCAATGATCTCGCCGGTGGAAACAACGTGGTCAATGGGCACCATCCGGTTGTTGACCTTGCAGCCCACCATCCGGTTGCCGACGGCGGAGTGGATGGCATAGGCAAAGTCGATGCAGGTGGCACCCGTGGGCAGGTTGATGACATCGCCCTTGGGGGTAAAGGCAAAGAACCTCCTCGGGCAGCAGGTCGCTCTTCAGGTCATTGGAGCAGGTTGCCGGAGTCCTC
>ENA-OQES01000974-OQES01000974.1-human-gut-metagenome-genome-assembly--contig:-NODE-974-length-11417-cov-3.400000_pt1 | contig 11417 bp, 12 predicted proteins | sample MGYA00242798_ERZ504641 | MGnify/ENA primary metagenome ERZ504641 (study PRJEB26092, sample SAMD00036327) | human gut metagenome | host: Homo sapiens | study: EMG produced TPA metagenomics assembly of... | reverse complement strand
CCTATTGTTACCCAGATCAATGTAATCCATCTCTTAAGACTTGCATAATCTTTTCTGTAATAATCGGCAATTTTAAAATCATCTCTGTGATTCTTCTCATATATCGACATTTTTGTCATTAAACGAATCCTGTCTTTATCTAACATATCCGACATTCACCTTTCCAGATTTCTCTCCTAAGTATACCATATGTTCAGATGCCTTGTCCAATGCTTAGAGTCAAAAATGTAGACATTTTCAACACCTGCTTTTTTTACAGGATTCCTGCAGCACGTTCTATTGTACTTCCGGTTGTGTAAATATCATCAATCAGAAGAATGTTCTGGCGTGGATTCCACGATTTTTGAAACCGCAAATGCCCCCATTCAGATTTCTATGTCTCTGCTCCCCGTTCATTTCCTTTAAAGGCCGGGTTTTCCTTAATCCGATATAAAACATCTTTTTCCATAGGAATTCCCATGCATTCTGATAACTGCTTTGCTAAAAGTTCTGCCTGATTATATCCTCGTTTTCTCATTTTCGATCTATGTAATGGAATTGGAATAATTGCCTGGATCCCCCATCTTCGAATCTGAAATTCAAACTCATCTGCCAGCTCTTTCCCAAAGATTTCCGCATAATATCGCTTGTTGTGATATTTCAACCGATATACTGAATTTGAAACCGGCGGAATGTGAACCCAGAGGCTGCGTCCTTGTTCATAATTACTTTTTCTTCTTTCACAATCCCTGCAATACTCTTTTGTTTCATTCTCCAATGGCTTTCCACAATGGATACATTTTATTCTTCCCACCTTAACAACCTGTTTTCTACAGTCATCGCAAATACCTTTTGAGCTGATTTCCTGACAAAATCGGGCATCTTTTTTGGATACATTTTTTCTAAAATTCTTTGATTCGCTCGTCTAAGCTCGTAAATCTTCCCTGTTCGCTTTTGTTTTCGATCATTTCCTGAAATGTTAGTTCACTCCCTACTATTGTTAAACATTTTTTTGCCCGCGTCACTGCTGTATAAAGCAGATTCCTGTTATATAGTAACTTTGGTCCTGGAAGAAGTGGGATAATGACCGCCGGATACTCGCTTCCCTGAGATTTATGAACCGTAATCGCATAGGCAAGTTCTAACTCATCTGTCATATCATATCCATATTTTACCTTTCTCCCCTCATCATATTCCACGATAACAGTTTCTGTATATTCATTGATTTCATCAATGACTCCCATATCACCGTTAAAAACTCCAATCCCTTTGTCAACTGTTAATCCAAATCTGGTAGAAACTTCCCACTCTAATTGATAATTATTTTTAATCTGCATTACTTTGTCACCTTCACGGAACAATCTACCATTAATTTCTTCCTCCGTTTTTTGGGAATCTGAAGGATTCAGATATTGCTGTAGAATCACATTCAATCGTTCTACACCCAGCAATCCCTTACGTGTTGGTGTCATTACCTGGATTTCATTTGGGTCGGCCTGCACATATCTGGGTAATTTCTTCTGTATTAAAGTAATAACGACGCTAATAATCGTATTCGCATCCTGGCGTTTTAAGAAGAAGAAATCCCGGCTTTTATTATCAATTGTAACCGGTTCTCCTGCATTGATCTTATGAGCATTTACTACAATATCACTCTCTCCTGCCTGACGAAAAATCTTTGTAAGTGTCACTACGTGAAATTTTTCTGAACGTATGATATCTTTTAACACACTTCCCGGTCCCACGGACGGAAGCTGATCCACATCTCCCACAAGAATAAGTCTTGTTCCCGGAATAACTGCTGATAAAAGTGCATGCATCAGATTCAGATCAACCATGGACATCTCATCTATAATGATAACATCTGTCTCAAGTGGATTCTCTCTGTTTCTCAAAAATCCACCTATACCGTTCTCTTCCTCAGGATTTCCACTTACTTCAAGTAGTCTGTGAATCGTCTGGGCTTCATATCCTGTAGCCTCTGTCATTCGCTTTGCCGCGCGTCCTGTTGGCGCTGCAAGAAGGATACTCATTCCTTCGCTTTCGAAAAAATTGAATCATCGTATTGATCGTTGTCGTCTTACCTGTACCCGGTCCTCCTGTTAATATGAGCAAACCATGTTTAATAGCTTCTATAACAGCTCTGTGCTGCATTGGATCCAATTCTATCTTTTCTTTCTGTTCTACTCTTTTCAGACGTTTCTCCATCATGTCTTCCGGCATCTGACAGTCAATATCAAGATCATTAAGCATTTTCGCAGTATTCAATTCCAAGTAATAATAATGTGCTGGATAAATGCGAATTTCCTCATCCACTTCTTTCATAACTGTTTTCCGCTCTATACACAGATCCATGATGTACTTCTCAATATCTTCAAGATCAACTCCTAAAAGTGCATTTGCCCTTCGAAGCAATATATTCTGTGGTAAATACACATGCCCCTCACCTACTGCCTGTTGCAATGTATAAAATAAACCACTTCGTATACGATAGTCTGAATCTGTATGTATGCCAATCTTGGATGCAATTTCATCCGCAGTCTTAAATCCGATTCCTTCAATATTATCTGCAAGCTGATACGGATTTTCTTCTAGCACTTTATACACTTTCATTCCGTAATACTGATAAATCTTGGCTGCCAGCTTTGTTGAAATACCGTATTTCTGCAGATAAATCATAGCTTTTCGCATATCTTTCTTTTCTTCAAGCTGAGATGCAATCTCCTGTGCTTTTCTCTCACTGATTCCTTTGATCTCCGCAAGTCTTTCCGGCTCTTCTTCAATAATGCGGAAAGTATCCTCTTTAAACTTTTTCACGATTCGGCCAGCCAGTGCCGCACCCACACCTTTCACTGCTCCGGAGCCAAGATATCGTTCAATAGAAACAATATCCTCCGGCTCTTTTACTTTATAATGAGAAATCTTCAACTGCTTACCGTAAACATTATGATTCACATATTCTCCTTGAATTTCAAGAAGTTCTCCTTCATTAATATAGTTCAGACTTCCCACGCATGTCACTTCACCATCATCATGTTCAATATGGAATACTGTATACCCATTATCAGAATTTCTATATACAATATGACTCACATACCCTGTAACTGTTTCCACACTTTTTACCTCTCTCTTCTTGTATCTTTTCCTATTTATATGCAGAAAAAAGGGTGTGTTCCTATTATACACACCCCTTGTAATTGAATCTTCTTCTCTAAGAACCTGACACTTCAAATTCTTTTTCAGAAGTCTTTCTCTTAAAACTCTTTTCTTCCACTCATAAATTCCACAAACTGTCCGGTACCAATTGCAACGACTTTCATCGGATCCTCCGCTGTCATCGTATTAATTCCTGTTCTCTCTTCGATTAATTCTTCCAATCCGCGAAGAAGTGCTCCTCCTCCGGTAAGAACAATTCCACGATCAAGGATATCTGCCGACAACTCTGGCGGAGTCTGCTCAAGTACTCCGATTACAGCTTCTACAATCTGTCCGGTAGATTCTCTCAAAGCTTCTTCTGTCTCAGATGAAGTCACCGTAACTGTCTTCGGAAGCCCTGTTACCAGATTACGCCCTCTGACTTCCATCTTCTCTTCTTCTACAAGTGGATAAGTCGTTCCAATCTTAATCTTGATATCTTCTGCCGTTCTTTCTCCAATCAGAAGATTGTGTTTCTTTCTCATATAGCGTACGATTGCTTCATCGAAATCATCACCTGCTATCTTAATTGATGTATTCACAACTGTTCCACCCAGCGAAATAACTGCAATATCTGCTGTACCTCCACCGATATCAACAATCATATTTCCACAAGGCTTTGAAATATCTATCCCTGCTCCTATTGCTGCTGCCACAGGTTCTTCAATCAGATGAACTTCTCTTGCTCCGGCTGCAAATGTAGCCTCTTCCACTGCTTTTTTTTTCTACTTCTGTAACACCACTTGGTACACAGATACTGATTCTCGGCTTCTTAAATGTACGTTTTCCCAGAGCTTTCTGAACAAAATACTTAATCATCTTCTCCGTCACGGTATAATCAGAGATTACTCCTTGTCTGAGTGGTCTTACCGCAATAATATTTCCCGGTGTTCTTCCAAGCATCAGACGCGCTTCTTCACCAATTGCCTTGATCACATTCGTATCACGATCAAATGCGACAACTGATGGTTCTTTCAGAACAACCCCTTTTCCTTTCACATATACCAGTACACTGGCTGTCCCCAAATCTATTCCAAGATCTACTGACATCATAATTTTTCATATCTCCCTTCTAAAACGCTCTTTTGCTGTTCTCAGCACTCTACTGCAAATAAACAACTTTGTCTGTTACTGATTCTAGCATTCTCTTTCCTCAATCAAGTGTCTTTTGTCCCTTGAAGGGGTTTATCGTTACTGCTTTTTTACTATTACTGTTGTCAATATTATGTAACCAAAACAGTAATGTTTTATCATCCGCATACTTTAGTATAATAGACTTCGCTTAAAATAGAAAGGCAATTTTTTGCATATAATTTTACGACCTTTTTTCGACATTTTTTTCGTCTTTATTTCTCCAATATAGACGCAATATATTTCCCTGTATAAGAATCTGGATTCTTTGCGACCTCTTCCGGAGTACCACTTGCCACAACAGTTCCTCCGCGGTCTCCTCCTTCTGGTCCAATGTCAATAATATAGTCTGCCGTCTTAATCACATCTAGATTATGTTCGATTACAATTACTGTATTTCCATCCCCAGAAAGTCTGCGGAGAATCTCTGTTAATTTATGCACATCTGCAAAATGAAGTCCTGTCGTAGGTTCATCCAGAATATATACCGTTTTTCCGGTACTGCGTTTGCTAAGTTCTGTCGCAAGTTTAATTCTCTGTGCCTCGCCACCTGAAAGCTCTGTAGAAGGCTGTCCCAAACGAATATACGACAATCCGACATCTCGCAACGTCTCCATCTTTCTTCGAATACTTGGCACGTTTTTCGAAGAAATCTACCGCTTCTTCCACTGTCATATTCAATACATCATAAATATTTTTTCCCTTTATAGCGTACTTCCAGAGTCTCACGATTGTAACGCTTTCCACCACAGACCTCACATGGAACATAAACATCCGGAAGAAAATGCATCTCGATTTTCAGGATTCCGTCTCCTGCACATGCTTCGCAACGTCCCCCTTTAACATTAAAGCTAAACCGTCCTTTCTTGTATCCACGTGCTTTTGCATCCGGCGTTCCTGCAAACAAATCTCGGATCAAATCAAACACGCCTGTATAAGTGGCAGGATTTGACCGTGGCGTCCTTCCGATTGGTGACTGATCGATATTAATCACTTTGTCAACCTGCTCTAGCCCTTCTATTCTCTTATGTTTTCCAGGGATTGTTCTTGCCCGGTTCAAGTCTCTTGCAAGTCTTTTATATAAAATCTGATTCACAAGAGAACTTTTCCCCGATCCAGACACTCCCGTTACACAAGTCATAACTCCCAAAGGGAATTTTACATCAATGTTCTTGAGATTATTCTCTTGTGCACCGACTACTTTCAGATAACCTGTCGGCTTCTTTCTTTCTGTCGGAACCGGAATCCTGATTTTTCCACTCAAATACGCTCCTGTGACAGAATTTGGATTTTTCATAATTTCCTGTGCATTTCCCACAGCAACAACCTGACCGCCATGTTCTCCTGCCCCCGGACCGATATCTACTATATAATCCGCTGCCAGCATCGTATCTTCATCATGTTCTACTACAATCAATGAATTTCCAAGATCACGCAAATGTTTCAGCGTCGCAAGAAGTTTATCATTATCTCTTTGATGAAGTCCGATACTCGGCTCATCCAGAATATATGCAACTCCGACCAGACCTGATCCAATCTGTGTTGCAAGTCGAATTCTCTGTGCTTCTCCACCGGAAAGTGTTCCTGTCGCACGCGCAAGCGTCAGATAATCCAGACCGACATCCATCAAAAACCTGATTCTTGCTTTGATCTCTTTCAGAATCTGATTACCAATCAACTGCTGTGTCTCTGTCAATTGAAGTTCATCTAAAAATTTCTGAAGACGTTCTATAGAAAGTGTTGTCACTTCTGAAATATTCTTATCTCCAACTGTTACAGCTAAAGCCCCCGGCTTCAAGCGCTGTCCTTTACAGGCTGAACATGGTGTAATATTCATAAATGTCTCATATTCTGCTTTCATCGTCTGAGAACCTGTCTCACGGTAACGACGTTCCACATTCTTGATCAATCCTTCAAATGCAACCGGATAAATCCCTTCGCCTCTCTGACCTTTATAATAAACCTTCACTTCTTTTCCATCTGTTCCATAAATCAAAACATCATGGATTTCTTTCGGATAGTCCTCAAAAGGGGTGTCCAGATCAAAATGATATTCTTTACACAGTGCATCCAGAATTGCACGTGTGAAGCTGCTCTTGTCTGTACAGGACTGCCATCCTAAAACTGCAATCGCACCTTGATTAATAGACAACGACGGATCCGGAATCATCAGTTCTTCTGAAAATTCCATTTTGTATCCAAGTCCAAAACATTCCGGACATGCCCCAAATGGATTGTTAAAAGAAAAACTACGAGGCTCAATCTCATCGATACTGATTTCGCAGACAGGACATGAAAAGCTCTGGCTGAAATTCAGAGATTCTCCATCGATCACGTCAACAACAAGCAGACCTTCTGCGAGCTCAAGTACATTTTCGACAGAATCTGTCAGTCGTTTTTCAATTCCAGGTTTTACTACAAGACGATCTACAATAATCTCAATATTATGCTTGATATTCTTATCTAATGTAATTTCTTCTGAAAGCTCATACATATTGCCATCCACACGAACACGAACATAACCACTCTTTTTCGCACGCTCGAAAAGCTTTGCATGTGTTCCTTTTCTTCCACGTACAACAGGTGCCAAAAGCTGTATCTTCGTTCTCTCCGGAAGCGCCATGATCTGATCCACCATCTGATCTACCGACTGTTTTGCAATCTCACGACCACATTTCGGGCAATGCGGAATTCCAACTCTCGCATATAATAATCGAAAATAATCATAAATCTCCGTAACAGTTCCAACTGTGGAACGTGGATTGTGGTTCGTTGATTTCTGATCGATAGAAATTGCAGGTGAAAGCCCTTCGATACTTTCTACATCCGGTTTCTCCATCTGACCAAGAAACTGTCTTGCATAGGAAGACAGTGATTCCATATAACGTCTCTGTCCTTCTGCATAAATTGTATCAAATGCAAGGGAAGATTTTCCAGAACCGCTAAGTCCCGTCAAAACAACCAGTTCATTTCTTGGGATATCTACATCTATATTCTTCAGGTTATTTTCATTCGCGCCTCGTATCTTAATGTACTGTCTGGCGTCCATTTTCTTACCCATTTTGTATCTCCTATTCCATATCATTGAGCATCTTTTTTTAATTCAACAAGCTTATCACGAAGCTCTGCCGCTGCCTCAAAGTTCAATTCCGCTGCTGCCTTCTTCATCTGTTTCGTCAGATCCGCGATCAGTTTCTCCAGTTCTTTCTGGCTCATGGACTCCGGATCTTTTTCAAGCCGCATCTCTTCTGCCGCAACCCTTTTTAGAGATACTGATCAGATCACGCACTGACTTCTGAATTGTCTTCGGCGTAATTCCATGCTCTTCATTGTATCTCATCTGAATCTCACGACGACGCTGTGTCTCATCAATCGCCAACTGCATTGATTCTGTAATCTTATCTGCATACATGATTACATGTCCTTCTGCATTACGCGCTGCACGACCGATTGTCTGAATCAGCGAAGTCTCAGAACGAAGGAATCCTTCTTTATCCGCATCAAGAATTGCAACAAGAGTAATCTCCGGAATATCAAGTCCTTCTCTCAAGAGGTTGATCCCAACCAACACATCAAACACATCCAGACGCATATCTCGAATAATCTCTGTACGCTCAAGCGTATCAATATCCGAATGAAGATATTTTACACGGATTCCTACTTCACGCATATAATCTGTCAAATCTTCTGCCATACGCTTTGTCAGCGTTGTAACAAGGACTTTATTCTTCTTACTGATCTCTTTATTCACTTCACCGATCAGATCATCAATCTGTCCTTCTACCGGTCGCACTTCAACTTCCGGATCTAGAAGTCCTGTCGGGCGGATTACCTGTTCTGCTCGAAGAAGTTCATGATCCTTCTCATATTCTCCCGGTGTCGCAGATACAAACATCACCTGATTGATCTTACTTTCAAACTCATCAAAGTTAAGCGGACGGTTATCCTTCGCAGACGGCAGACGGAATCCATAATCTACCAATGTCTGCTTTCTCGACTGGTCTCCGTGATACATTCCACCAATCTGCGGGATCGTCTTATGTGACTCATCAATCATCATGATAAAATCATCCGGGAAATAATCGATCAATGTATACGGAGCCTGTCCCGGTCGAAGCCCTGCCAAATGTCTGGAATAATTCTCAATTCCGGAACAAAATCCAGTCTCCTTAAGCATCTCAATATCAAAATTCGTTCGCTCCACAATACGCTGTGCCTCTAAAAGCTTATCATTTCTCTTAAACTCTTTGACACGTTCTTCTAATTCTTCTTCAATATCCGCAACTGCACGCTTAATATTCTCGCGGTCAACCACGTAGTGAGATGCAGGAAAGATGGCTATATGCTTCAGCTCATCTTTCACCTCTCCTGTCAAAATATCAATCTCTGAAATCCTGTCTATCTCGTCTCCAAAGAACTCTACACGAATCGCTGTATCACTCTCATATGCCGGAATGATTTCCAAAACATCTCCACGCACACGAAATGTACCACGGTGGAAATCCATATCATTACGATCATACTGGATCTCAATCAGCTTTGCCATTACTTCATCACGATCTTTAATCATACCAGGACGCAAAGAAACTACCATGTTCTGGTAATCTACCGGGTTACCCAGCCCATAGATACAAGATACACTTGCAACAATGATCACATCTCTTCGCTCCATCAGTGACATAGTTGCGGAGAGTCGAAGCTTATCGATCTCATCATTGATGGATGAATCCTTGGCAATGTATGTGTCCGAAGATGGAACATATGCTTCCGGCTGATAATAGTCGTAGTAGGAGACAAAATATTCCACTGCGTTATTTGGAAAGAACTCTTTGAATTCCCCATACAGCTGCGCAGCCAGCGTCTTATTATGTGCAATAATCAATGTCGGCTTGTTCATCTGTTGAATGACATTCGCCATGGTAAATGTCTTACCAGATCCAGTAACGCCAAGCAACGTCTGACACTGGTTTCCTTCTTTGAAACCTTCGACCAGCTCTTTAATTGCCTGCGGCTGGTCGCCAGTTGGGTTGTATGGGGCTTTCAATTTGAACTCATTCATGGTAAATCCCTCCATTTGTGACTTTTACTATGACCACTATCAGCCAAAAAGTTCGTAATCAGATTCGTAACGAAATGCCCATTTTTGTCTCGAATAGAGGTCATTTTTGTCTCGTTACGAATAAAAGTCACAAAATTCATATTTGCGGATAAAACAGCACTCGGAAATGCCTGATGATACTAGGCTCCGGTTCTGTCATATTTTTACTGTTTGTTCTTGTAACAGTCCCTATTATATCAAACATTTTTTTTGGAAAGTATATAGATGAAAGTAAGAAAAAAGTACAAATGTTCGATTCTCATTTGTACTTTTCTATCTTACTACTATTCTATTTTTTTCATCATGCTGCGTTGAAATATTCCTCCAGGATTAAGTCTATTTCAATCACTTCTGAATAATCATAATACTGATCTTTCCTCTCTTTTGGAATAATTTCTTCAATAAATGGTTCCAATACATCCAGACAGTCTTCTATGATTTTCTGCGTATCTCCATAGACATCTACGGATATAATTTCCTTGGCATGTCCCAATAAATGCGAAACACCTTTTGAATTAAAGCTATTCTTCAGCAAAATAGTTGCATAGGTATTTCTCAACTGGTGAAAATGAATATCAGGCAAATCCAAGGATTTCAGCAAATCTTTATAGTATTTCTGATGAAAACCTTTACTCCTTGGATTCCCATATGTAGAACAACAAATATAATTCCAGTCCCGGAACTCTTTTGGTCTGCGTCTGCGGTTCTTCTCATAAGTTTTCCGTTCTTCTAGAATGGCTTCAAATACATAATCCGGTATTGGAAGTTCACGCACACCAGCAGGTGATTTTTGTTTTAATTTCCTGCTTTGTCGCATCTTAGGTGCACAGTCTTCTGCTTTACTGTTTGGCTTCTTTCCCAACTGACGCTCTACTCTCAACGTCCTGTGAATGTAAATCGACATCACTGTATTTCAAACCGTTGATTTCACTTCTTCTGAGCCCATCAATACAGCAAATAAAATCTGCATATGAATCGGTGTTTCTTTACCTTTCCTCAATCAACTGTAGCACCTGCGGAAGTGTCAATGCTTTTCTTTTCGTCGATTTTCAGAACACGATACTCTGTCATTTTTTATTTCTTCGGTAAATTGATTCCCTTCGCAGGATTAGTTGCCAATACAATTTTTGTTAAATGCATACTCCAATGATGTTTTCATGATCGTCCTGACAGTTTTTCGCAACTGATTCGTAACTTTTCTGCAACTGTATTATATAATTTTCTGATATAACCCTGATTCAGTGTAGACATATACAATTTTTCCAAGCTGTGGAACGATATAATTCCTAATGGCACTTTTGTAAGTTGTATATGTGTCGTCTGTTATTCGGGGACGCATAATATCTTCCAACCAGAAGATCATAAACTCCTCTACCCGGATTTTTCCATACACAATATAGGTTCCAGTATGTAGCTGTCCGATTACTTCATCACGAAATGCATTAGCTTCTCTTTTGGTTGTGAATCCCGCATGTTGCTGTGTCTTTGTACTTTCGTCTGCAAACGTCAGCAACACACGAAATCCATATCCATTTTTGATTGTTGTCACCGAATAGACCTTATATTCTACATATTTCTTAAAGTCAAAGGTCTTATGCATGGCTATCCCTCCGTTTCAGTTCGTTGTGGTACAAATGTATTATTTACAAACGCAATAATCTTATCCTGCTCGTCCATAATCTCACAATAATATTCGTAAGTCGTATGAACGGAACTATGACCTAACAGACCAGATATTTTAAACAATGGAACTCCAAGCTCAATTAAAATGGTCGCAAACATATGTCTGAGTCCATGTACGGTGATATTTTGGGCAATCCATTTCTGTTACAGATTTTCGTAAGTGCCTGATTCATTGCCGTTAATGATCGGGGTTCGCCGTTTTCCTGACAAGATACATAATCATAATCCTTGTACGCTACCCCCATATCTGCTTTACGCTTATCAATTAACTGTTGTCTGTGTTTCACTTCCCCGCATCACCACTTTCGGAACTCTTAATATCCGGTAACTG
>ENA-OQES01000971-OQES01000971.1-human-gut-metagenome-genome-assembly--contig:-NODE-971-length-11421-cov-3.410749_pt1 | contig 11421 bp, 13 predicted proteins | sample MGYA00242798_ERZ504641 | MGnify/ENA primary metagenome ERZ504641 (study PRJEB26092, sample SAMD00036327) | human gut metagenome | host: Homo sapiens | study: EMG produced TPA metagenomics assembly of... | reverse complement strand
TCAGGAACTGGTCGCTGACCTCCCGCAGGACGGGCTCATCGGACTTGCTGGCGGCATCGGCGATGCCGATGACGCGGAAGCCTGCGTCGTGGGCGGTGCGGGCGGCGTAGAGGGAATCCTCACAGACCCACTGAACTGACCGGATTTTGAAAAGCCCACCTGGTCCGTCATGCCCGGAGCCACGGCTTTTACAAAGGTTCCTGCACCCCGTCGTTTTGTGATCAGACCTTTTTGCTACCAGAAGCTCCATTGCCTCTCTTATGGTAATACGGCTGGCATCATAGATCTTACACATTTCCATTTCCTGTGGCAGTCTTGTATCCGGCGGGTAAGTTCCATCTTTAATTTTCTTCTGTATCTCTTCCGCGATCATCTCATATTTATACATGATATATAAACTCCTCTTCCTGTCTCGTCACGTATGTCATATCATTTTATAAATAAATTATAACTTACCAATTATAAAATTACAAGGAAACCACTTTTTATTTTATGCATTTGTATCCTCTGTTTTTTCAGCAGGCACTACCGGTTCTCCCGGATATTCGATTACATAAAATTCATATCCATTGATCACCCTGGTAGTACCATATACATCTTTTCGTTTGAAACCGCTTCCATAGTTAGCATGAACATGACCATGTAAAAATGTACTTTGGATGATATTTATCCATCAGGTCTAAAAATGCCTTAAATCCGCGATGGGGCAGATCTTCCATATCATTTAACTTATATGCCGGGGCATGGGTCACAAGGATATCAAAGCCTTTGTGGCGCCACAGCTTCCACCAAAGTTTATGAATACGTTTCCTCATCATCTTCTCTGTGTACTGATTAGGTGAGTCCGGTATATATTCCATGGAACCTCCCAGTCCCAGAATACGGACTCCCTTGTATACAAAAATATCATCATCAATACAAATGCAGCCTTCCGGCGGTTTGTATTCATATTTTGTATCATGATTTCCCTTTACATACAATAAAGGGGCATGGCACAGAGTTGCAAAAAAAGGTAAGATATTCAGGTTCAAGATCTCCACAGGAAATGATCAGATCAATATCTTTCATCTGCTCCGGGTCATAGTATTCATACAACAGCTTTGATTCCTGATCAGCAAATATCATTATGTTCATTTATTCATTCTCCATCTCTGTCTGCTCCGTTGCCTTAATGCCCTGAAGCTGCATCAGTTCCTGGGCGCGCTCATTCATTTCCCCGATCTTTGGAATATAGCCAACTACATTTTGCGCCAGCCAGTTCATAGTAATGATCTCCTCTGCATTTAAGCTCTTGCCCTGGGTGCATTTGGTGCTTCCATCCTGGGCATAGATCAGTCCGTCAAATGGATGGAAGCTGCCGGCACGAATGGAATTTTTCAAAAACTCGATCAGCCGCCTGGTACCATTTGGCATATTTTCAGAACAGATCACATCGATCACATCCGCTGACATACCCCACCAGTAGTTTACTGCTTTCTTGCCTTTCATGGCTTCGATCTCTTCTGTACTCTTAAATGCAAGACGGATGATCTGCTCATAGAATTTACCCCAGTGCCATACCGGCATAGCAAGGTTTGTCACTGTTCCATCTTCATTTTTCCGATACAGACCATATTCCCTGGACGGATGGTCCGGATTGATCATGTCATGGCCGGAAATATAATGGATCCCTTTTTCATGTAAAATATCTTCTGTATGCTGCGCCTCTTTCCTTCTGGCCCATTCCAGATGTACTTCCACATAAGGATTAACCATTCTTGCACCAAGGGCAAAGGCATTGATATCAGCTAACATTCCATAGGTAGGCTGCTCTGCAATATATCCCAGCCTGTCTTCCCTGGACAGTGCTGCCGCGATCGCTCCCATAAGGAATTTTGCCTCATACATTCTTGCATAGTAATTGCTTACGGAAGAATAGGACATATTAATGGAACAGTTGTAAAATTTAATATCCGGATAAAGAGCCGCCGAACGGACGCTCTGTCCTAACATCCTGGAAGTAATAGTAAAAATAATGGTACAGCCGGCTTTTGCCTCTTTTTCAATAGCCTCCGCCACCGCTTCCTCTGTATCTGCCTGATCTACTACCATAGTCGTCAGTTTTCCGGGGAATGCCTGTTCCAGATACATTCTTCCCAGTTCATGGCCATAGATCCACCGGGAAGTTTCTGCTGTTCTTCCATAGATAAATCCCACTTTCAGACCGCTTGGTATCTCTTCCTGAGGCAGGAACCATTTTAAGATGGCCGGTTTTTTATCTTCCTCTACTTCCTGGGGATCTTGGATCAGTTCGATCTTATTTCCTCTGTTGGCCAGCTGGATCTCTTCCCAGATACGCATCAACGCCCGGTACATTTCTCTTTCTGTCTGGCCTTTTACATTGTCATATCCATAAACTTCAATATAAACCAGAAAGGCATCTCCCTCTGTAAGCTTTAAGCGGTCTCCATGAGCCATGGAAAAGGCTTTGGCAAAGCGTCCATAGGCAGATCTGAAATATACACGGTCCTCTTCTTCCCACACCTGATCCGGCTTCATTCCCATCAGTTTCAGAAGTTCTTTGTATCTTCCTTCCTTGCTGAACCACACATCACAGTTAGAAGAAACCTTATAAAAATCCAGAAATTCATAATACAGACGGTTTTCCAGATCATCCGTCCTTTTAGGGATCAGACGGGTCACCGTTCCGGGAATACTGTAAGCACCCAGGTATTTCATAACACTGACTCTCTTATTTCCCTCCTGGACATAGAACCGGTTCATAAATTCATAGGCCACAATAGGATCCTGAATTCCGTCCTCTACCTGATGATTGTAAAGATTTAACCATTTGATCCCAAATTCAGACCGTTCCGGCAAAAGAGGCATAAAGTTGTTGGCAAAGGAATTGGACCGTTCCGCAGTCTTGGTTCCCACCAGTTTTGCCAGCGGAATGTCCATCGTTCCAAGGCTTACTGTGGATACAATATCCGTATAGGATAAAACATCATCCAACACCGGCAGATACGGGTATTCTCCCTTTGCCACTGCATCCTGATATTGTTTTTTACCAAGTTTTAACGCTGCTCCATATTCTGTATCCGACATAGCTACCTCCCCGTTTCCCTGATGTATATTCATGCATTATAGTAAGTTATTTTTGCTTATGCTCATTATAGCCTCAGGACTACTGTTGCGCAAGACACTTACCATTTATTTACAGTTAAACATGTGTTATACTTTTTTAAGAAGCACCGCAACATGTACAAACCGAAAGGAGTTCCCACCCATGGAAGACCGTTTAGCTGTTATCAGCTGCATTATAAGTGACCCACAATCTGTTTCCGTTATGAATGAAAAACTTCATCTCCACGCCTCTATGATCATTGCCAGACTGGGAGTTCCCTGTAGGGAATACGGTGTATCCGTAGTCAGTGTTGTGCTCCATGGTACCCAGAATGAGATCAGCTCCTTTGCCGGAGACCTTGGAAAGGTAAAAGGGGTAAAGGTAAAATCCATTCAGGTGCCGGTAAACAGTACATCTGATTAAAAAAAGCTGCGGACTCTCACATCCGCAGCTTTCTTAATCCCTTTAATATCTCTTCTGCCTTAAACAGCATATCTTCAATGGTAATGCCCTTAGGCTTTCTCTCCACATAGTGGAACACAGGCACTTCTCCCGGTACCAGTTTTAAGGCGCCGCCATAGGAATTTACCAGATCCGGTATTCCTCCTACGTTGATCTTGGCCTTCTGGTACATGGTCAGCTTTACTTCTTTTTCTTTTACTAAAACCTCGGTCACATAGCACTTATGGGCCAGCGCACGGACTCTGGCGATGACCAGAAGATTTTCCACACTTTTTGGTATATCCCCAAAGCGGTCCAGCAGCTCATCCTGCATATCCATGTATTCATCTTCTGTCTCAATGGCAGAGATCCTCTTATAAATATCCAGTTTCTGATACTCATTTTTAATATAAGCAGCCGGAATATAGGCATCAATGTCACATTCCACACTGGTAGCATAGGACTCTTCCTCTGTTTCCTCGCCCTTTAATGCCAGAACCGCCTGATTTAACATTTTACAGTAAAGGTCATATCCCACTGCTTCCATATGTCCATGCTGCTCTGCTCCAAGAACATTTCCGGCACCCCGGATCTCTAGGTCACGCATGGCGATCTTGATACCGGAGCCTAATTCTGTAAACTCACGGATAGCCTGAAGACGTTTTTCCGCCTCTTCTTTTAAAAGCTTATCCCGCTTATACATTAAAAATGCAAAGGATGTGCGGTTGGAACGGCCTACACGGCCGCGAAGCTGGTACAACTGGGAAAGTCCCAGTCTGTCTGCATCATGGATGATCATGGTGTTGGCATTTGGAATATCAAGACCTGTCTCAATAATGGTAGTGGATACTAAAACATCGATCTCCCCATTGATAAAGTCCGTCATGATCCGCTCTAACTGATGCTCATGCATCTGACCGTGGGCGAAGGTAACTACTGCATCCGGCACCAGTTTCTGTATCTTTGCAGCCACTTCATCAATATCCGTCACACGGTTGTATACATAATACACCTGGCCTTTTCGCGCCAGCTCCCTGTTAATAGCTTCCCGGACCATTTCCTCGTTGTATTCCATTACATAAGTCTGGATAGGTGTACGGTCTACCGGCGGCTCTTCCAGTACGCTCATGTCACGGATCCCTGCAAGGCTCATATGCAGTGTTCTTGGAATAGGGGTTGCAGTCAGAGTCATAACGTCTACATTTTCTTTTAACTGCTTGATCTTCTCTTTATGGGCTACGCCAAAACGCTGCTCCTCATCGATGATCAGAAGCCCCAGATTTTTAAACTTTAAATCCTTAGAAAGCACTCTGTGAGTACCGATCACAATGTCCACCATGCCTTTTCGCAAGTCTTCCAGCGATTTTTTCTGCTGGGACGGGGTGCAGAAACGGCTTAACATGTCAATGCGCACCGGAAAATCCTTCATTCTCTGGACAAAGGTATTGTAATGCTGCTGGGCCAGAATGGTAGTAGGCACCAGATATACCACTTGCTTGCTGTCCTGAACTGCCTTAAAAGCAGCCCGAAGGGCGATCTCCGTCTTACCGTAACCAACATCACCACAGATCAGCCGGTCCATGATCTTTCGGCTTTCCATGTCCTTTTTCACTGCCTCAATGGCATCTAACTGGTCATCTGTTTCTTCATATGGAAACAGTTCCTCAAATTCCTTCTGCCACACAGTATCTCCCCCGTACTGGTAGCCATTTTGCGCCTGACGGGCTGCATACAGCTTTACCAGGTCCCTTGCGATCTCCTGGACTGCACCCTTTTACACGGGTCTTGGTCTTGTTCCACTCCGTACCGCCTAACTTGTTCAGTTTCGGCTTTTTGGCATCTGCTCCGGCATATTTCTGGATGCTTTCCAGTCTGGTGGCAGGAAGATACAGATTGCCTCCATCTCCATACTCGATCTTAATATAGTCCTTAATGACCTTGTCCCGCTCTACCTTTTTCAATTCCTTTGTAAATGCCAAGACCATGTTCCTCATGGACTACATAATCTCCTACTGCCAGCTCAGAGAAACTCTGAATAGCTTTTCCCTGGTAATTGCTCATTTTCCGCCGTTTTTCTTCTTTTCCGTGCCAAACATGTCACCTTCTGTAATGATGACATATTTGATCAGGGGATATTCAAAACCCCTGTGGATATTTCCGTAGGTAACCAGGATCTCACCTGGCGCCGCTTTATGTTCTTCCCCTGTTCCGTCCGGACAATACGCCCGCAGATCATATTCACGCAGGTCACTGGCTAAACGGCTGGCTCTTGTCCTGGAAGCAGACAGCAAGACTACCCGGTAACCTTCTTTTTTCCACCGGGTCAGATCGCTTATAAGCATGTCAAAGCTGTTCTGATAGGAGTTGACGTTTCGCACATCAAAACTGAATTTTTCCTTTACCTTCATGCCCGGCAGCTTCTGGTCAAGACCGGTAAGCATTACAGTATAAGAACTTTGAAGCTTTGCAAGGACCTGGGTGCCTGCATAGAGAAGCTCTGTCTGCCCCGGCAGCAGATAGCCCTTTTCCAGTCGGTGGATCATGCTTTCACGAAATTCCTGCTCTACCGTCTCGCCTTTTTCCTTTAATCTTGCCGGTTCATCCAGACAGATCAGAGTATCTCCTGCCGGGAAATAGTCCAGAAATGACACAGTCTCCGGGCAGAAATACCGGATATAGGCATCCAGTCCATCCCGTTTCCAGCCTTGCCGGATCCCTTCTGTCAGTTCTTTGATAATACCCCGGATACGGGATGCTTCTTCAATCTGATGTTTGTCCCTTAAGGCTGCTTCATATTCTTTTTCTTCCTTTTCCAGACGTTCAATCCCTGCTTCTAACTGCTTTTTTGTTAAAATGGTCTCGGCTGAAGGATAAATGGTAAATTTTTTCCAGCTGTTCCACAGACCGCTGGCTTTCCGGGTCGAAACTGCGGATGGAGTCCACCTCATCATCCCACAGTTCAATACGCACCGGCACTTCCTCTGTCAGCGGGAAAATGTCCACGATACCGCCACGGATGGAAAACTGGCCCATGCCGTCTACCTGGGCTGTACGCTCATACCCCAGTGCTGTAAGGCGTTCTTTCCATTCATCCAGATCCATGATCTGGCCGTTTTCCACAGTCACCGCCTGCTGCTTTAAAAATACCAGCGGCAGCAGATGATCCATAAGGCCGTCTAACGTAGTGACTACTACGCCTTCCTTCTCTTCCATCAGGTGCCGCCACACTGCAATGCGCTGGCGGGTCATCAGGTTTCCGTGGATATCCGCACTGTAAAACAGCAGATCCTTTGCCGGGTAAAGCCATACGTTTTCCGTAAAGCTGCGAAAATCATCGTAGATCTCCCTGGCTCTCTGGTCATCATAAGTCACCACCAGTTTCCAGGGAAAACCCCCGTCTTTTCCCAGCCAGTACATCAGGTGTACCTTCTGGGAATCAAGGGTTCCCGTTGCCTGGACCGGTCCTTTTGCCTTTTTTAACGCTTCCTGTAGATTTTCATATTCCTGTAATTCCAATAACGGATTTTCCATGTTTTCCCCTTATATCCTGTTCCATTATCATTTCAGTCTGTGTTGTATCTATTTCAACGTTTCTGTGTTCAATTATGCACAAGATATCTATTTGTGTCCATTAAACTGGTTCATAGCCGCATCTGGTCCCTCTGCGATCATGACTTCCACTGCCTCTGCCGCATCCTTAAATGCCTGTTCCATTTTCTCACGGTCTTCCTTAGAGAAACGGCTGAGTACATAATCTGCCAGATCCATTCTGGGGGCTTGTCACCTACGCCTACCTTAATTCTCGGAAACTCCTGGGTTCCCAGATGGGCAATGATATTTTTGATACCATTATGACCGCCTGCACTGCCTTTCTTGCGGATACGCAGCTGACCTACATCCAGACTGATATCATCATATATAACAATGATATGCTCTGGGTCCACTTTATAGAAATCTGCCGCTTCTCTTACGCTCTCACCGCTTAAATTCATAAAAGTCTGAGGCTTTAAAAGGATCACCTTTTCCCCTGCAATGATGCCCCTTCCATAAAGTCCCTTAAATTTCTTCTCATCCACAGATGTATTTAACTTGTCCGCCAGCACATCAATGGTATCAAATCCCACATTATGTCTTGTCTTCTCATACTCCCTTGTAGGGTTTCCCAATCCTGCTATGATATACATAAATATTTTCCTTTCCAAAACACGCCTGAAAGCGCTAGATTCCACCCTATAGGGGGGTATCTAACGCTCATTTTAATTAGTCGTTCACTTATTCTAGCAGATATAGCTTTCTTTTACAAGCCGTGATATTTCACATCTCTTTACATCCTATTTTCATACTTACATTTCACTTCCGGCCAGCGTCTCCAATGCCCGCTCTTTTGTAAACAGTCCGCAGGCTACCAGACGTTCTACCACCTGCTCCTGGCGTTTTTCCGCCAGCTCCAGATTGACAGTGGGGGAATATTTAGACGGTGCATTAGGGACGCCTGCAAGAAGTGTGCTTTCGTAATCTGTCAGGTCTTCCGGCTCTTTTCCGAAATAGCCTTCGCTGGCATCTTTGATACAATAATATCCGTTTCCGAAATAAATGGTATTTACATAAAGCTCTAAAATCTCATTTTTACTGTAATCCCGCTCCAGTGCAAAAGCCATAAATACCTCTGCTACCTTACGCTCCATCTTCTTTTCCTGGGTGAAATACAGATTTTTTGCCAGCTGCTGGGTAATGGTACTGCCGCCTTCTACAAAGCGTCCGGCCTTTACATCATTGACCATGGCTCTTGTAATGGCAATGGGATCAATACCAATATGTCCGTAAAATCGGTGATCTTCCACAGAGAGGACTGCATCCGTATACGTTTCCGGAAGATCAGAAAATACAGTATAGCTTTCCTTGGACCGTATCTCGCTTACCTTATCTTTCAGGCTGACCTGGGCAATGGCATCCTTATACATATCATAGCCGCGGATACCGGTAGTCACTGCAAAATACATAGCCACTGCACAGAGCACAGCTGTTACTCCTTTAAGCCAGTTAAACGCTGCACACTTCTTTTTCCCGGTGTTTCCTGCTATATTGTATTTTCCATTGTCTTTTGTCCTCATCTGCTCACCTTCTCTCCTGTGCTATATACTCAGGCCCACGCAATTATGCAAGCGGGTTTCTCTCCTATGCTCAGACCCACGCGCTTATGCGCTCTACTGCCTGCTATCGCAGGCGGGGTCTTCGTTAACCGCTCGTGAAAAATCAAATGTCTGCTTCGCAGCCGCTTGTTTTTCCTCTTCACTGGTTATAGTATAGCACATCAGTATAAGCAAGTCTTTGAGGCTCCCTTAAAGAACTCTGACTAAAATCTGACTATTTCTAACGTTTTTCTAAAGAAGTATGGAAATAATTTGAAAACTGCATCTGGGCATCGGAAATGGGCCTGCCTCTTTTGGGGTCACAATTCCGGTATAAGCATTCTTAACTGCCAGTCCCAGGATGCTCAAAAATCTTACGCTCATCAAAGGGTACAGAAAGCTCCGCCGGAAGCCGGTTCCCTTTTGCAATGGGGAAGCAGTGTCTGGTAAGCTTCAGCCATGGATAGTTATGTAAAACCTCATAATTATCATAGGTCCTGCGGCATGGGGATGTACTTCCCAGTAAAGCCGACGCTGAACAAAGCGGCTCACTGCACATCCATTTAATAAAAGAAAGGGCATCCTTCGGCCGCTTACAATATTTAGAAACACCTAAACTGCCGCCGCCAAGCACCGGGTTATTTCCCGGCATCATAGAGTACCCTACATTTCCTACTACATGGGAACTGTGAGCCGACAGGTCACTGGCATAGTTGCTGTACAAAATGGACATGGCAAAATTTCCTTCTGCAAACCGCCTTGCAGTCTGGGTCCACCAGCCACAGTACTCCGGCGATGTACAACGCCGCAGCTGTACTAACTCCGCAAGAGCCTGCTGGCACTGCAGGGAGTCTAAATGGATCTGTCCGTCCGCACCGTACAGGTTTTCCTGAATGGCAAATAATCTTGCCAGAAACTCAGAACCAGCCACACCGGTAGAGCCCAGTGTAATCGTCGATCCATAAGGAACCGGTGATGAGGGTGTCAGATCTCTTGTGAAAAAATGCAGCGATCCTGTTATATTCCTCAAATGTCTTCGGCGGCTGCAGTTCTTCATGGAACTGCTCAAAATAGGTCCGCTTGCAGATAGGGCTTTCAAACAGGTCCTTCCTATAATAAAGAATCTGCACGCTGGGCGTAACCGGCAGCGCATAGATCTGACCATGTACCCGGCAGTAATGCTCCGGAACTCCTTCCACGTACTGTCCCAGGCTGTTTTCAATATTTTCATCGATCTCTGACAATGGCCGGAGAAGCTTCTGGGCAAACCAGGAAAGCCAGGTCACATCCAGTCGCAGGATATCAAAACGGGAGGTTTCATCTAACGAGTTAAATGCCTCATAGATTTCATCATAAGAGAGAATGCACACATTTACATCAATTCCCGTTTTCTGGGTAAACAGTCTGGAAAACGTTTTCATAATATAAGCTTCCGGGCTGTCCAGAGTTACAATATTTAATGGCTGGGTACTTTCCGGCTTTCGGATATTCACGAACCAGTTTCTGAAATCCGTCTCCCGGGATCATCCAATTGGCATGTCCCTCTGTCCCGACATTATCCGGTATTTTTTCTGATGCCGTATTTTCCTTCCGTTGCACTTTCCTGTGCTGTGCTTTCTTCCGCACCGGACTCCTCTGCCTTTCTGATCAGCATCTTTTGCCGCCCTTTTTCCTAGCTGGCGGTAATTCATTTCATATTTAATAAAGTCATTTTCCGGAATGGTAAACAGCGGCGCCACCGTATAGATATCCGGTGAGCCCTCTTCTTTTCCAATAAAAATGTGGTACACATATCCTTGGCACTTTCTGCAAATCCATAATTGGATATAAAGAATGCCTGGGGCAGTGTTCCGTTAAATATCTGCATGATATTCTGGTATTTTCTAAATGAGTCTGTCCAGATCTGGATCACCTGGCAGGTAGAACCTTCCATCATGGTCAGAAAGCCCCTGCAAAAATCCTTTTCACTGGAATAATCCGGATTTCCTGTAAGCAGGCAGATGCTGCGATACCCCGCCTGCAGTGCTTTCTCTGCCATAGCCTGTCCCGCTTTTTCATAATCAAACCCAATAAAATCAGAAGGGAAACCTGTTTTCCGGTCTACAAAAAGTACCGGAATATCCGAGCCATTATTCTGGGCCGGTTCCATTTCCCCAAAGATCCCATTATTTTTATAGATCGCCGCCTCGCTGGCAGTTCCCGCTACTGCGGAAATGCAGGCGATCCCCTTTACCTGCTTTACTTTTGCCTCTGAAAATGCAGTCGCTTCACTTTCCGGTGAATTTTCATTGGTCAGATGGCGGGATACAAGATAACCATGTTCCTGGGCATAGTCTTTAAAACTGAAATAAAAATCTTCATACTGCCTTGCCCGGGAATCCGGCATGATCAGAGCCAGGCAGTCATTGGTTCCCTTGCGCAGCAAAGCTGCTCTTTCATTTGGAACATAGCCCAATTGCCTTGCAGCTTCCATTACCCGGCGTATTTTGTCACTGCTTACGTTCCCTTTACCATTTAATACATTGGAAACCGTTCCCTGGGCCACGCCGGCCTTCTTTGCAATATCTTTAATGGTTGCCATATGTGTTCCTCCTGATATACGGTGCTGGTGTGGTCTGCATTTTACTGTCAGGTCCACTCTATGACCGGACCTTCGTTGCTGCTCTCACTTGTATTAACTATAACATATATCTTAAGAAATCACAATTCTGCCCCAGAAATTGAACCTTGTTCAATCGTATTCCC
>ENA-OQES01000970-OQES01000970.1-human-gut-metagenome-genome-assembly--contig:-NODE-970-length-11422-cov-2.562904_pt1 | contig 11422 bp, 12 predicted proteins | sample MGYA00242798_ERZ504641 | MGnify/ENA primary metagenome ERZ504641 (study PRJEB26092, sample SAMD00036327) | human gut metagenome | host: Homo sapiens | study: EMG produced TPA metagenomics assembly of... | reverse complement strand
GTATTCTTCATCAGTACATTCATTTGGACGTTTATTCCAAAGAGGATGTGTATCACTTAAAGAACAGGTCGTTTATTGATCTTAACAAGATCTTTTTGCAGGGGAAACTCTATAGTTTCTTTTGTACCGTCTTCGTTTTCTTTTCTCAGATTTTTGCATCTTCATGGATGTGTTCTACAACGACATCATCGTCTTTACCTGATCTTCTGGGATTGTCTCAAATTCCTGTTCGGCACCTTCTACGGAAAGGAAGATCTCTGTTGGCATGAAAGAGCAGTATTTCTCGATGATCTCTCTTGCACGGTATTCATTTGCGAATTCTGTGCTTTCTTCATTTAAGAATAAAGTAATCTCTGTACCAACCGTTTCTTTTGTACCTGTTGCCATTGTGTATTCTGTACCACCATCACAAGTCCAGTGAACAGGTTCTGCTCCTTCTTTATAAGAAAGAGTGTCAATCGTAACTTCGTCCGCTACCATAAATGCAGAATAGAAACCAAGACCAAAATGTCCGATGATCTGGTCACCTTCTGTTTTGTCTTTGTACTGTTCTAAGAACTGAGTTGCACCAGAAAATGCAATCTGAGTGATGTATTTTTCAACTTCATCAGCAGTCATACCAAGACCAGTATCGATGAATTTTAAAGTTTTCTTCTCAGGATCAAGGATAACTTCAACTTTGATTTTTATGTCCTTCTGGGGAAATTGTATTCTCCCATCATATCTAATTTCTTTAATTTTGTGATGGCATCACATCCGTTAGAGATTAATTCACGGAAGAAAATATCGTGATCGGAATAAAGCCATTTCTTAATGATTGGGAAAATATTATCGCTGTTAATGGAAAGAGTTCCCTTTGTTTCTGCCATAATTTGTACACTCCTTTATCTCAAAAATATTATGATCTTAATCAAGTGTTCTATGCCAAATAGAACTTTTACAAAGAGTATTGTAGAACCAAAGTTGATAAAAGTCAAGTAAAAATTAGCACTCATGCAAAAAAGAGTGCTAACAATTAACTGCTGGTGTTTTCCTTTTTATATAAATACTAGTATAATAGAAAGAAAAACAGTGAAAAAAACAAAATCAGAAAGAGACAAACCAATGAACAAAATAAACTACCAAAACAATTAGATAAAGTAATCGAAAACTTAGGAGAAACCAAACCAACCCTATTACTCCACAGTTGCTGTGCGCCATGTAGCAGCTATGTCATGGAATATCTCTCCCAATATTTTGATATCACCATTGACTACTACAATCCAAATATCGACTCCAAAGAAGAGTATGCAAAAAAGAGTCCACGAACAACAGCGTCTGGTCAGTGAAATGAATCTTCCTATTAAAGTGATCGATGCTGGATATGCCCCGCAGACATTTTTTTGATATGGCAAAGGGCTATGAACAGGAACCAGAAGGTGGTAAGAGATGTTATCGTTGTTACAAATTAAGATTGGATCAGGCGGCAAAACTTGCCCAAGAAGGTGGATATGATTATTTCACAACAACCCTTACGATTAGTCCATTAAAGAATGCTGCATGGCTGAATGAACTTGGACAGAAAGCAGGAGAATTAGCAGGAGTCAGATTTCTTCCATCTGATTTTAAAAAGGAAAGGTGGTTATCAGAGATCTATTCAATTATCGAAAGAATATAATTTGTATCGTCAGAATTTCTGCGGATGTGTTTTTTTGCTAAAAGAGAGAGTGAAGAGCGGATGCATAAAGAAAAAAAGCATATAAAAAGTACAAAAAAGGTACTTGCAACGACAAAAAAGTATATGATAAAATTTTTACAATTTGTAGAGAAATATTTCTGAAATAAAAAACTAACTTGGGTATTGGAAGGACAAGATCGCTGAATTTCCAATACTTAGCTTTGTAATTTTTATTTTAGGGTATTTCTTTTTTTTGATTATAAAATCAAGGGTTTTGGCAAAACTCTTATTTTTATAAATAGGAAGTTAGTTCTTCCTGACAAAATACAACCCTATGAAAGAGACTTTTTAGGAGGAAAAATTACATGAACGCATTTTGATATTGGAAGACGGACACGTATTTGAGGGAAAAAGTTTTGGAGCCCAAAAAGAAGTGATCTGTGAAGTCGTATTTAATACTTCCATGACAGGCTATTTAGAAGTATTAACAGATCCTTCCTATCAGGGACAGGGAGTCGTAATGACTTACCCACTGATAGGAAATTATGGAGTATGTCTAGAGGACATCGAATCTGAAAAACCTTGGCACTCAGCCTTTATCGTAAGAGAAATCTCAAGAACTTCAAGCAACTTCAGAAGAGAAGAAGACTTAGAAGATTATCTGAAAGAACATGACATTCCAGGTATTTGTGGTGTTGACACAAGAGCTATCACAAAGATCTTAAGAGAACATGGATGCATGGGTGGAATGATCACCACAAATCCTGATTTCAATTTAGATGAAATCCTTCCAAAATTAAAAGAATATACAGTAACAGATGCAGTTAAAAACTGTTTCCAGAACAGAAAAAGAACATTTCAATGGAGATGGATTTAAAGTTGCATTATTAGACCTTGGAACAAAGAATAACATTATTCGTTCTTTAGAAAAACGTGGATGTGATGTAACAGTTTATCCAGCAGATACAACAGCAGAAGAAATCTTAGGAGATCAGCCAGACGGTATCATGTTATCAAACGGACCTGGAGATCCAAAAGAATGTGTACAGATCATCAAAGAGATCAAGAAGTTATATGACAGCGAGGTACCTATCTTTGCAATCTGTTTAGGACATCAGTTGATGGCACTTGCAACAGGTGCAGACACAGCAAAAAATGCGTTGGGGACATCGTGGAGGAAATCATCCGGTGAAAGACTTAAAGAGCGGAAGAGTTTATATTTCTTCTCAGAACCACGGATATGTGATCAAGGAAGAAACAATTGATCCAGATGTTGCAGAAGTTTCCTTTATTAATGTAAATGATAAAATCAATCGAAGGATTAGACTATAAAAATAAAAAGCATTCGAACAGTTCAGTTCCATCCAGAAGCATGCCCTGGACCACAGGATACAGCTTACTTATTTGATGAATTTATGGATAGAATGAAAGGAGCAAAAAATTGCCTAAGAGAGAAGATATAAAGAAAGTACTTGTAATCGGATCAGGACCGATCGTTATTGGACAGGCAGCAGAATTTGACTATGCAGGAACACAGGCTTGTAGAGCACTTCAGGAAGAGGGAGTGGAGGTAGTCTTAGTAAACTCAAAACCCTGCAACCATCATGACAGATAAAGACATTGCAGATAAAGTATATATCGAGCCATTAACAGCTTCTGTCATCGAAAAGATCATTGAAAAAGAAAACCAGACAGCATCCTTCCAACACTTGGTGGACAGGCAGCCTTAAATCTGGCCATGGAATTAGTAGAGAGCGGATACCTTGAAAAATCCGGAGTGAAATTGATCGGTACATCTCCATCTACGATCAAAAAATGCAGAAGACCGTTTAGAATTCCAGCAGACAATGGAAAAGATCGGGGAACCGATCGCCGCAGGACAGGTTGTTAAAACAGTAGAAGATGGTGTGGAATTCGCTAAAGTGATCGGATATCCAGCAGTACTTCGTCCAGCATATACACTTGGAGGAAGTGGTGGAGGAATCGCCCATAACCAGGAAGAATTAGAGACGATCCTTGAGAATGGTCTTCGTCTAAGCCGTGTAGGTGAAGTATTAGTAGAACGTTACATTGGTGGATGGAAGGAAGTCGAATACGAAGTAATGCGTGATGAAAATGGAACATGTATTACAATCTGTAACATGGAAAACATCGACCCAGTTGGTGTTCATACAGGAGACAGTATCGTAGTAGCTCCATCTCAGACTTTAGGAGATAAAGAATACCAGATGCTTCGTACATCTGCATTAAACATCATCACAGAATTAGATGTTCATGGTGGATGTAACGTACAGTACGCATTGAATCCAGACAGCTTTGAATACTGCGTTATTGAGGTAAACCCTCGTGTCAGCCGTTCTTCAGCCTTAGCTTCCAAAGCAACAGGATACCCAATTGCGAAAGTAACAGCAAAGATCGCAATCGGATATACATTAGATGAGATTGAAAATGCAGTAACGAAGAAAACATATGCAAGTTTTGAGCCAATGCTTGACTACTGTGTTGTTAAAATGCCTAGACTTCCATTCGATAAGTTTATTCATGCAAAACGTACTCTGACAACTCAGATGAAAGCAACTGGAGAAGTTATGAGTATCGGAACAAACTTCGAAGGGGCGTTAATGAAAGCGATCCGTTCTTTAGAGCAGCATGTGGACAGCTTGCTCTTCGGTGATTATGATAAATTAACAGACGACGAGTTATTAAAAGAACTTGAAAAGATCGATGATCTTCGTATCTATGTGATCGCAGAAGCGATCCGTCGTGGATTTGATTACGATACGATCTTTAATATTACAAAAATCGATCGTTGGTTCTTAGATAAGATTGCAGTTTTAGTTGAGATGGAAAAGAAATTAGCTAAAGCTGATACATTAGACAAAGAATTATTACAGGAAGCAAAACGCTTAGAATTTCCAGACAAGGTGATCGGAAGCTTAACAGGTAAGACAGAGCGTGAGATCAAAGAATTAAGAAATGAATATAATATCCATGCAGCATATAAGATGGTAGATACATGTGCAGCTGAGTTTGATGCAGCAACACCTTACTACTATTCTTGCTATGATGGTGAGAACGAAGTGAAAGAAACATCCGAAAAGAAAAAAGTCATGGTACTTGGTTCTGGACCGATCCGTATCGGTCAGGGTATCGAATTTGACTTCTGTTCTGTACACAGCGTATGGGCATTAAGTAAAGAAGGATACGAGACGATCATCGTAAACAACAACCCTGAAACAGTTTCTACAGACTTTGATGTTGCTGATAAACTTTACTTCGAGCCATTAACAGCAGAAGATGTAGAAAGTATCGTAGATCTTGAAAAACCAGATGGTGCGGTTGTACAGTTTGGTGGACAGACAGCGATCAAATTAACAGAAGCACTGATGAAGATGGGAGTACCAATCCTTGGAACAAGTGCTGAAAATGTCGATGCAGCCGAAGACAGAGAATTATTCGATGAGATCTTGGAAGAATGCTGTATTCCAAGACCAAAAGGAACAACAGTATTTACATGTGAAGAAGCATTAGAAGTTGCTCATAAACTTGGATATCCAGTTCTTGTAAGACCTTCTTATGTACTTGGTGGACAGGGAATGCAGATTGCTGTATCTGATGAAGATATTACGGCATTCATGGAAGTTATCAACCGTTACGAACAGGAACATCCAATTCTGATCGATAAATATCTGGTTGGTAAAGAAGTCGAAGTCGATGCTGTTTGTGATGGAACAGATATCCTGATCCCAGGAATCATGGAACATGTGGAACGTGCTGGAATCCATTCAGGAGACAGTATTTCTGTATATCCATCTATCAATTTAACAGATAGAATTAAGAGAATCATTGCAGAATATACAAGGAAACTTGCAAAATCATTACATGTTATCGGACTGATCAACATTCAGTTTATCGTAGCAGATGATGAAGTATATGTTATCGAAGTAAACCCAAGATCCAGCCGTACAGTGCCTTACATCAGTAAAGTTACAGGTATTCCGATTGTAGCGTTAGCAGCGAAAGTGATCACTGGAGCTAAGATCAGAGATCTTGGATATGAACCAGGACTTCAGAAAGAATCTGAATACTATGCAGTGAAGAAACCAGTATTCTCTTTTGAAAAAATTTAAGAGGAGCAGAGATCAGCCTTGGGCCTGAAATGAAATCTACAGGTGAATGTCTTGGAATTTCCAAGAATTTCCATGAAGCGTTATACAAAGCATTCTTAGGAGCTGGAGTAAATCTTCCAAAATTACAAGAAGATGATCTTAACAGTGAAAGACTCCGATAAGATTGATGCGATTGATATTGGACGCAGATTTGAAGCATTAGGATATGAGATTTTCTCAACAAAGAGCAACTTGCAGAGTCTTAAATGAAGCTGGAGTTCATGCAAAACAGATTAATAAATTAGAAGAAGAATCTCCAAACTTGCTAGATCTCATTTTAGATGATGAAAATTGATTTAGTCATTGATACACCATCTCAGGGTGTAGTCGAGCAGACGACATGGATTCCTGATCCGCCGTTACGCGATTGAAACAGGAGTAACATGCCTCACAAGTCTTGATACGGCAGATGCTCTACTGACTAGTTTGGAAACAGGAAACAGAGATCAGCTCAGCGTAGTTGATATCGCACAGATTTAATTAAGAAGTAAGAAGGAGTGATGTTATGGGTCGATACACAAAACAGGATGTGATAGACCTCGTCAGAGAAAATGATGTCGAATTTATCAGACTACAATTTTCTGACTTGTTCGGAACAATGAAGAACGTCGCGATCACCGCAAGACAGCTTGAGAAAGCGTTGGATAATAAGTGTACATTTGATGGATCTAGTGTAGATGGATTTGTCCGTATTGAAGAATCAGATATGTATTTATATCCAGATCTTGACAGCTTTGCAATCTTCCCGTGGAATGCGGGAGGAAACCGCGTGGCAAGATTGATCTGTGATGTATACGGACAAGATGGACTTCCATTTGCCGGAGATCCAAGAAATGTATTAAAACGAGTGATGGTTGAGTGCCAGAAAATGGGTTATAAATTTAACGTCGGTCCGGAATGTGAACTTTTTCTTATTCCACACAGATGAAGAAGGCCGCCCAACGACGGTTTCTCATGAGAAAGCCGGATATTTTGATGTAGCTCCGTTAGATTTAGGAGAAAGTGCCAGAAGAGATATGATCTTGAATCTTGAAGATATGGGATTTGAGATCGAGGCATCTCATCATGAAGTTGCACCAGCACAGCATGAGATTGACTTTAAGTATGACAATGCCTTAAGAACGGCCGATAACATCCTCACATTTAAATTCATCGTAAAATATATTGCTAAAAGACATGGACTTTATGCAAGTTTTATGCCCAAACCGATCACTGGAGTGGACGGTTCAGGAATGCATCTTAACATGTCTTTATGGAAGAATGGAAAGAATATTTTCGCTGATTCTAAGAATGATCTTGGAATCAGTGAGGAGGCTTTTCACTTCATGGCTGGAGTTATGGAACATGCAAATGAGATGTGCCTGATCACAAATCCACTGGTAAACTCTTATAAGAGAATCGTGCCAGGATATGAGGCACCTGTGGATGTTTCATGGTCACCATCGAACAGAAGTCCACTTATCAGAGTACCAGCAGCCCGTGGAAGCGGAACAAGGCTTGAATTTAGAAGCCCTGATTCTGCTGCGAATCCTTACCTTGCACTGGCAGTCAGCCTTGCAGCAGGATTAGATGGAATCAAGCGCAAATTAACACCAGGAAAAGGTTCCATGAAGAATCAGTATGAGATGGCTGAGGGAGAAAAACAAGAAGCAGGGATTAATACACTGCCAAGAGACATGAAAGAAGCTCTTGAGATTTTCAAACAAAGCACTTATATGAAAGAACTTTTAGGAGAGCATATTTTTAACAAGTATGTTGAAGCTAAGAGTGCTGAATGGGAGTCTTATCAGAAGTTCGTATCACAATGGGAAGTCGATCGTTATTTATACAAGATCTAATGATTGATATATACATGATACGGGAGGTGAGAAGCTTGGTAAACGTCATCGTTTTATTCCCGAAACAAGAAGTCGCCAGAAGCATTAGGAATCTTCTGGTAAGAAGTGGTTTTGAAGTGACCGCTGTATGTGCAACGGGTGCACAGGTAGTCCAGCGTATGGAAGGTGTTGAAGAAGGACTAGTCGTCTGCGGATACAAATGTTCCGATATGATCTACAGTGAATTAAGAGAATATCTTTCTGAAGAGGTCAAGATGTTGCTGATCGCTTCTCGCCAATATTTAGATGACTGCGTGTATCCGAATGTCATAGGACTTTCGATGCCGTTAAAAGGGTATGAATTAGTCGAGAAAACGAGAGAGATCGTTACCGAAATTTCTGAGAAGCAAAGACGAAGAAAACAACGTCCAAAACAACGTACGAGAGAAGAAGTCCGTCTTCTGGAAGAAGTCAAAGAATTACTGATGCAGAATAATCAGATTACAGAGAGTGAAGCCCACGCATATATACAACAAAGAAGCATGAACAGTGGAGTGGGTCTTATCGAAATGGCAAAGATGATTAAAGAATCATTAACATATCAAAACTAGGAGGAATTTATGTTTAAAATTAACGACAACTACTTGAAACTGCCTGGAAGTTATTTATTTTCTACAATTGCGAAAAAAGTAAATGCATATTCCGAGGCAAACCCTGACAAAAATATTATTCGTTTAGGAATTGGAGACGTAACACAGCCTCTGGCACCAGCGATTATTGACTCTTTACACAAAGCAGTAGATGAAATGGGACATGCAGAAACATTTCACGGATACGCACCAGACCTTGGATATGAATTTTTAAGAAATGCAATCGCAAAGAATGATTATCAGGATCGTGGAGCAGATATCAAAGCAGATGAAATCTTTGTAAGTGATGGAGCAAAATGTGATTCTGGAAATATTCAGGAAATCTTTGCACAGGATAACAAGATTGCCGTATGTGACCCTGTATACCCAGTATATGTAGATACAAACGTTATGGCAGGAAGAGCCGGAACATATGATAAAGCAACAGAAACATGGAGCGATGTTATCTACATGCCATGTACAGCAGAGAATAACTTCGCACCAGATTTCCCAAGCGAAGTGCCAGATATCATTTACCTTTGCTTCCCTAATAATCCAACTGGATCAACAATCACAAAAGACCAGTTACAGGGATGGGTAGACTATGCAAAGCAAAAATCGGATGCGTGATCATTTATGATGCAGCATACGAAGCATATATCTCAGAAGATAACGTTGCACATACAATTTATGAATGTGAAGGTGCAAGAACATGTGCGATCGAATTAAAGAGTTTCTCTAAGAACGCAGGATTTACAGGAGTTCGTTTAGGATATACTGTTATCCCTAAAGATTTAAATGTGGAGATACACAGTTACATGCGTTATGGGCAAGACGTCACGGAACAAAATATAACGGAGCTCCATACATCGTACAGAGAGCTGGAGAAGCAGTTTACTCTGAAGCAGGAAAAGCTCAGTTAAAAGAACAGGTTGGATACTACATGAACAATGCCAAAGTAATCTTTAACGGATTACAGGATGCAGGATACACAGTATCTGGTGGTGTTAATGCGCCATACATCTGGTTAAAGACACCAGATAACATGACATCTTGGGAATTCTTCGATCATCTGTTAGAAGATGCCAACGTCGTTGGAACACCAGGATCAGGATTCGGACCAAGCGGAGAAGGATACTACCGACTTACAGCGTTCGGTAACTATGAGAATACAGTCGAAGCTATTGAACGAATCAAGAGAATGTAATATTTGAATATAAAATAAGTAAAAGGATGGAATGTCAGGGATTGATGTTCCATTCATTTTTTGTATGTTAAAATAATAAAATTATGCGGAATTTCTACCTGCTTTTTTTAGACGAAAACTGAAAAAATAAGATATATAATGTTAGGTTTTTTCTTGTATTCAATCCATTTTTTATATACAATAGAAGAAATCAAAAAAACAAGATTTTCAAAAGAAGGAGATTTAAGACCAATGAAGAAGTTAGCTCTTGCTCAGGAATTAAAGGAAAATGCTTACCCAGGACGAGGAATCGTCATCGGAAGATCCAAAGATGGGAAGAAAGCAGTCACTGCATACTTTATCATGGGACGCAGTGAGAATAGCCGTAATCGTGTCTTTGTAGAAGAAGGGGAAGGAATCCGCACACAGGCATTTGATCCTGCTAAACTAGAAGATCCAAGCCTGATCATTTATGCACCAGTTCGTGTTCTTGGAGACGAGACGATCGTTACGAACGGGGATCAGACAGACACAGTATATGAAGGAAGAGAAAAGGGACTTACCTTTGAAGAATCTTTAAGAAGTCGTGAGTTTGAACCAGACGGACCAAACTATACACCAAGAATTTCTGGTCTGATGAAGATTAAAGATGGGACATTTCACTATGCAATGTCTATTTTAAAGAGCAACAATGGAAATCCAGAAAGTTGCAATCGATTTACATATACATATGAAAATCCAATCGCAGGAGAAGGACGTTTTATCCACACATATATGCATGATGGGAATCCACTTCCAAGTTTTGAAGGAGAACCTAAATTAGTAGCGATCGAAGAAGATATCGATGACTTCACAAATACACTTTGGAACAGCTTAAGCGATGACAACAAAGTATCTCTGTTTGTACGTTATATTGATATTGCAACAGGAGAATATGAGACAAGAATCGTAAATAAGAACAAATAATCAGTCGATCAGCAGATCAAAGGAGAAGAAAAATGAAGGAATTAGAATTAAAGTACGGATGTAATCCAAACCAGAAACCATCAAGAATCTACATGGCAGACGGAAGTGAACTTCCAATTGAAGTATTAAACGGAAGACCAGGGTACATCAACTTTTTGGGATGCATTTAATGGATGGCAGCTGGTAAGAGAATTAAAGAAAGCAACAGGACTTCCTGCTGCAACTTCTTTCAAACACGTATCACCTGCGGGAGCATCTGTAGGACGTCCAATGTCTGATACCTTAAAGAAGATTTACTGGGTAGATGATATGGGAGATTTATCTCCATTAGCATGTGCATATGCCAGAGCAAGAGGTGCAGACCGTATGTCTTCATTCGGTGACTTTATTTCTTTATCTGATGTATGTGATGCAGATACAGCACGTCTGATCAAGAGAGAAGTATCTGACGGAGTGATCGCACCAGGATACACAGATGAAGCACTGGAAATCTTAAAAGCAAAGAAAAACGGAAACTATAACATCATCAAGATCGATGAGAACTATACACCAGCACCATTAGAGCATAAACAGGTATTTGGTGTTACATTTGAACAGGGAAGACAGGAACTTCCGATCGATGATGAATTATTATCAAATATCGTGACTGAGAACAAAGAGATTCCAGAAGAAGCATTGATCGATATGAAGATTTCTCTGATCGTATTAAAATACACACAGTCTAACTCTGTATGTTTCGTAAAAGACGGACAGGCGATCGGAATCGGAGCAGGGCAGCAGTCACGTGTGCATTGTACAAGACTTGCAGGACAGAAAGCAGACAACTGGTGGTTAAGACAGTGTCCAAAAGTTATGAACCTGCCATTTAAAGAAAAAATCCGCCGTGCAGACAGAGATAATGCGATCGATCTTTACATTGGAGATGAATACATGGATGTTTTAGCAGACGGAGCATGGGAAAAGCATCTTCACTGAGAAGCCAGAAGTCTTTACAAAAG
>ENA-OQES01000969-OQES01000969.1-human-gut-metagenome-genome-assembly--contig:-NODE-969-length-11434-cov-2.917485_pt1 | contig 11434 bp, 11 predicted proteins | sample MGYA00242798_ERZ504641 | MGnify/ENA primary metagenome ERZ504641 (study PRJEB26092, sample SAMD00036327) | human gut metagenome | host: Homo sapiens | study: EMG produced TPA metagenomics assembly of... | reverse complement strand
ATCTGGATTTTTCGTTGTTGCCCATAAGAATGATTCTATTATACCCATTTTGTAATTATAGCGCAAAGGTTTTCAAGGGGCAAGCGCATTTTCTCATTCAAACCAGCGCATAAATGAACTGCAACGGATAATAATAAATGAACAGAATCTGGATTTTAGCTTGTTTTAGACAGCAAAAAAGCCCGCAGATAATGGAATGATCTTTCCAAAACCTGCAGGTTTGAATTTATGAGTTAGAGATCCACGCGCCTTGCTTTGTACCGGCATCACAAACGTTACTCATGCAGTTAACTCGGTCCAGGCTGCCTTACGGCACACGAAAGGTCCTGCTTAGTGCTGCTGCATTCCTGCCCTGACACGGTTCACAGATTCCTGTTGCGTAAGACCCAAACGTCAACGCCACTTACATAAGGCAGCTCCGCAATGACCGATCCGAGGCAAGGCATCACCTCTGCTGGAGCGGATTGCAGATACAGGGCACCGCTATCTCCCCGGCTGCGTGGAAACTTTATGACAAATTTATGCTTATCCAGTATACCTGTGAGACCAGCATTTGTCAAGGCTCACTTGTACTTCATTTTTTACCTCTGTTATAATAAATTTCAGAACGAACAAAAAAATTTTCAAGGAGAAAGTTTATATGAGTCATACTGAAAAAACGCATGATCAGTATTACGAAATGGCAAACGCCCCATCAGCCATATCATTCCAAAGCTTGCGGCGCCTACTATTGTCAGTATGCTGATCAGCTCTATTTACAACATGGCTGACACAATTTTTTGTAAGTCAGCTGGGAACCAGCGCCTCCGGTGCTGTAGGCGTTATCTTTTCTGCCATGTCCATTATACAGGCACTGGCATTTATGATCGGAATGGGAAGCGGCAACTATATGACCCGTTCCCTTGGTGCCGGAAAAAGAGAACTGGCAGAACAGATCGTTTCTATTGCCTTTTTTACAGGTATCATCATGGGACTGGTGATCACTGTTTCTGCCACCTTTAACATCCACCGGGTGGTTCTTCTTTTAGGCGCAACAGAAACCATTGCACCTTATGCAGAAGCCTATGCCCACTATATTTTCATTGCAGCACCCTTTATGATCTGCTCTTTTATTATGAACAACCTGCTGCGTTTCCAGGGAAAAGCTTCTTTTGCCATGGTTGGCATTACAGTCGGCGGTCTTTTAAATATTGCACTGGATCCGCTGTTTATCTTTACTCTGGACATGGGAACTGCAGGTGCTGCTTTAGCTACCGGACTTTCCCAGTTTATCAGTTTCTGTATCCTTTTATGGATGTGCAATCATCAGGACAGCTGCATTTCCATCAGCATCCGCAAATTCCGCCCGAAACTGGCGATCTATCGCGAGGTCCTCTATGGAGGCATCCCATCTTTAGGACGTCAGGGAATTGCCAGTGTGGCTACGATCCTGATGAACTTTATGTGTCAGCCTTATGGTGACGCTGCGATTGCAGCCATGTCCATTGTCAGCCGTTTTATGTTTTTCCATCAACTCTGTCATTATCGGCTTTGGCCAGGGCTTTCAGCCGGTATGCAGCTACTGCTTCGGCGCCGGACTTTACGACCGCGTGAAGAAAGCCTGCTGGTTCTGCATCCGTGTAAGCACCATTATCCTTCTGGTGCTCAGCGTGATCAGTTTCCCGGCAGCCCGCTCTATTATCACACTATTCCGACGCAATGACCCGACCGTTATTGAAATCGGAACGCTGGCTCTCAGACTGCAGTTGATCACCCTGCCTCTCCAGGGAGCTGTGATCATGGGAAATATGATGCCTCAGTCTATTGGATACGGTTTCAGGGCTACTTTGGTATCTACAGCCCGTCAGGGAATTTTCCTGATCCCGCTGCTTACGATCATGACTTATACCATAGGACTTTTAGGTATCCAGTGTGCCCAGCCACTGGCAGACATTGCCACTTTTATATTGTCCCTGTTTGTGATCCGGGGTATTTTTAAGGAGTTTCCGGAAGACGCTTCTTCTTTCGCAGCTCAGTAAAAAAGCCTGACATCATTTCAGAACATTCTTCTTCTAATATACCTGTAACGACCTGAGCCTGGTGATTAAAGCCAGGCTCTTTTAATAAATTGAGGACAGAACCGGCACAGCCCGCCTTGCTGTTCATAGATCCGATGACCACTCTGGGGATCCTTGCCTGTACAATGGCACCTGCACACATAGGGCATGGCTCCAGAGTCACATAAAGAGTGCAGTCTTCCAAGCGCCAGTCTCCTTCTTTTTTGCAGGCTCTTTTTATAGAAGTGACCTCTGCATGGGAGAGGACTGTTTTATCCGCATTTCTCCGGTTATAACCTCTTGCAATGATCTCCCCATCTTTTACAAGAACACAGCCAATGGGAACATCTCCTATTTTGGCTGCTTTTTTGGCCTGTTTAATGGCTTCCTTCATGTATTTTTCGTCTTCTGCCTTTATTCTTGCAGCTTTCGCTTCCTCTTCCAACGCTTTCTGACGGCGTTTTTCATTTCTCGCTTCCCAGCGCCTCTGTCTGGTGACAAGACCTTTCTGTGCTGCTTCATCCATAGATCTTTTATCCTTTCATATTTTAGAATTGCGAAAGTGCAAAGCACGTAGCAATTCGGTATCAGAGCTGTATATTTATTATTCCACAGGTTTTAGTATACACTGAAAAACTGAGAAACGCCTACTCTGCATTTTCCATTCTTACATCTGCATACCAGTAGCCAAAAACGGCCGTCCTGGGCCGGCTGGGTCTTTGCCAGCACAAAATGAGGAAAGCCGAACATGGACGCCATATATTTTTCATTGCTGTAATAATGTCCCGGAACCCCTAATATGTACCTGGATCTGGCATGTTTTTCATCTCCCACACGGGCAAAAAATAAGATATCTGTAATTGTAATAACCATGAAGAAGAAAACTGTTATTTCCATATCCCCAGTTTTCCCTTGGAAGAAGGCCGATATCCTGCGGCCGGATGGACAAAAATCTCTACAGTTCCCGGACTGTCAAAGGCCTGCATTTTAGGATAATGTTTCCGAAACCTGTTCCACAGCTCGTCCGGCCCCCATCTTTCTTCTTCCTGATCTAAGCGTTCTAATTCTTCTGGGTTGCCTAAGGGGATCTCTTCTGGTTGAGATGTTTTGGACCTGGTCTGGGGTTGTGGGGCTGGTGCAGATGGTACAGGAGCTTCTATTGTTTCCCGTGTCTCAACGTCCTGCGTTTCTGCTTCCTGAGCCCCTGCTTCCTGAGCCTCCGTTTCCTGCATTTCTGCTTCCTGTTCCAATGTCTGCTTTTCAAGCTCCCTGGCTGCTTCCTCTGCCGCCTGGTCGATCTCCTGGTTCAGCTCTTCAATGTGCTTTTTCAAAAGCTCATCGAGATCTCCCCTCTTTTCAGAAGTAACCTCTGCAAATTCCAGTTCTGCAGCCTGGGCTACTGCATCCTCCCAGACAGTTTTGTAGATCCTCCAGTCCTCTCCCTTTTCATGGATCACCAGACCAATACAGCTGTCCATAGAACAGCCTGTTCCCATTATATTTTCCACATTAACGCAGGTCCTGAAATCCCCGCTGCCATTGCGGATAAAAATATTTCCTAAAAAGATCTCCTGACCAGAAGACAGCAGATATACTCCCATATCATTGCCCCCTGCATAGATCTTCTTTACATTTATGCTCAGACGGCACTGTCCGTTCCTGGCTTCCAGCTTCGCGAAACCAATGTTTTTCCCTTTTTCTTCTCCTTCATATGCATAAATATACGATATCAACCTGCGATAACCAGCCATACTTCCACTCCTCACTTCCCACAGCCCATTTTTGCCAGTTCTGACTTACTACGTCAGTACTTATTGTATGCAGTGTGTGTATAAAAGTATGTCTGTCTGTAAACACAAAAACACCCTGAAAAACCAGATCTTATCTTTCAGGGTGTCTTTATATGATCCATTATTACGATCATTTATAATCATTATTAATCTACATTCTCATAATCAGCTACATAAGTAAGATCTGTAGCTCCTGCCAGGTCTGCTCCATTTTCCTTGAGAGTCAGGCTGGATAACTCAAAGTTTTCAATAAAGGTATTTCCAATTTCTACCAGAAATACGCTGTCAGAAACGCCTTCATCATTTTCCACTTTGTTCAGGTCTAATACTGCCTTCTTAACATCGCCTTCTCCGTGATGTTAAAACTTTAAAACCTGTGTGCCTTCTGTAAAAATACCATACTCGGTCATCTTACTTACCAGAGCCTGTGGATCCAGTTCATCATTGTCCAAAGAATCCATATCCTGAACCAGGCTGTCACCATCACCCTTGTGATATATGGAAATGATCGCTACAGGTGCTACATTTGGATCCGGTACCTTATCGCTAGCTCCGCCGGTAGTCTGTGCTTCAATCTGCTCCTGCTTCGCTGCAGCTGCAGTTGTAGTTGTTTCCTGTTTCTTTTCAGTTGTTGGTGTACATGCAGCCAGTGAAACTGCCATCATAGCTGTAAGTAAACCTAATAACCATTTTTTCATTCTGATGTTGCCTCCTTATTCATCCTTGCCAAAACTTCTGAACCAGGAATTCAGTTTTGTCAGTGCCTTGATCAAAGCCTGCAATTCTTCTTCCGTCAACACCTCAACCACTCCCTGTATCATCTGTTCATGGAAATGTTTGTGATGATAATAAGCTTTGACACCTTTTTCCGAAAGAGAAATATGAACCACCCGGCGATCCTGCGTACTGCGGCAGCGAGTCACATAACCTTTTTTCACAAGGCTGTTCATGGAAATTGTCAGTGTACCAACCGTCACTGACAATTCCTTTGCAATAGATGACATATTTTTCGTTGTCCCGACCCCGATGGCATTGATCACATGCATATCGTTATTGGTCAGATCTTTATATTCCTGACTGGTTATCGCTTTTTCTTCTATACTGTTGATATCGCGAAACAGATTTACAAGTACATCATTCAGCGTATCGTAGGTTCCCACATTATTCCCTTTCACGTTTCCAAAAGCTTCTTACAGATTGTATCTTATTTTATTCTGGTACACAAGTCCTAAAATCCTTATATTTTCTTCAAAAAATGTGATTTTTCTATGTTTTCCGGCTTATTTTAATACCAGACGGGCAAAAACTTCCCCACGTTCTTCAAAATTCTTGAAGATACCATAGCTGGCAGCTGCCGGAGACATTAAACAGCTGTGGCCCGGTCTTGTAAGTTTTTGCGCTTCTTTTACTGCATCTTCTAAGTGATCAGTTAAAATCAGACGTTCCATTTTCTGGAAATCCGGATAATCCTGCCGGATCTCCTCAAAAATGCGTTTTCCTGTTGCTTCCATTAATATAATATACGGTACCGGATGACCGGACAGAAAATGGATCAGCTCACTGTAGTCGATCCCCCGGTCCATACCACCAATAAGAACGGCGTCCACATCTTTTAAAGTATTTAAAGCCTGGATCGTTGTCTCACAAATGGTAGAAATGGAGTCATCATAGTATTTAATCCCATTCTTTCTCCCAAAAACTGCAGGCGGTGTGGCAGCGGTTTATAAGTTTTAAGTCCTTCTAAGAACACCTCGTCCCTGATATTTAAAAGGCGGCATACTGCCCAGGCGATCCCAATATCAAAATAATTATGCTGACCTAAAAGGCGGATCTGGGATACAGGAATTTCAATGGAATGGCCGTCATATCTGGCCTCTGTAGTATCATTTTCCTGTATAACTTCCATTTTTTCCAGATGTTGACCATTTCTTCTGAAACAGCTCCCTGACCAGGTACTCCCAAAATCTGAAATACCGGTTCTTCAAAAGAAGGCTTTGCTGCGATCAGTTTCGACTTGCAGGTACCCGGTTCAGGCAGACACTGTACATTGCAGATCATCACATCTTCTTCCTTCTGGTTTAAATAAATATGGCGTTTTGCCTGTATATATTTCTCCAGTGTTCCATAGTGATCCAAATGTTCCTCATGGAGATTGGTAAGGATCCCAATATGCGGGGAAACAGTCATATATTCCAGCTGGTGACAGGAAAGTTCACATACGATCTTTGTGTCCTCTCCCACTTCTTCCATATGATCAAACACAGGAATACCAATGTTTCCTACCAGGATCGTATCCATCCCAGCTTCCTTTAACAGATGATAGATCAGGGTCGTAATCGTGCTTTTTCCCTTTGTGCCTGTAATTCCGATGATCTGATCCCTGAAACACTGGAAAAACAGTTCTGTCTGGGACAGGATCTGACTGGAATAAGACTGAACCGGCTTTTCTAATACAACGCCAGGACTTTTAAATACCACATCATATTCATTTAAACATTTCTGATAATCCGGTCCGGCGATCCAGTTTCTGATCCCCTCCGGCTTTTCCTTCGGTTCTGCCATATCTGCCACATCTACGAAAGAGCAGCAATCCAGCTTTTTCAGTACATTCCAGGTAGATTTTCCCTCTCTGCCAAATCCAAGGATCAGAACCTTTTTCCCCTGGACCCAGGGTCTTATTCTTTCGATCATCATAGTTTTATGCCTCATCTTTACAGTTTTTCTCTACCAGCTTCTCCCATGGAGTCGGAACCAAATTTTGTTTATCAAAATAAGAAGAGAACTGATCTCCCTTTGCCTTGTAAGCTTCATACAGGCCTGTGGTCTTGTAATATTTTAAAAGATAAGGAAGCTCTTTTCCAGATCTTTCCAGATTATCTATAGTCATAACAATAGCTGTGTTGATCTCATCCCTGCTTCCCACACATTCAAAAGGCTTTTCCTCCTGAATTCCTACTAACTGTTCTAAGGTTGGCTGCATATCCGGATCATTTAACATATCTGTTCCGAAAATTCTCCTTTACTTCCTCTCTGGAAAGGAATGGAGAAAGGATCAGATATACAAAAAGGCATTTCGGACAATGGCCGCACCAGCTGTCTGTCTTGCTTCCTGCGTTGCAGCTTCTGAATATCTTATGGTACTGCTTCTGCTTTGCAAAATATTTTGCGATCTGGAACTCACTTAAAGGACGCAGCATGCTGAAATAATAGGCGCTGCCTGGAAGATGATCGGTCTGATACTGATGGAAATCTTCCTCAAACTTAAAATCTCTTGGAATACTGATGGTTTACAGTACTTCCCTGAACCGTACTCTCATTGGCGCTGGACTCATTTGACAGGGCAATATAAGAAAGACCTGCCATTCTTGCAGCGATCACACTGGAAAATGCAACTAACGCCGAAAATGGAGTATGACCATTTAAGAAACCTTCCTTATTTAACTGAAGCATTCTCTTATCCAGTGTACGGTGTACACTGATCACATGGTCTGCTGTCAGTTTCGCAGACTCTGTGGTATGGATGGTTGCCCCTCTTGGATTGATAATGTAGGCAAATACCGGTACATCTGCACCTTTTAATAACTCTAACGTAACTGCGGAGTCTTTTCCGCCTCCTACAGGAACAAGAACGCCCTGTTCGGCGCCTGCTGTGTCCTGCTTCTTTTCGTAACTGTTTGCCGCAGACTCTTCTTCACTTAATGGGCAGACGATCTCCATAAATCCTTCCGGATCTGCCTCTGTGATCTTATTTACATAGAAAAATTCGCCAAGACCATTAAAATACAGATCTTTCCACCAGAGGATCTGCTCTTCTGATAAACTTCCTGCCTCGATCACCACCTGTGGAGAGCAAGTGATCTTCCAGTAGCTGACCAACTCTACCATTCCCAGGGAGAAGATCATTTTTTCCATAAGGGGATCTTCCATCCATTTTGCTTCTGGATTTCCATTTTTTGGGAAATGTCCAGGTAGGTGTAAAAACAGAAAGACCTTCTATTTCAAATGTATATGTGATCTTTAATTCATTTAATGTTTCTTCTACATCATAACCTCTGTAAAAGAAACGGGAATATTCTTCTCTGAATTTCAGGTAACGTTCCATATTGTACCTCTTTCATATAGTGTATAACAGTTTCTTAAAGTTCCGTTTTTGCACTCACTACAGTGTTTTCCAATTTTCCTGTGCGATACTCTGCATAGGAAATAATCCAGTTTGCAAACCAGCCTACAGGAACTGCATACCAGACCATGGCAATGCCAAATCTTGGCGCACAGGTGACAGCAATTATCACACGGATCCCCAGGTTTACCAGGTTTGCAACTGTGAACATTTTCATATCACCGGCACCTCTAAGCAGGCCGTCCACTGCCATTTTAAACCCAATGAAACAGAAAAACCAGCCCATAAACGTAAGATAACCAATTCCTGTAAAAAGCGCGATCTGGGTTCCTTCATTTCCAAGGAACAGCATGATCATAGAATGGCTGAACACTTCCAGGAAGAAGCAGATCACTACGGAGCAGACAATGACCATTTTGCTTGCAGCGTGAAGCCCCATAACAACACGGTCTTTTCTTTCTGCGCCAATGTTCTGGGCCGTAAAAGAAGATACGGCATTTCCAATAGCAGACATAGGTACAACGCAGATTGACTCAATACGCATGGCTGCGGAAAATCCAGCCAGGGCTTCAGAGCCAAAACCATTAACTACAGACTGTACTAACATCATACCAATAGAAACCGTAGACTGCTGAAGAATAGACGGGATGGCAATACGCGTCATTTCCGCCAGTTCCATTTTGTCAAACAAGGTCTTCTGCTTTCCTTCCAGTCCCTTCAGATTTTTAAGGAGAACACCAAAGGAAAGAACCGCAGATATTCCCTGGGCGATCAGCGTTGCCCAGGCAACACCGGCCACTCCCATATCCATTTTCGTTACCATGATAATGTCAAGGATCACATTAAATATGGAAGAAAAGATCAGAAAATACAGAGGGATCCTGGATTTTCCCAGTGCATTAAACATAGCAGAAAGTACATTATACATAAACAAAAACGGCAGCCCCAGGAAATAGATCCGCAGATACTCTGACGCCATATCCAGACAGTCTGCCGGGGTATTCAACCATATCATGATCTGCTTTCCAAGGATCAGTCCTGCTATTCCCAGGACCAGACTGATGCCAAGAAAAGAAAGAAGAGCTGTAAACACAGCCGTCTTCATCCGTCCATATTCCTTCGCGCCAAAATACCGGCTTACGATCACCGACGCGCCAATTCCACCGCCGATGGCAACGCAGATAAAAATATTCGTAAGAGCATAAGACGCTCCTACTGCTGCCAGGGCCTGCTCACTGACATAACGTCCTACAATGGCAGAGTCCACCATTGTATACGTCTGCTGAAACAGGTTTCCTATTATCATAGGAAGCGCAAATAAAAATAACGCCTGTAACGGCGGTTTTTTAATCAGATAATCATTATCCATTTTTTTAATAACCTCCGGTCTCGCTTTCTGTACTAGTATATCCGAGAGTCAGGGTTTATTCAAGTGAATTCGGACTTCAAAAAGCCTGTCAGAAGCGTGACGATCTTCCAGATCAGCCATCCCGCCATCGCCCCTGCTGTATTGGTAAGCACATCATCAATCTGCATATATCCTCTCTGTGTAAGCAGCTGGGATATTTCAATCGTACAGGACATCAAAAAGCCAGCAAGTACACACCAGTACATCTTCTTCATTCGTTTAAATAAAACCGGCGCCAAAATTCCAAAGGGAATAAACATAAAAATGTTCTCTATAAAATAAGCATGAGCCTGCACACTGTGTCCCCAGGTTTCAAACAATATCAGACTGATCTGCTTCCTGCTGCCCGACTCCCTGGAAAAGAAAGCAGTCTGGATCAGAACCAGCCAGTAACAAAGAAACAAGGTCCATATTGCGGAGTTTGAAGTGGGTATTTTTCCCTTTTGTAAACCCTATATGTAAATGTAAACGATACCACAAATACAAGGCTCAACAAGAAAGCCGGTATTATATAAAAGACCGGCTGTTTGAAATCGGTTAGGATAATCTCAGCATATTTACTGATACGGTATCAACTCCCTTCTTTAAACAAACGCAATAAACCTTTTAATCTCTGCGGAAAATATCTCTTGTATATACTTTTTCTGCTACATCATCCAGACACTTATCATAGCGGTTGGCAATGATCGCCTGGCTCATATCCTTGAATTTCTGAAGATCATTGACAACCCGGCTTCCAAAAAATGTTTCCCCATCCTTTAATGCGGGCTCATAGAGCACTACTTTCGCACCTTTTGCTTTGATCCGTTTCATAACTCCCTGGATCGAACTCTGGCGGAAGTTGTCACTGTTGCTCTTCATGGTCAGACGATAAACACCTATTGTTACCTCCTTTTTCTTTATCCGCTGGAAAACTCAAAGTTTTTTCATCATAATCATAATAGCCTGCCAGTTTCAGAACACGGTCCGCAATAAAATCCTTGCGGGTCCGGTTGCTCTCCACTATTGCTTCGATCAGATTTTCCGGTATGTCTGCATAGTTAGCCAGCAGTTGTTTTGTATCCTTAGGAAGACAATAGCCACCGTAACCAAAAGACGGGTTGTTGTAGTGACTGCCAATACGGGGGTCTAAACAGACACCATCAATGATCTGGCGGGTATTTAACCCCTTGCTTTCTGCGTAGGTATCTAACTCATTGAAGTAACTGACACGCAATGCCAGGTAGGTATTAGCAAAAAGTTTAACAGCCTCTGCTTCCGTAAAGCCCATAAATAAGGTGGAAATGTCCTCTTTGATGGCTCCTTCCTGAAGCAAACCCGCAAAAATATGGGCCGCTTCTGTCAGATGTGGATCTTTTAAATCTGTACCGACAATGATACGTGACGGATACAGGTTATCGTAAAGTGCTTTAGACTCGCGTAAAAATTCCGGGCTGAAAATGATGTTTTTGCTGCCAAACTTCTTCCTGATGGAAGCTGTATAACCTACAGGAATGGTAGATTTGATCACCATAATCGCATCTGGATTATACTCCAAAACCAGTTTTATGACAGCTTCCACTGCTGATGTATCAAAATGCTGTGTGCGGCTGTCATAATTGGTAGGCGTTGCGATCACTACAAAATCCGCATCCTTGTAGGCTTCTCTGGCATCCAGAGTGGCAGTCAGATCTAACTCCTTTTCTGCCAGATATTTTTCAATATACTCGTCCTGGATCGGGGATTTTCGATGATTGATCATCTCAACCTTTTCAGGCACAACATCCACTGCTGTCACCTTATGATGCTGTGAAAGCAATACCGCAATCGACAGCCCCACATATCCCGTTCCTGCAACTGTGATCCTGTAGTTTTTCATAGCTGTTACTTCCTCGTATAATATCTTTTAGATACATAAATACATATATTTTGGTTAATAAGTTACTAAATAAATATTTGTTCAATAGGCTTAGTAAAGCCCATGATATAATTGTCCTAGTGTCAATCAGGTAATAGTTCTTTTCACTCCTGTTGAACCAGTAATGGTTGCTTCATACTAAGTCTGTTCCCCTGACATGGAAGTTAGCTTCAAACCGGCTGG
>ENA-OQES01000968-OQES01000968.1-human-gut-metagenome-genome-assembly--contig:-NODE-968-length-11439-cov-6.613066_pt1 | contig 11439 bp, 14 predicted proteins | sample MGYA00242798_ERZ504641 | MGnify/ENA primary metagenome ERZ504641 (study PRJEB26092, sample SAMD00036327) | human gut metagenome | host: Homo sapiens | study: EMG produced TPA metagenomics assembly of... | reverse complement strand
AGAGAGAGTTGTTTATGATAAATGGTGTGGAAATTTCTTATCATTTGGGATACAGGGGATAAATTGGACTGTGCGTGATGCTCAAAATTCCGTGGATAAAAATGTTCATATCAAATATGGAATCGCGACTTCACAGGGGTTGATCAAACAGTTTCCGATGGAGACTTTTTTCAGCCGATGAGGAGGATACATCCGATCCGGAGTGGGATGAGGCAGCACTTTGTCTCTGTATGGTCGGGGAACCGCTTTTGATTTTGGGTTCGGTGCAGGAGGAGAGTTATCTGTATGTCCGGAATGAATGCAGCGAGGGCTGGATATCGGCAGAGTCGGTGGCAGTCTGTCGGAACCGGGCGGAATGGCTGATGGCGGCATTTCCGATCCATCCGTTAGTAGTGACAGGGGATATGGTCTGGCTGGAAGCAAGTGCAGTCTATCCGGGAACCAGTGCGTACCGGCTTCGGATGGGGACGGTGTTGGAATTGTGCGTGGAAGAAGGAATCCCAGAGATAAAAGAAACAATAGAAACAAACAGAATAAAAGGGACAGGAGCGCTAATAGAGACAACAGAAGCACAGGCAGAACAGAGGGTACAGAACAGACTGTCTTGGAATAATTACATCGTCTGGCTTCCATGCCGCGCCCCGGATGGCAGTTTCTTCCGGCAAAAAGGATTGATTCCGATGAGCCGGGACGTATCGGTGGGATATTTGAGCTTGACAAATGAGGAGATTATTAAACAGGCGTTCAAGTGTCTGGGAGACCGCTACGGCTGGGGCGGAATGCTGGAAAGCCGGGATTGTTCTTCCTATATCCGGGAAGTGTACCGCTGTTTTGGATGGATCCTGCCTCGCAATACGACCGGGCAGTTGCAGATGCCAGTTCGAAAAATAGAGCTGGCGGGCGGCGCTGCTCAGAAAAAAATGCAGATTTTAAAAGTATTAGAACCGGGCACACTTCTATATTTTCCGGGACATGTGATGATGTATCTGGGATATGAGAATGGCAATTTTTATGTCATAAACGATGTGAGCAGGCTGGTGAAAAGAAGGAGAAACGATGCCGGTGCGTGTACGATCGGTGATTGTCAACACGCTGGCAGTCAGGCGTCCCAATCTGCGGACCTGGATGGAGGAGCTGACGCTTGCTTTGATTCCTTGGGAAACATGAAGCGTACAGCAGATAGGAAAAAGGGAGAAAAAGAGAGATGAAGATAATTGTATGTGTGGATAATCAGAACGGCATGATGTTCAATCACAGACGGCAGAGCCAGGACCGCGTGCTTAGAAAGCGTATTATGGAGCTGACAGGTGGGTAAAAACTGTGGATGAATGCATACAGCCAGAAACAGCTTTTACAGGTGAATGGAAATATGCCGAAAGAACAGGAACAATCCGGGCAACTGGGGCAATCCGGGCAGATTCAGGCAGATGAAGCGTTTTTGGAAAAGGCGGGGCCGGGAGAGTACTGTTTTGTCGAGGACAAGGATGTTGTTCCGTATGAGAGCCGGATCGAAGAAGTGATTCTTTGTCATTGGAACCGGGATTATCCGGCAGATATGTATTTTAAGATGGATCTGGGCAGCTGGAAGCTGGCAGAAACGCAGGAATATGCGGGTTCCTCGCATGAGAAAATCACAGAAGAGCGGTATGTGCGCAGGTAAAAAACTATACATAAAAAGGTAAGTACAATATAAAAGAGTAAGAAAAAACATAAAAAATCAAGTCAAAATATAAAAAATGAGCCGGTTCTGCACCTGAAAAATCAGGCGCCAGAACGCGCAAATTCTACATGGCTCTGAAAGGGATAGGCTTAAACGGAAAAGGCAGAAATTCATATGAGAAAATTGAAAATGTGGCTTCTGGGCTGGCTGCAGCGGCGATGCTGTCTGTTTCAGCGTGCGCGCAGGAGATTCCAGAGGAAAGTCTGAATGGAAACGGAAGTGTCAGCGCGGAGGAAAATCAGGCGGAAAGTGCGGACGGAGATTCGCAGGCGGTGTCATCGTCAGAAATGGTGGAAACCGTGTATCTTCTGCTTCGGGAACGTCATTTAATCTGGCGGATGTACCGGCATATTCCGGTCAGCCGTATGTGGCGGTCAATGGAAATGTGCCGTATTTTACCGATGCGGACCTGACGGATGTATCATTTGAGAGTTACAGTGATCTGGACAGCCTGGGGCGCTGCGGCGTGGCATATGCTTCGGTTTCGCAGGACACGATGCCGACGGAGAAGCGCGGCTCGATCGGGGAAGGTCAAGCCGACGGGCTGGCATACGGCGAAGTATGACAATGTGGATGGAAAGTATCTCTATAACCGCTGTCATCTGATCGGCTACCAGCTCACGGCGGAGAATGCTAATGTCAAAAACCTGATTACCGGAACCCGCTATCTGAACGTACAGGGAATGCTGCCATTTGAAAATCTGACAGCCGATTACGTGAAAGAAACCGGAAACCATGTCATGTACCGCGTGACACCGGTTTTTGAGGGCAATAATCTGGTTGCCTCCGGCGTCCTGATGGAGGCGGAATCCGTCGAGGATCAGGGCGAGGGAGTGCTGTTCTGCGTGTACGTCTATAATGTCCAGCCGGGTATTGCGATCGATTATGCGACAGGAGAAAGCTGGGCGGACGGTTCTGGAAGTGTGGGAAGCACAGCCGGACAGGGAACGGCTGGAAATGGCAGCTGCCAGAATCAATCGGCTGGATCGGGAGCAGCTGGTTCGTCGGGAGGCGGCGCTGGATCCTCTGGAAGCAGCGCGACGGTTCAGACCTACATTCTCAATACCAACTCGAAAAAATTTCACCTTCCAAGCTGCACATCTGTCACCCATATGAAGGCGGCAAACCGGCAGGAATTTACCGGTACGCGCGATGAAGTGATTGCAGATGGATATGAACCATGTAAGAACTGCAATCCCTGATAAAACCAGGGATGCAAAGTGTCTCGTTTGTGCTGTGTATGGAAAGAATCGGATGAGAACACGGTTAAGGGAGTTTCTTTGAAATAAGAATACAATTAAAGGTGCATTTTCTTCCGGAACAGATCTGCAATAATCTGGGTTGTTTCAGGTGCGCCGTAGTCGTTGGATTTGATACATAAATCGTAGTTCTTGATATTGCCCCAGTCAGTCTGCGTAAAATGTCTGCAGTGAACGGAGCGTTCATGATTTACTTTTTTGATAATTGGAGGCAGGTGCAGCGATCGATTCAGTGGCAGGTGTCACATCCTCTATTTCTTTTAGGGACTTATTTCACAGCCCTTTTCACGTAAATGTGCATGGCTCGTAGCGTTCACAAATTCTTCACAAAAAATTAGCACTCACCTCTTGATAATGGAAGTTGAATTTTTGTCCTGTCTTGTGTATCCCGGAAGTGCCTGTTTTACAGGCTTTCCGGGGCATCAGTCATTTTGTCTGGTATTGTAAAGCAGTGTCAGATTTGTCGTAAATGTCGTAAATTTGTGGTCAAAAAATGATGAGAAATGGAGAGTGCTAATAAAATGAAATTAACGTATACGAATGTAAATGGATACCTGGTTCCTAATCTCACCTATAAATCCGGTGAGCAGATGGAGCAACTTGGAAAGTATGGTTTTCTTCGAAGAGATTATCTGAAGAATCATCGAAACTCAACGTATCAGGTGATACTTTTGCAGGATACGATTGGCGAGCATCTGCTGGAAGTGGATAAGGCTGCCAGAGAACGGGAAGAAATTATTCTGAAACAGTTGGAAGAAAAAGATCCATTGCCGGATAAGGAGAAAAATCAGATGGCATGGGTAAGAGCTGCCAATCAGCACAGAGCGATTGCAGAAGAGATTATTCTCAAGGAATTGATTTATGTTTAAATGAATGTGATGAGGTCGTGGAATGCGACCTCATTGTTGTATGAGAATATAAAATTGCAGTAGGCAGAACGAGAAAAATAGGGTAATATAACAATAACCTGTTGGTGCGATTTTGAAATGCCAAGTTGGCATTTCAAATTATAGAAGGGAATCAATAATGAAAAAAGAGATAATAGTAGCAAATAATATTGATAACATTTACGATGAAATAAATGCATTGATCAGAGAAAAGAAAACGGATGTAAAGAAAGTTGTGAACGATGCCATTATCTCACTTAACTGGGGAATTGGAAAAAAGACTTAGTGCGGAGTTCACCGGAGATAATAAGCCTGAGTATGGAAAAAAAGGTTGTTGCAGAAGTCAGTAAACGTTTGGAACAGGAGTATGGTTCTGGATTTGATAAAACATCAATTTCGAGAATGATTAAATTTTATCAGGAATTTCCTGACTTCGAAAAAGTTGCGACATTGTCGCAACAATTGACCTGGTCACATTTTGTAGAGATTTTGCCAATAAATGACGAGTTAAAGAGAGACTTTTATGCTGCAATGTGTATGCAAGAGAACTGGTCAGTGAGGACATTGCGTGAAAGAAAAAAATTCTATGCTTTATGAACGCACTGCAATATCGAAGAAACCAGAAGAAACAATAAAAAATGAGATTGCCGAATTACGGGATGATGGAAAAATGAGTCTGGATCTTTTTTACAGAGATCCATACATGCTTGATTTTCTTGGTTTACGTGATACTTATAGTGAAAAAGATTTGGAAAATGCCATTCTTGCGGAATTAGAAAAATTTATTTTGGAAATGGGATCGGATTTTGCGTTTTTGGCAAGGCAGAAGCATTTTGTGCTGGATGGTAAAGACTACTATATGGATTTATTGTTTTATCACAGAGGTTTGAAAAGGCTGGTTCTTGTTGAGTTAAAGCTTGGAGAATTTGAACCGCAAGATAAAGGACAAGTCGAACTGTATTTGCGATGGTTGGGAAAAAAATGAAAGAGTAGAAGGTGAAGAAAGTCCGGTTGCTCTTATATTATGTGCAGAAAAATCGCAGGAAACCATAGAATTAATGCAATTGGATCATGGAAACATCCACGTGGGACAGTATATGACTAAAATGCCTCCAAAAGAACTTTTAGAACAGAAGTTATCACTTGCTATTGCAAATGCAAGAGAGCTATTGGAACAGAGGAAAGAAGAATAAAGGTTTTCAATTTAATAATGAAATGCAAGATAGGCGTGAGTCATAAAAATATGACTTGCGTCTTTTTCTTTTTGCAGAAAGGCGTGAGACATAAAAATATGGCTTGCGTCTTTTTCTGTTTGGAAAGGTAAAAAAAATGTATATGTTTTGTCATAATTTGACGTATGGAAAAAGAAAGCAGGGGGTGTTATTATATTGTTAACAAAAGAAGTACTTCTAAAATAACAAAAGGACAAAGCAGGTAAAAGAAAGGAGTTTTTATGAGGAAAAAGATGATTAGCCTGATGATGACAGTCGCTATGGGGACAGTCATGATTAGTGGAGCAACAGTTGTAAAAGCGGATTCAGACGAAAAAGAAACCGTTAAATTAGCGGTGTGGTCTTCTGGAGCAGCAGATAATTTTCAGAAAGGTGCAGATGAATTTAATAAGCGCCAGGATAAAATTAATTTTGTAGTTGAAATGCAATCAGGAGATTATAGTCAATATCTTGGAGCAAAGGTGGCATCTAATGATCTTCCGGATATGTTTTTCCTGAATCCATATACACAGGTGCAGCAGTTTGCAGCAACAGACAGAATTGTGGATTTGAGCGAGGAAGGATTTGCAACAAAGATTTATGATTCTGTAAAAGATGCATGCAGCTATGATGGAAAAATTTATGCGTATCCAATGAATCTGGAAATGCTGGGAGTTTATTATAATCAGGAGTTATTTGAAAAGGCTGGAATTACAGAAGTACCGAAAACATTCTCACAAATGAAAGAAGTATGTGAAAAACTTCAGGCAAGTGGTATTACACCATTTGCAGCCACCTATAAAGAGACATGGACATTGAATCATTTATTTAGCTGTCTGCAGGGAGCAGCAGTTGGAGATTATGAGTCATGGGTTGCAGATATGAATGCAGGAAAAGGAAGTTTCAGGAATGATAATTCTTCACTTGAATTTGAGTTTATGGATATGATGAAAGAAAATTCCGGTGGAAATTATATGGATGCAGATTCCACATCAGGCTTTAATGCATTTGCATCAGGTGAAGCAGCTATGATTGTGACAGGAGAATTTTCTCTTCTGAATGCACAAAGTATTAATCCGGATTTACAGGTTGGTCTGTTTGGAGTACCACTTACAGAAAATGAGGAAGATGCAAAACTTGATGTAGATGTAGGAATTTGTATTGCAGTAAATCAGAATACTCCACATCTGGATGCAGTGCGTGAGGTTTTGAATTATCTGAGTGATAACACAGATGAAAATGGATGGATGCATTATAGTGCTGATTCGATGGGCGCAGCACCACCTGCAATGGATTTTACAATGTCAACAGAATATCAGTATTTCAAAGATTATAAGAATTATATGTCAAATAACCAGACAAGACCATGGGTATACTCACAGCTTGTGTCCGGCGCTGGTGATATGATTGGGCCGGTAATTCAGGGATATTTTGCCGGAACAACGGATATGGATACTACTTTAGATCAGTTAGATTCGAAATTTTCAGAGCTTCTTGAGTAAAGTAAAATCGGGAAAGGTATAAGTGGTAACAGAAGCTTCTGCAGAAATGTTGCAGAAGCTTTTGTTATCAGAAAGGAAGATAATTTTATGTTGGATTGTTGTAAAAAAAATAAATGGTTTTATTTTGGTCTTACGATTCCGTCGATGTTATTATACGTTCTTGCACTTGCAGGTCCATTACTTTTAGGAACACTTCCGGCGTCTTTTTTATAATTGGAATTTGATAAAAGGAAATAAAGATTTTGTCGGTCTGGGAAATTACACTAAGCTTCTTGGAGACGAGACATTTATTCATTCTGTGGTATTTACTTTAATTTTGGCGGTAATATCAATTTTAATGTCAAACTTAATAGGCTTTGTAATAGCATATTTTTTAGATTCAAATGTACGGTGTAAAGGCGTAATACGTTCTTTATTTTTTATTCCTAATATTATCAGTGGTGTAATGGTTTCTTTTGTATGGTCTTTTATTTTTACAGGAGCCATTCCAAATCTGGCCAAAATTTTGCACATAGATGCATTGGCTAATATCAGCTGGTTTGGAAATGCAGGTACTGCGGCTTTTACAGTTATTTTAGTAACAACATGGCAGTCTACCGGTTTTCTTATGATGTTATATATTACAGGATTGCAGACAATACAAAAAGATGTGTTGGAAGCAGCTGTTCTGGATGGATGTACAGGAATTAAGAAAATTATTTATATCCAATTGCCATTGTTAATGCCGACAATTACAATTAATCTCTTTGTATCAATTGCAGGAGCTTTCAAAGCATTTGACATTCCGTTATCACTGACTAGTGGAGGTCCGGCAAATAGTACACAGACAATTGCACTGAATATATATAATGATGCATTTGGTTCGTTTAAAATGGGATATGGCTCTGCAAAATCTATAATACTGTTTTTACTGGTAGGTATTATTGCATTGATTCAGCTTAAGATTACTAGAAAAAGGGAGGTACAGATGTAAAGTGGAAAAAGAAGGAATGAATAAAACAGTAGTTTTTAAAAGTATTTTGTGGCTGTGCCTTGGAATTATCTTTATACTTCCGGTTTTTCTTATTATCATGAATGCGTTTAAACCGAATAATGATATTTTAACCTCGTTTATCTCATTTCCAAAAAGTTTATATCTGGAAAATTTTTCTGAAGCAATGCGGATTATGAACTTTTGGACAGTATTTCGCAATACGCTGTTTGTGACGGTATGTACTGTCATAGTTGCCAGTGCCGTGTCTTTTATGAGTGCATATGGAATTTCACATCTTCCTCAAAAGAAAGGTGACAAATTATACACATTGTTTGTAGTAGGACAGATTATTCCGTTTCATGCAGTTATGATTGCAATTTCTATGTTATCTACAAAACTGGGACTGACTAATACGCATTTAGGACTGATTATATTTTATAGTGGGTTTTATACATCGTTTGGTGTTATGACATATGTTGGTTTTCTGAAGAGTGTGCCAAGAGAGTTGGAAGAGGCTGCTGCAATTGACGGTGCGGGACCTTTCAGAACAATGGTGCAGATTATTTTGCCACTGGTAAAATCCACAACAGTGACAATTGGCATTTTGTTTTTCCTTTGGACATGGAATGATCTGTTACTTCCGAGTATTATGATCAGCGATGTGAACCTTCGTACAATTACAGTTAATTTATATATGTTTAAATCTTCTACTAATGCTCAATGGAATCTTTTGATTGCAGGATTAGTTGTAAGTATGATACCAATTATAATTATTTATATTGTAGGACAGAAACATATTACAAGCGGTTTAACAGCGGGTGCAGTAAAATAATAGGTAATTGCGAAACAAGTTCGCAATCCTAACTAAAAAGCGGTAAGAATCCTGCAACGCAGGATTCTTAAGATGAAAAATAGGTACTTCTAAATTTGAACATGACTAAAAGACTTCCCAGATAAACTGCGAAGAAAAGATTGTATGCATATTAATAATCAGGCAATCAAAGGCTTCAAACTCCGGATGTATTGGTATTGATGAATCTTATCAGCGACAAGCACAGTAACAAGCTGGGTAATTCCTGCAAGCAGTAAATCAGCATGAAGTGTTTTCTCATTCTGTGTTTTACGATCTGCAATGCAGAAACTATCTTTGAAATGGTTGATTGACTTTTTCAACATTTACACGGATCTTGTAAGTATCCTCCCATTCCTGTGAGCCGCGTTCTACACCAGGATAGGCACGAAGGTTCTTTTCAGGATAAATGTAGATCATTCGTCCGCAGGAAGAAGATGTACATGGATTGTCACAATGACATACGCGATGTTTTGACTTGTCGGCAGGATTGTATTCCCATTTCATTTTTGGACATACAAACTTCATGGTAGGAAGTTTGCTCCGCAAATGGGATCTGCTTCCTTCACGCCGCATCGGAAGTGATGGATCGTGAGGACAGCAGGGAATACCGTTTTCATTGACAGTATAGTCGGTTCCTTCCACAGAAAGCTTTGTTTTTAAAGGGATAAAAGCTTTTTGAAAGCCAATTTCTTCAAAGAGGGATTTGTAAATGTTAATGGCATCAAACGCAGCATCTCCAAGAAACGTCTTTGAATTTATTAAAGGATGTTTCTGGAAAAAGTCAATTAAAACTGGAAGAAGTGCTTTCGAATCGGCAAGGGATTTATCCTCATCCGGTGAATCTGATTTCTTCCCTACAACGATATCAGGATGTTTTTTTAGAAAGTCCTTGTTGTAGAAAGTGATGTCACGAACAATACCAAGCCCGTTCGTAATAATACCAAATTTATAGGCGTAACAGAAATGTCCATTGATGTACATCTGCTGGATTGCCTGATTGGAAGCCGCATGAGTTGGCATAGAGCCATAAGCAGCTTTATAAGGATCATAGGAATCATCAAGGTTATGGGACTTTTTGAAAGCCTTTAGCTGCTTGATAATACGGTTGGCATATTTTGGGTTATTTTCTGTAACCCATGCTTCAATGCCAGAGGTATCAAAGATTGTCATGGAAGCAAGGGCAGGATCAAGACTTTGGCAGATCGGTTCGGTCAGATCAACAAGATGATCGAACATAGATTGTAAGTCCGATAAAAAATCCTGTTTGAAACGTGTAAATTTGGAACCATCCGGAACAACATCAAAACCGCAGAAATCACGCAGTTCCTGGGAAAATTTCAAAAATACGATCAGGAGTGTGTCCGTCGGGATTGAGAAAATACGCTGGATAAGAAGTGCCTTAAGCATTGGATAAAGCTGATGTTTGCGAGGTCTTCCGGTACTGGCGTAAAAATGAGAAATAAAAGAAACAGGAATAATTTCATCAAGGTCAATGGCTTCATCAAGAAGCGAAAGGAACTGATATTTGTCGTTGTCGAATTTATTTTGACAATCTTCAAAAATTTCTGCCAAAGTGAGCTGTTTATATGTTATCATGTAGGTATATCTCCCTTTAGGTGGATTGGTTAATTAGTTTCTAGTCAATTCTATTTTACCATAAACCTTGAGGAGATATTTTATTTTAACAACAAAAAAATGCCGTATTTATGCGGCTTTTGGCGTTTCGCAAACGCCTAAAATTCATTAATTGAGAGGACTGCGATAGTTTCTGCATACGGGGCTTCATTACCCCGTATTAAAATATACAGCTCTATTTATTCTATTCTGGATTCGTGGTTCATTCCAGTAAATGATTTTATTTTTTGCTGTTGTTCTTTTTATCATCCGGACGCAAAACAGTTCTGTCTTTTTTAGAATCTGTATCTTTTATGCAGATTCTTTTCTTGTCTTCAATGACTCCCATTACAAAGCAAATAAGAGCAGTCATGATTAACTGAAAATATTTTTTCAGATTCTTTAAAGGACTCTTCATAAAAACTCCTCCTGTTCTGCATTACATCTACTGACTTCAAACAGCCTGTCCACCGTTAAGACTGCGCACTTCCTACGGTTAATGGTATCAGGTACTAATAATATATGAAAAAGCATAAAACTTTAGAACGTTTTTTATTTCTCTATAGTAATTCCATAAAATGATGTTAGGGTTCAAAAAAACACTAAAAAAACTTCTGTGAGAATATCACAGAAGTTTCAAAGTGAAGCATCGGGGATTCGAACCCCGGACAACTTGATTAAAAGTCAAGTGCTCTACCAACTGAGCTAATGCTCCATATTATTTAATTATCACTTTCAAAGTGAATGCCCAGAGCCGGAATCGAACCAGCGACACGAGGATTTTCAGTCCTCTGCTCTACCAACTGAGCTATCTGGGCAAAATAGCGGGGACAGGATTTGAACCTATGACCTTCGGGTTATGAGCCCGACGAGCTTCCAGACTGCTCCACCCCGCGATATTAATTTTTAAAATCAAAAGCCGATGATCGGACTCGAACCGATAACCTGCTGATTACAAATCAGCTGCTCTGCCAATTGAGCCACATCGGCTTAGCTGTTAAGCTAAGTGGATGGAGAAGGATTCGAACCTTCGAAAGCGTTGCTAACAGATTTACAGTCTGCCCCCTTTGGCCACTCGGGAATCCATCCAAGTATGGAACCTATAGGGCTCGAACCTATGACCCTCTGCTTGTAAGGCAGATGCTCTCCCAGCTGAGCTAAGATTCCATATCCATATGCAATTTACCAAACTCGTCAGCTCATTGCTAACGACCCAGAAGAGACTCGAACTCTCGACCTTCGCCGTGACAGGGCGACGCTCTAACCAACTGAGCCACTGGGCCATTTAAAGGCTTGCACCTTCAAAACTACATACATGTTGACATTTCCTTGAGATTCATTCTTCCTGCGATTCTTGGTCAAGCCCTCACCCGATTAGTAACAGTCAGCTCCATGTGTTGCCACACTTCCACCTCTGCCC